>Ga0123356_10008488_pt1 | contig 10212 bp, 8 predicted proteins | sample TergutEmb28metaG_2_FD_92546 | JGI IMG/M metagenome (GOLD analysis project Ga0123356, IMG submission 92546) | Embiratermes neotenicus P3 segment gut microbial communities from Petit-Saut dam, French Guiana - Emb289 P3 | ecosystem: Host-associated > Arthropoda: Insects > Digestive system > Gut ... | reverse complement strand
GCTCCCGGTCTCAACGGCTACAGCGGATACCAGATCTTCGCCAACGACGCCTACTCCATCTACCACTCGTTGCAGACCACGATTTCCCGGCGATGGGGCAACAGTTACCTGCAAGGCGCATACACCTTCTCGAAGAACATAGATGCTACTTCGAGTGGCAACACCGCCTTCAATACGGCGTATAACGACCAGAGCAACGTCAATGCATCGCGCGGTCTCTCAGATTTTGATCGCAGGCACCGACTCGCGGTGTCGTACAACTATGAGTTACCGTTCTTCCAACATTCCGCTGGTTTCGTTCATACCGCGCTTAGCGGATGGGCAGTGAGTGGTGTAACGATCGTTCAATCGGGCACTCCCTTTTCGATCCTGGACTCAGGCGCGGGAGACGCGTTTCTGGGCCTGGGCAGCACGCCGCTGCTGGGGGCAAGCCTGGCCCCCGGTGCCAGCGTGGCAAGCGGACTGGCCGGAGGCAGCCTGCATCAGAGGCTGACCAGCGGATACCTGAACCCGGCAGCCTTTATGCCCGCCCCGCTCCTCTACCCCACACTGTGTAGTGCCGGTAATTCGAACTTCTGCACCACCGGCTTCGGCGACCTCGGTCGAAACATCTATCGCGGGCCGTACGAACAGAACTGGGATGTCTCATTCATCAAGCATTTCAGGATCGGAGAGCGCAACGAGGTACGCTTCACCGCAGATTTCTTCAACTTGTGGAACCATGCGAATTTCGCCAATCCGGCGGTCACCGATATTGAGGCGTACCTGGCTTGGGTGGGCGCGGGAAATACCGGCAACGGTCCGTTCGGCCAGATCGTCAACTCGACCGGTACTCCGCGGTTGATCCAGTTCTCGCTGCGCTGGTCGTTCTAGCCAAGCCAGATTCAGCGGCCTTTGGGCGATCATTGCTGTTTCTGGCGCTGTGCTCTCACTCGGCGAACCGGCCCTCATACCGGCGGCCGAGAAGCTCGGATCAATCGCGTCGGAGCACGCCACCTCTTCCGTCCTCTGCTTCATGCCGGTTTAGCCCGGCGCACTGCAATCGGGATGTTACGCCAGCTGACTTTGGGTGAGATTCTTCAACAGCTAAGATCAGAGCACTTTACTGTTGCCTGACGACCTTGACCGCTGCCCTCCAGCCTTCCCATTCGAGAGTAAGCATTGCTGTGTCATCGCTCTGCGAATCAAATGCAATAGTGAACAGGTCCACTGTGTTTCGCTGTATCCCTGAATCCATGTCGATTCGAGCCAGTTCACTGGACTTGCCGGGATAAGGCATTCCCCATTGTCCAGTCTTCTTGTTCAGGATCAACTTCCACGGTTTCCGGCGTTCGGGCAGGACGTACAACGTGTAAGCACCTGACGGAACATTCGTGTCACCGATTTTCAGATTCGTGTCGGTGACAAATGACGTCGCTTCGTTGGCACCAGCGCGCCAGACCTCACCGTAAGGAACTCTGAATCCAAAAACCTCACGCGGACCACCGTTATCGGGATTTCGAAGTCTCGGCCTGCTGTACTGAATGACGATCATGGAGCCATCCGAGAACTTCATATCCACGCAATCGGGAGGACTGGGCAGCTGCAATTTCGCGGAATCAAATTTTACTGCGCTGCATGGTTGCAGTGGCGCCTGCCCCGGATTCTGAGCGAACACCAAGGACGAGAAAAAAACCACGAACATCGTGAGACGCATTTCAAGCACCTCCGGCCTGACCAGTACTGAACTCATACTGGTCTTCGCGCTGGTTATCTTAAGGTCAGCCATCCTTTGGCCACAAGCCAATTGACGAAAAACGGGCGATCCCATCTCAAAACTGGCCGGGCGGGTTCAGGCAGTGGCTTCTCGCGTCGAGCATTTTCTGCTGCTCTTCCCGCGAGCGTTTCTTCAAGCTGTCGACTCCCGCCATCAGCAATCGTCTTGTCGCGTTGCTTCGGCTTGTGCCGTATCGATCCTGGCGTGCGGGTTCCCATTGCGGCGAACGAGCCTTACGAGTAAGGAGTAGCGATCCGCTCGGCCCGGTGTCGCCGAAGCGTTGACAGGGGATAGGCGGGGTAGGTATTCAGCGCCGTTGTAATGAGCGGTAGGCAACATGAACAGGGGCGCTAGCGCGAGTTCCTGCTCAGTCGGGCATAGTCGAAGACCCGAGACACGGCGTAGTGCATTGCTACTGCTCCGCGCGACTGACAATTGCTGTCGCTATGACCTCGGTTGCAGTCTTCTCGCTCCTGAGGCGTGACAGCGATGCTGCTGCTCCGTGCAGAACCGTTCAGGCAACATTCATCTTCATCCATTACGATTAAAGGTGGCAGACGGATGAAAGCCCGGCACAGATGGGCATTGTGAGAAGAACGCTTCTGCTCGCGCTAATCCCGATTCTTTGGACGCTTGGCCTTAAGGTCCATGCTCAAACCGATTCTCCGACTTTGAAGAAAATCGCCCAGTACGATTTGCCAGGACCGCTCGGTAAGCGGTTTGACTATCTCACAATCGATCCCGACGATCACCATTTGATTGCCACGCATCTCGCTGCAGGGCAGACATACGTGATCGATTTGCGCACGAATAGGGTTATTTCAACAGTTGCCGACACTCCGGGCGCAGAAGGTGTCGAGTATGTGCCCGAGTTGAAAAAGTTCTACACGTCGAACGCCGGCGACAACACTATTGGCGTTGTTGACTTGCGCCAAATGAAGGTCGTCAAAAAGATATCAACCGACCGCAAGCCGGATGGAAGCACATATGCAGCGCCGTTCCACAAACTCTACGTTTCTGACGAGCGAGGCAAGGCAGAGGCCATTGTGGACGTAAGGAACGACCAGATTGTGAAAACCCTTCATTTCAACAGCGATACCGGCATGCCGCAGTATGACCCCGTGGCTCGCAAGGTCTATGTGAATCTGCAGGATGAGAATATCTTTGCCGTGATTGATCCCACGACGGACGAGGTGATCGGCCGCTATCCAGTCGGACGTTGCAAAGGCAACCATGGGATGACCCTCGATCCGGAACATCATCGTGCGTTTCTTTCCTGCGAGGGAAATAACCTGATGACGGTTTTCGATCTGGAGAAGCACGAGCCGATCGCTTTTCTCACGATGGCGGATGACCCAGATGTGATCAAGTTCGATCCAGGTCTAGGCCGCATCTATGCAGCTTGTTACAGCGGAGCGATCTCGGTATTTCATCAAGATGATCCGCAGCACTACCGAAAGCTTGAAGATTTTAAGGTGCAACATGCTGTACACAGCCTTGCGGTGGATCCCGAGACTCACCGTGTCTACACGCCTGAGCAGGAGGAAAATGGGAAGCCCGTTGCCCGTATGGTCGTGTATGAGGCAGTGACCGCCGCTCACAATGCGAATTCTCATCGTTGAAGACGAACGAAAGATGGCAGGAGCCCTCAAGAAAGGTCTGGAGGCCGAGAACCATGTCGTGAGTCTGGCCTTCGACGGGCGAGAGGGTCTGGAACTGGCGTTGAGCGGCGAGTTCGATGTACTTGTGCTTGACCTGATGCCTCTACCGGAGGCGCTCAGGTTTCTATGGCATGCTGTTAACAAGTTACCTGAACGGAGTATTACGGAAAAGGTGGAGGAGGCGTCGGTACAGTGAACTACGGAGCGCTTTTTCAATCAGCATTGGTGGCGCTGCTTAGAAACAAACTGCGAAGCATTCTCACGGTCCTGGGCATCACCATTGGAATTGCCGCTGTGATTTGCGTCGTTGCCATCGGAAAAGCAGGTCAGGCTCGCGTGCAGCAGCAACTCAATAACCTAGGGGACAACTTTGTGTGGATCGAAGCGGGGGGCCGTGCCGTCAATGGTGTCCGCACCGGCACGCACGACACGATCACACTTACCGTCGCCGACGCCGTCGCAATAAAGAATCAAGTTTCGCTAATAAAGTCCGTCTCGCCCAATGTGGACGATCCAGTGCAGGCCGTCTATGGTAACCAGAACTGGCACACTTCATATCGTGGAGTTTCGCCGGAATATTTCGACATCAAGCGCTGGTTTGTCGACCAGGGCGCCATCTTTTCTCAGGATGATGTGGACCGGGCGGCCGACGTTTGCCTGATTGGGCGCACGGTACGCGAGCAGTTGTTTGGAGCTGAAGATCCCATCGGCAAAGTGATTCGCATCAACAACCTGCCTTTCAAAGTGGTCGGAACGCTGGTCCCCAAGGGCCAGTCGCTTTCTGGGCAGGATCAGGATGACACGATCATCATGCCCTACACGACCGCGCAGAAAAAAATCAAAGGCATCACGTGGCTTGACGATATCTTGTGCTCCGCGACCTCGCAGGACGCTGTGAAGACCGCTGGTCAGGAAGCCGCGGCAGTCCTTCGAGATCGGCATCATCTGCGCCCCGAAGAAGAGGATGACTTCAATATTCGCAATCCTGAGGACATCATTCAGGCGCAGCTTGATGCAAGCAAGACGCTAACGATGCTGCTGATCGCCATTGCTTCGGTTTCGCTCATCGTGGGGGGCATCGGGATCATGAACGTGATGCTGGTCTCCGTCACGGAACGCACTCGGGAAATCGGCGTGCGCGTGGCGGTGGGCGCCACTGAGGGGGCCATTCAGCTACAGTTTCTCGGTGAGTCCATCATGCTAAGCCTGGTTGGAGGCGGTGCGGGTGTGCTCTTCGGCATCTTTGGCTCGTATCTGGTGGGTCGGACGTTGCAGTGGCCCATGGAGATGTCGGTGGAAGCGGTGGTGGTCGCGGCGCTGTTCTCGGTTGCAGTGGGCGTCTTTTTCGGGTACTACCCAGCCCGCAAGGCATCGCTGCTCGATCCCATCGAAGCTTTGCGCTACGAGTAAAAAAATGAAAATCAACCGCAAATGGCTCATCATCGCCGCCATGGCCATAGCCGCAGGCGTGTTGGTCGTCCTTGGCCTCAATCGCAACGGCCAAGTTCAGTATTTCACCGCGAAGATCGAGCGTGGGGACATCAACGATGTGGTCGAAGCTACCGGCACGATAAACGCCATAATCACTGTGCAGGTAGGTTCCCAAGTCTCCGGCACAATCGCCAAGCTCTTTGTGGACTTCAACTCGCACGTACACAAAGGCGAGGTGATCGCGCTCATCGATCCCGCGTTGTTCGAGGGTGCTCTGCAACAAGCTAAGGCCGACTTGGAGAACTCGAACGCCAACTTGCTGGCTGCGCAGGCCGCTCTCGACAAGGCCAAAGCCACCGAGGTGCAGACGAAGGCCGACAACGACCGCGCCATCGCCCTCACAAAAGACGGTGTGATGCCGCAGCAGCAACTTGATTCAGCCAAGGCCAACTACCTGGCGGCCAAGGCCAGCGTCGATGGCGCAGTGGCCGCCGTCGCCCAAGCCGAAGCGCAAGTCGGCCTCAAGCGGGCCGCGGTCGAGGTCGCGCAAACCAACCTGAACTACACGGTGATTCACTCGCCCATTGACGGCACGGTTGTCGCACGAAATGTTGACGTCGGCCAAACGGTAGCCGCCTCTTTGCAGGCGCCGACGATCTTTACGATCGCTCAAGACCTCCGAAAAATGTGGGTGTACACCAAGACCGACGAATCGGATGTAGGGAACATCAAGGTCGGCAAGGCGGTGACGTTTAAAGTGGATGCGTTCCCGAAAGACACGTTCAAGGGTGTGGTCAGCCAGGTCCGTATGAACGCGACGACGGTGCAAAGCGTCGTCACCTACGACACCATGATCGAGTTCGACAATACGGATCTAAAGTTATTTCCGGGCATGACGGCCTATGTAACCATTCCGGTGGCGGACGTGCACAACGCCATGAAGTTGCCCAACACTGCGTTGCGGTACAGGCCTCCAATGTCGCCGGAGGAACTGCTTACCACCTATCGGCAGTACGGTATCGAAGGCGGCCAGCACGAGAGCAGCAGTACCGGCAGCGCGGAGTCCAGCGTCGTACAAGCTTCGGAACAGGCTCCCGTTGCGCCGCAAACCGCACCGCGTACGCCAAAGACCGATACTGCCGTAGTTTGGAAGCTTCGCAGCGACAACACAATGGCTCCTGTGAAGGTGGCGCTCGGAATCACGGACCATGCTTTCACGGAAGTGACCTCTGTGCTGAAGGGCCAACTCAACGACGGCGATTCGGTGGTGATTCGCTCCATCGTCCCCCAGGGCCAAGGCGTGGGCAGTTTGGCTCACTAGGCGCATGCGAATCTCATGACCTTCGTCGACGGCAACGGCGCGAAACTTGATCTTGGAGCCGGTACAGATACCGTCATCGAGGTGGCCGACGTTCACAAATACTACGACCTCGGCGAAACGCGTGTGCATGCGCTGCGCGGCGTCAGCCTGGAGATTCGCGCCGGCGAATTCGTAGCCATCATGGGAGCGAGCGGCAGCGGGAAATCAACCTTCATGAATATCCTTGGTTGCCTCGATAAGCCAAGCTCCGGCGCGTATCTTCTCGAAGGCGTGGACGTCAGTCGCCATGACAAAAAAGCGCTGGCACACATTCGAAATCAAAAGATCGGTTTTGTTTTCCAGGGGTTCAACCTGCTGGCGCGCACTACCGCTCAGGAAAATACCGAATTGCCCACGCTGTATACGAAGATTTCGAGCGAGGAGCGCGAAAAACGCGCCGCCGAATCTTTGGCCATGGTCGGACTGGCCGACCGGGCGCATCATTTTCCTTCACAGATGTCGGGTGGCCAGCAGCAACGGGTAGCGATCGCGCGGGCGCTGGTCAATCGTCCTGCAATCCTGCTGGCCGATGAGCCCACCGGAAATCTTGACAGTCGAACTTCGGTCGAGATCATGGGAATTCTTCAGAATCTGAACGAACGAGGTCTAACGATCGTCTTGGTTACGCACGAGCACGATATTGCGGAATTTGCTAAACGCGTCTTGGTGTTTCGAGATGGGCGCATTCGCAAAGACGACCCAGTGCTGAATCGACCCCAAGCCGCTGAAGTGTTGAAGACCTTACCGACGCTCGAAGACTAACGCAGTCCAAGAAGTCGAACGGCATACACGGGACATTCAGGTTCCTCTGGCATGCTGTACGTGTGCAATGTCCGTAAGAACTCATGGAAGGTGACCGGCGAAATGATTCTCATTCTGAGTCGTTGCAGCAAGGTTGGGGTAGCATCACTCATCTTGATCACAGTACTACTTTCAGGGCCTTCCGTCGCACAGGAATCGAATGTCCTGAGGCTGGAATCGCGAATTCCGCTGCCAAACGTCAAAGGGCGCATTGATCATTTCAGTGTTGACGTAAGAGGTCAGCGACTTTTCGTGGCTGCTGTCGAAAACCAGACTCTCGAAGTCATTGATGTTAAGGCGGGGCAGGTGGTTCACACAGTTAAAGATCTTGCTGAGCCACAGGGAGTTTACTACGACGCTTCCACCAATCATCTGTTCGTCGCCTGCGGACGCGATGGCGTCACCAACATCTTGGATGGCACTACATTTCAAACACTTGCAACCGTGAAGTTTCCTGATGATGCGGACAACATTCGCTATGACCCGCGCAACAAGGGCGTGATCGTCGGTTATGCCGGCGCGAAGCAATTAAGGAAACGCGAAGAGGGCACCGGAGGCCTTGGGTTCATTGATGAGAAAGGAAAGAAAACCGCAGACATCGTTGTTGATGCTCATCCCGAGTCGTTCCAGCTAGAAAGGGATGGATCGCGCATTTTTGTAAACGTTCCAGACAAGAAGGAAATCGAAGTCATCGATGGCATCAAGGGCGGTGTGACGGCTCGCTGGCCCGTCTCTGCAGAAGACAACTTCCCCATGGCGCTCGACGAAGCCGATCATCGGCTATTAGTGGGAGTGTGGAAGCCCGCGCAGTTGCTCGTCTTTGATACCGAGACTGGCAAGCAAGTTGCAGCCGGCGAAATTGCCGGAAAAACCGACGATCTTTTCTACGATTCCGCCAGGCACCGAGTCTATGTGCTTACAAGCAAAGAGTCCGTCGACGTGTTCGAACAAAAAAATGCTGACCACTACAACCGGATCGCACGTTATCCCATTCCGCCCGGCTCCCAGACCGGTCTTTTCGTGCCGGAGTGGGGAAAGCTCTTCGTTGCCGTGCCCGCACAAGGGGGCCAGAATGCCGAGGTGTGGGTGTACATAGCGCCGTGATGGGTCTCGTCGTGCAGAGCGATATCAAATGAAAGTCTTAAGAATATTTCTTGCGGCGATTCTAGTTCTGGCAGTAGTCAGTGCAATTGGACTGACCGTGTTAGTTCGCAGGGGGTTCCGTGCTACCGCGAAACCGCTACCACTGGAAGACGCTCTCGCCCGGAGAATACGAAACCTAGCCATCCCAACAGTTGAAAAACACCGGAAGAATCCATTCGAGCAAACCCGCGAAGCCGCACAACAAGGCCGCGAATACTTTCTGGGCCAGTGTGCCAGTTGTCATGGAATCGACGGCAGCGGGAACACGCAGGTCGGCTTGAACCTCTACCCGCGAGTTCCTGATCTACGGGCTGCCGAAGCTCAATCCCTCAGTGATGGCGAAATCCACTACATCATCGAGAGTGGGGTCCAGCTTACCGGAATGCCCGCTTGGGGCAATCCCCATGGGGAACCGTCCAGCAACAGTTGGAAGCTTGTTCTCTTCATCCGAACTCTTCGCTCGCTCACACCTCGGGAAACATCTCAACAGGCGACTATCGCAACCTCAGGCCATTACGTGGGCTCACAAGCCTGTGAGAAGTGCCACGCGGAAATCTACCAGCGTTGGAAAAAGACCCCGATGGCGAACGTCGTGCGTGACCCGCGGAGTTATCCAGACGCTATCGTCTCCAATCTTGGCTCCAACAACGTAGCAAGATTCACGCCAGACAAAGTGTCCCTCGTCTACGGCAGCCTCTGGAAACAACGCTACCTCACAAAGATTGGTGATGACTATTACCCAATGCCGGCGCAGTGGGACGTTGCTACTCGTCAATGGCTGCCTTACATGGTTCCAGTGAAAGGCGGAGATTGGTGGGGATCGGTTTATCCTCCCGACAACATGCAACGACCGACGGGACCAACCTGCGATGGGTGTCACTCCGTCGATTACAACATTCAAACGAAGCAGGTGGCCGAGTGGAACGTCGGGTGTGAACGCTGCCACGGACCAGGCAGTGAGCACGTGGCACATCCCTCACGAGTGAACATTCTGAACCCGGCACAACTGGACTCAGTGTCCGCAAACGATATGTGCATCCAGTGCCATTCACAAGGACAACCGCTGACCAATCCGGTGAATGGAAAATACTACGACTGGCCTGTTGGATACAACGTTGGTCTGAAGCTGCAGGATTTCTGGAAACTCGAAGACTGCACGCTGGGTGAAACGACCTTCTATTATTTTCCCGACTGCACTGCGCATAAGAATCGGATGCAAGGCAACGACTTCGTGCAGAGCGTCATGTACCGCCACGGAATCACCTGTTCCTCGTGTCACGATGTGCACGGTACATCCAACTACGCTCAACTGAGAAAACCTGTGGCCGAAATATGTCTTGATTGTCACAGCCCACGATCTCAGAACGGTCCGCGAGCAGCCACGATCGAAGAACACACGCATCACAAGGCTGGCAGTACGGGAAGTCAGTGCGTCGCCTGTCACATGCCGGCGATCGAAACCGAAGGAGTGCCCGGCACCTTTGTTCACGCCCACACATTTCGTTTTATTCCGCCGTCTATGACTGACAAATACAAGATTTCGAATCCCTGCACCTCTTGTCATCAAGGCAAACTCACGATTTGGGCGGCGGAGGCGATGAATCAATGGCCGCAGTTCTCCCCCTGGAGGTCTCACTTTTGAAGAGTGTGGCCATTCGTAAGATCCCGCGCTCTGAAGTATTGCTAGACGGACCAATCGAACACCGCAGCTTGACATGCAATATCGCCCGCAATATCATATCTGGGTGGAGGCATACGTTTTGGACACCGATGTGATGGTGGCTGCCTTTCGCAGCGATGCTGGCGCGTCACGTCAAGTATTGGAAGCCGCCCGCGTCCACCGGTTTGAATTGCTTCTCTCAGTGCCTCTGATATTGGAATACGAATCAGTTCTTACGCGGCCTGAGCAGCTCGCCGCGTCCCGTGCCACGACAGAAGATGTTGCGGCGGTGCTTGATGAGTTGGCGTCGATCGCAACGAGGGTGCAATTGATAATTCGCACGAGGCCGCTGCTCCCTGACCCGAAAGACGAGATGGTGCTGGAAACAGCCGTTAACGGT
>Ga0123356_10008487_pt1 | contig 10212 bp, 4 predicted proteins | sample TergutEmb28metaG_2_FD_92546 | JGI IMG/M metagenome (GOLD analysis project Ga0123356, IMG submission 92546) | Embiratermes neotenicus P3 segment gut microbial communities from Petit-Saut dam, French Guiana - Emb289 P3 | ecosystem: Host-associated > Arthropoda: Insects > Digestive system > Gut ... | reverse complement strand
TGACGGTCTACTCCGAACTGGTCACAACTGTGACAGTACGCGCCACCGTCACCAAGAACGGTGTCCCCACTGATTTGGGCGGCAATGGTGATCCTGCCAAAGCCAGCCCGCAAACAGTGGCCTTCATCGCAGATGTTGTCTGTGTGGAGAACTGCACCCCAATCGACGCTGACAACATCACCCGTGTTGAGGTCATCGTCGACGGTGTCGAAGCCAATGGCACTGCCTCAGATATGGCTGTTGCTTATGCCTACGACCGTTTCGGAAACCCAGTCAAGGGCGCTGCAGTGGTGTCAACAACCACTGATGCTGGTCTGACCATCGTGACTCCCATTGCGCCAACGGATGCTGCAGGTCAGTCAACCATCGAGTACCGCTCGCTGGTTGCTGGTGCCCATCTAGCCAAGGTGACCATCGACTCCAAGGTTCCTGTGATCGCAGTGTCGATGAATGGTGCAACCACCACCGATGGGTCGATCACCGTGAACTTCGGTTCTGGTGCTGCGGATCCTGCGCACTCGTACTTGACTATCGATCCGACAACCGCTCAGGTGGTGGGTTCTGACTTCACCGTCACCGCTCACCTGAACGACGTCAACGACAACCCGGTCAAGGGCGCTGTCATTGTCTTCCCGGCAGTGACCTGGCTGGAGTTCTCAGCGACCTCCTGCACCTCGGATGCCGCAGGCTTGTGCTCAGTGACGGTGACCTCCAAGGTCGCTGACACCTACACGATCTCCGGTCGTCTGGGCGCAGTGCCGGTGAGCAACACTGTCACCGCCGAGTTCACTCACGGTCCGGTCTGTGTCGAGAATTGCGACCCAGTCTTCCCCGGCAACAACACTCGCGTGGTGGTGACTGTGGATGGTCAGGAAGCCAATGGTACGGCTCGTGACTCGGTGACGGTCTATGCCTATGACTACTACGGTAATGCCGTGGTTGGCGGTGTGGTGGCCTCAGCTCCTGTGGCTGGTGAAACCAAGTTGGCTGTTCAGCCGACGATCAATCCGATTGGTGCGGATGGCACCACGACGATTTGGTACACCTCGACCGTACGCGGTGCGCACAAGGCGAATGTCAGCGTGGACTCCAAGACCCCATCGGGTTCTCCAGTAACGCTGAACTTCGGTTCGGGTGCGGGCAGCACGGACACCTCAAGCTGGGTCATCACGCCTGCCGGTCCGCTGACCGTGGGTATGGGTGCAGCGAATACCTATACGGCAACCGCCACGATCAAGGATGCCACCGGCAACCCGGTCGAGGATGCTGTGGTGGTGTTCACCATTGATCCCAATGGTCCGGTCTTCGCACCAGCCAACTCATGTATCACCAACTATGACGGTGTCTGCTCGGTTGAGGTCTACTCCACCAGGGCTGGTACCTATGGTGTTTCTGCTGCGATCACGGCTGGCCAGATCAAGCTCGCTGGAACCAACGACACAGCCGCTTCCATCGTCTGGAAGGCTGATGCGGTGTGCTCCCAGGTTGAGGGCTGCGATCCGGTTGATCCGAATCTGCCGAGCGAGCTTCGTACTCGTGTGGAGATTCTGGTGAACAACCAGGTTGCTGACGGCGTGGCTCGTGATCGCGTGATTGTGTGGGCCTTCGACAAGTGGGGCAACCCCGTCGAGGGAGCACTCGTGGTCTCCACCACCGCAGATGCGGATCTGAATATCCAGACTGGCATCGCTGCCATCAACAAGGACGGCTCGTCGACGATCTGGTATACCTCCACGGTTGCCGGAGACCACGTCGCCGCCATCCTCGTCGATGACCAGCGCCCCGTTGGCGCACCGGTAACACTGACCTTCATCGGCGGTGACCTGGATTCATCGAAGTCCTCCTTCCAGGTCTTCATCACCAACCCTGCTGCCACGGTTGTCGTTGCCGATGGTGTTGAGTCATGGACCGGTCGTCTGTTGGCGAAAGATGCCGCAGGCAATGTCTTGACCAATGTCAATACCGCTGGAATGGACTTCACTGTGACCCCTGCTGGTGTGACAGTGTCGAATGTTCAGAATCTGGGTAACGGCTACTACTCCGTGACCTACACCTCCACCACGGCTCGTTCCTACACCGCGGCACTGACCTATAAGGGTGCTCAGGTAGGTGGCGATGAGACCATCAGCTTCGTTGCTGGTCGTGTGGATGCCCGCTACTCCACGGTGACGGTGAACCCCAATGAGCAGGTTGTCGGTCTTCCGGTCACGATCACTGTGACCGCGAAGGACTACTACAACAACCCAGTGACAGGTCTGACAAGCACAGACATCCAGATCATCGGAGAAGCTGCCGGTGTTCCGAACCTCACTCTATGGGACTTCGCTGTCGCCTCGGATGGTGTGTACACCTATCAGGCAACCTCAAAGTTGGTGGGTGACTTCGAGATCACCGCAACCGTGACCGATGTGGTGCTCAACCAGCATCCTCACGTCTTGTTCAAGGCTGGCGGAGTCTGTGTCAACAACTGTGATCCAGTCGATCCGGCCAATGTCACGCGCTTCGAGATGATCGACAATGATCAGCTTGCTGACGGTGTCGCCAAGGATTCCGCGAAGGCGTACGCCTATGACACCTATGGAAACATCGTCACCGGCGCAACAGTGCTCGTCGTTGATGAGTCCACTGGTGGGATTGCTGGTTACCTGACTCCGGCGACTCAGAGCGTCAAGACTGGTTCGGATGGTACGGCGATGGTCTACTGGACCTCCACCAAGGCTGACACCTTCACAGCACGCGGTTCAATCGATGGGCTGTACCCACCGGCGACCAACGTACTCAGTGAGATTCGTTTCTCAACAGGCTTGGCGGATCCCGCGAAGTCTGAGATGGTGATCACTCCTGCTTCTCCGATCGTTGTTGGCAACGGTTACACCGTGACCGCCACGATTCGCGACTCCCACCTCAACCCAGTCAAGAATCAGGCTGTGGCGTTCTGGTTGAACCCGACCACACCTGCTGAGCTGAGTGAGTCCTTCTGCATGACCAATGCGGCGGGTGTGTGCTCGGTGACGGTCTACTCCGAACTGGTCACAACTGTGACAGTACGCGCCACCGTCACCAAGAACGGTGTCCCCACTGATTTGGGCGGCAATGGTGATCCTGCCAAAGCGAGCCCGCAGACGGTGGCCTTCATCGCAGATGTTGTCTGTGTGGAGAACTGCACCCCGATTGACGCTGACAACATCACCCGTGTTGAGGTCATCGTCGACGGTGTCGAAGCCAATGGGACGGCCTCAGATATGGCGAGGGTTTACGGCTATGACCGTTTCGGTAACCCAGTTGCCGCAGCCGTTGTGGTGTCAACAACCAAGGACTCGGCTCTGACAATTGTCGCCCCGATTCCGGCTACTGATGCTTCTGGTCAATCACTGATCCAGTATCGTTCGCTGGTTGCTGGTGCCCATGTGGCTACAGTGACCATTGATGGCAAGGTCCCTGTGACTGCGGTATCGATGGACGGTTCAGCCACTGCTGATGGGTCGATCACCCTGAACTTCGGTTCTGGTGCTGCGGATCCTGCGCACTCGTACTTGACTATTGATCCGGCAACCGCTCAGGTGGTGGGTTCTGACTTCACCGTCACCGCTCACCTGAACGATGTCAACGACAACCCGGTTAAGGGCGCTGTCATTGTCTTCCCGGCGGTGACCTGGTTGGAGTTCTCAGCGACCTCATGTATCTCTGACAACGCCGGTCTGTGCTCAGTCACGGTCAGCTCCAAGGTTGTTGGTACGTACACGATCTCTGGTCGTCTGGGTGCAGTGCCGGTGAGCAACACTGTTCAAGCGCAGTTCACTCATGGTCCGGTCTGTGTCGAGAATTGCGACCCGGTCTTCCCCGGCAACAACACTCGCGTGGTGGTGACTGTGGATGGTCAGGAAGCCAATGGTACGGCTCGTGACTCGGTGACGGTTTATGCCTATGACTACTACGGCAATGCTGTGGTCGGTGGTGTGGTGGCCTCGGCTCCTGTGGCTGGTGAGAAGAATCTGGCTGTTCAGCCTTCGATCAATCCGATTGGTGCGGATGGCACCACGACGATTTGGTACACCTCCACAGTCCGCGGTGCACATAAGGCTGATGTCAGTGTGGACTCCAAGACCCCATCGGGTTCTCCAGTAACGCTGAACTTCGGTTCGGGTGCGGGCAGCACGGACACCTCAAGCTGGGTGATCACTCCAAACGGTCCGCTGACTGTGGGTATGGACGCTGTGAACACCTATACGGCAACCGCCACGATCAAGGATGCCACGGGCAACCCGGTTGAGGATGCTGTGGTGGTATTCACCATTGATCCCAATGGTCCGGTCTTCGCACCAGCCAACTCCTGTATCACTGATCATGACGGTGTCTGCTCGGTTGAGGTTTACTCCACCAGGGCTGGTACCTATGGTGTTTCTGCTGCGATCACGGCTGGCTTGATCAAGCTCGCTGGGACCAATGACACAGCGGCTTCCATCGTCTGGAAGGCTGATGCGGTGTGCTCTCAGGTTGAGGGCTGCGATCCGGTTGATCCGAACCTGCCAAGCGAGCTTCGTACTCGTGTGGAGATTCTGGTGAACAACCAGGTTGCTGACGGCGTGGCTCGTGACCGGGTGATCGTGTGGGCCTTCGACAAGTGGGGCAACCCAGTCGAGGGAGCGCTCGTGGTGTCCACCAGCGCTGATGAAAATCTGAATATCCAGACTGGCATCGCCGCGATCAGCCGGGATGGCTCCTCGACGATCTGGTATACCTCCACGGTTGCCGGTGACTATGTGGCGGCCATCCTCGTCGATGACCAGCGCCCTGTCGGTGCGCCTGTGACCCTGACCTTCGTCGCTGGTCCTGTGTGTATCGTTGAGGACGGCTGTGAGCCTGCGGGCCCTGGCACCGATCCTGATCGTCAAACACGGGTGGAAGTCACCACTGACTACCAGCCAGTCGACGGCAATCCCGATGTTGTTACAGCCTATGCGTTCGACAAGTACGGCAATGTCGTTGAGAACGTGACCTTCGACTTCGTCAAGGCAGTTGCTGGCGATGACCTCGTCATCGAAGCGAGCTGTGTGACTAATGACAAGGGACAGTGCACCGTTGATGCCACAGCGTGGGTTGCCGGAGCGCACCTGGCGAAGGCTTCAGTCGGCGGAACTGAACTGATCGGCCACGGCTCACCGTTGACCCTGCACTTCGTGCCAGGTTCAGTGTGTGTGGTGGAAGACGACTGCGTACCGGTCGGACCCGGTGTGGATCCAGCCAAGCAGACCCGTGTTGAGATCACTCGCAACAACCAACCGGTCAACACCGGTCGTGACGAGTTCAAGGTCTTTGCCTTCGACAAGTTCGGTAATGCTCTCAAAGACATCGAGTTTGTCATCACAACCACTGACAAGGATCTGCACCTGGGTGACACTGCGTACCATGCGAGCGTATCGCTGGTAACTGGGGTGTCGGGTACGGCAACAATGAAGGCGCACGCTACCCACAGCGGCTCTCATATTGCTCACGCTTTGGTGAAGAAGGTGGAGTTGTCTGATCATGGTTCACCGATGGACCTGCGGTTTATGGGTCGCCCGGTGATTACCTCTCCTGGGGATGGGGATCTCATCAATGATCCGAAGCCCCCGATCATTGGTAAGGGTGACGAGCCCGGTGACACCATTACGGTGACCGATGAGGATGGCAACGAGGTATGTACTGCTGTTGTTGAGGATGATCTCACCTGGAGTTGTACTCCTGAGGAGCCCTTCGAGGACGGCGATCACACTCTGGTTGCTGAAGAGACAGACGAAGACGGTAACGTCTCCGAGCCCTCACCTCCGGTTGACATCACGATCGATACAACGCCTCCGAAGCCTCCGGTGATCACCTCACCTGGTGACGGCGATAAGATCACTGATCCGACCCCGCCGATCATTGGTAAGGGTGAAGAGCCTGGTGACACTATTACGGTGACCGATGAGGATGGCAATGAAGTGTGTACTGCTGTTGTTGAGGACGACCTCACCTGGACGTGTACGCCTGAGGAGCCCTTCGAGGACGGCGATCATACACTGATCGCTGAAGAGACCGATGAAGCAGGCAATGTTTCCGATCCCTCGCCTCCGGTCACGATTACGGTGGATACGACTCCTCCGAATCGTCCGGTGATCACCGATCCGATCGACGGCACCATTACCAGCAACAACAAGCCGCCGATTTCCGGTACCGGTGATGAGCCAGGCAACCTGATCACAGTGACAGATGACAAGGGCAAACTGATTTGCACCGGCCATGTTCTGAATGATCAGACCTGGAGCTGCATTCCGATAGCTGCGATGCCTGACGGTGATTATACGATCATCGCCACGGAGACTGACGACGCCGGCAATGTGTCCGATCCGTCAGATCCAGTGCGTATCACTATCGATACTCAGCCTCCGTCGGATCCAGTTCCGGATCGCAGCAATGGTTCCCAGATCACTGGTAACACCGATCCTGATACGACGATCACGATTAGGGATGAGGATGGCAACGAGATTCCTGGATGCATTGATATCCCAGCGAATGGAGATCGGTTCATCTGCTACCCAGAAACCATTCTGGATGAGGGTACGACGGTCACGGTGACGGCGAAGGACCCTGCGGGTAACGAGTCGAACCACGTACCGCTGGTGATCGACGGCATCGCGATTGAGATTGCCTACCCAGTCAGATACCACGGTGAGAACCAGGTTGTGACCGGTTACAACTTCAATCCAGGTGAAAAGGTAAGCCTGTGGATCTATTCCACACCGGTTTATCACGGCTTCGAGATTGCCGACAAGGATGGCAAGGTGACATTCAACCACGTCGTCCTGACTGGTATTCCGATTGGTCATCACACAGTCAAGCTAATTGGCGAGGTCTCTGGCTCCGTCTCTACCACCTTTGAAGTGGTGGTACGACCGGTGGTGAAGACTGGAGGAACATCGGCAAGCTCAAGTGCGCTTCTTCTCCAAGCACTAGCAGCCGCCCTCCTTCTGGGTTCAGCATCACCCCTAGTCGCCACCACACGACGCAAAGGTGCGGAGCTAACGGCCTAACAACAAAAAAGAACAAGGGCCCCCGGCATTCTACTCAGCCAGGGGCCCTTGTTTTCTTAGCCGTGACAGCGGGGACGGTCCTTTCTGTCACGTCCCCCAACCCCCTGTCACGTCTTAGTGGCGAGGCCGCGCCTCCGTGATCGGCTGGCTCGTGGGACGAGCGGTAGATCGCCGCTAGTGTGAAGGCTCCTATTCGGCAATGCTTATTCCGCTTGTGCTGAGGGTCGTAGGGTAGGGATCATTCGCCAGGCTCGGGATGCCACGACGAACAGCACCAGGAGGAAGGCGGGGACGATCCACGCTGACGGTGTGATGATCATTCCGAAGGTGACGGCGTGTCCAGCAGGGGTGGGTTCTCCGACATTGGCGAAGACTGTGACGCCCAGGAAGTTTCGGCTGATGTTTGCGGTGATCCCGCCGTCTTGTGCTCCGTCGTACAAGCCGGTGGCGTACGTGAACAGCAGGATGGTCGCGACGGCCCACACGATTCCGGCGACACACACGCCAGTGGCCCAGTGTGGGCGGGATGACAGGTCAAGAGCCTTGCCGTACTCATCGGCCAATTGGCTGACTGGGCCGAGGTCACAGATGGCCTGTGTCATGCCCGCGTGTGCTGCCGCGTCTGACAAGTCGTCGCGTAAGGTCCGGCTCAACGTTCGCCAGTCCTCTGGGGAGATATTCGGCAGCCGTAGCGACAGGCTCTGGAGGAACCGTTCCCGACGCCACCTGTCAGCCAGAGTCAGGCGGTGCGCGAATTGCGGTGAAACTGAAGTGGTCATGACGACTCCTGTGTATTGCTGGTGTGAAGAAGGGCAGCCACGATGACTGCCAAGTCATCCCAGCGGCTCGTGCCGTCGCGCAGATAGGCGCGCCCAGCATCAGAGAGCCGGTAGTACTTACGGGCTGGACCGGCGTCTGGCGGCTGCAGATATGAGGAGATGAGGCTGTCGTGTTCGAGCCGTGCGATCAGCGGGTAGATCGTCCCGGTCGTGATATGCGACAGTCCTGCTTCGTGTAGTTGCACGACCAACTGGTATCCGTATGAGTCGCCTCTTCCCAGCAGGGCGAGGATCAGCAACGGGAGTGTGCCTTTGAGCATCTGCGGGTCTGGTGTGTTGCCACTCACACCAACAAAGGTATCACCAGCTAGCGTGCATAGCAAGCTAGCTGGTGAGGTTGGACTCTCTTGGCTACTTCTGAGTTTGCGGATGCCGCAGTTTGATGGACGACGACCGGATCGAGGTCAACTCGCCCGGCGGGCTCATGCCTGGTCAGACCGTTGCGGCCATGCTCGACGGGCTATCAGTGATCCGTAACCTCGTGATCGTGCGGTTGTTCCGGGAAATGCGGCTGATGGAGGAATGGGGCTCCGACGCGACAGGGGGACGTATAACTTGTCATGTGGAAAAACTTGTTTTCCACATGACAAGTTATACGTCCCCCTGTCACGTCTGCCCCCATTGTCACACCGTCCAAGTGTGTTACGCACGAAGAACACCAAGGGGGATGACGTGGACTCCTGATGGCAAGGTGTAGCCGTACTCGGTTCCTGTAATGATGGCCAGAAATGAAGGTTTCCCGGCAATGTCTGTGTCAACACGTGAATCGCGGAGCTTGAGTAGGTTTCTTTCTGCAGTCTCGATCTGATTCCAACCGAGCTTCACCTCAATTCCAGCCCAGTCGCCCCAGGAGTACTCGACGATGGCATCCACTTCAAGACCTGTGCTGTCACGGTAATGAAAGACTTGCGCGTCATGGGCTTGTGCATAAACACGTAAGTCGTGGATGACCAGTGACTCGAAAACCTGACCGAAGAATTCGGGGTCGTGTGCGAGTCTGTCTGAGGTTACTCCTAGTGCTGCAGTAGCTAGAGCTGGATCACAGAAATGCAGCTTTGAGGCAGTACGTAGCCGTGAACGGGACCGCAGCTTCGCTCCCCATGCTGGTAACTCATCAAGGCAGAAGATTCGAGTAAGTGAATCGAGATAAGTACGTATTGTCTCGGGGTGGATGGAAGTGTCAGACCCACCTACGTCGTTAGCCAGGCTGCGCATCGTAGCCTCACTTGAGATATTTCTCGCAATAGATGACAGTAAGCGCCGCATTCGAATTGGGTCATGCATTGCCCCCGCAGGTGCAGCGATTCCGGCCGAACTGATGTCTTCACAATAGGAACGGTTAAAGCGGATAGCAGCGGTTTCTGAGGATGCTAACAAGCCCGGCCATCCACCATGAATAGTGCACTTTGAAAGCTGCTCATAACTGAGATTTGAGCGCGAACTGACTTCCGAGAGTCCCTGATGGAGATCCTCAAGGGACACTTGTCCAGTCGATAGACCTCTCTCGGCTAGGGACATGGTATGCATGCGCAGGCGAGAAACACGTCCTGCTCCAGAATGGCGGCTGGGATCCGGTGGCGGTGACGCCGATCCAGAGAAAATGAACTGCCCAGGTTGCCCTCTAGTATCAATTTCATGACGGGCGGCATTCCACAGTATTGGGGCTATTTGCCATTCATCAATCAGACGCGGAGTGTCTCCTTCAAGTAGTGCTTGGGGATTGAGTTGCGCCAATTGAACAAGCTGAGGGGAAGAGTCCAGCCGGATGGAGCTCCGTGAGTGGTGCTCCCCTGTAGCAGTCTTTCCGCAACCCCGAGGACCTTCAAGCAAGACGCCCCCCATTGCCTGTAAATGCTGATCGACAAGGTCATCTATAGTGCGGGAACGATACTCCATGGTTCAAGCATACCGTGTTTTGCAACGTTTCTATACCGTGTTCTGCAACGTTTCTATACCGTGTTCTGCAGTTGTCTTCACGGGGGCCGACGTGATAGGAGGCCCGTCCCCCTCGTCAGTTTCCACACATTCCCCCGGTAATCCTGCCGCCAGGCAGGACCCCCGGCAGCCGACGTAGGGTCTGGGTGTAAGCGTTGACTCAAGTTCATAAGTCACCCCCGGTCATCCTGCCGTCAGGCAGGACCCCCGGCAGCCGATGTAGGGTCTGGGTGTAGGCCTTAGCCCAAGTCCATAAGTCACCCCCGGTCATCCTGCCGCCAGGCAGGACCCCCGGCAGCCGATGTAGGGTCTGGGTGTAGGCCTTAGCCCAAGTCCATAAGTCACCCCCGGTCATCCTGCCGCCAGGCAGGACCCCCGGCAGCCGACGT
>Ga0123356_10008485_pt1 | contig 10215 bp, 8 predicted proteins | sample TergutEmb28metaG_2_FD_92546 | JGI IMG/M metagenome (GOLD analysis project Ga0123356, IMG submission 92546) | Embiratermes neotenicus P3 segment gut microbial communities from Petit-Saut dam, French Guiana - Emb289 P3 | ecosystem: Host-associated > Arthropoda: Insects > Digestive system > Gut ... | reverse complement strand
GACCGATATTGTTTGTGGGGTGGTTAATTTTCGTATATCTGGAACCCTGTCCGTTTAAAAGAATGGCCAATTAACCCCGACACCCGTTAAAAAAACACCAAAAATAATAACGCCTAAGGTCTAGTATGGTTTTTGGGTTTTAGTCTATATAACTTAACAAAAACAAATTGCGTCTGCAGTGTCTAAAAATGTGTGTGATGTAGTTTTTGGCAAGCCGGATTTTATAGTATGAAAAATGAAAAACTCCGATTCAAATGCGAGATGACCCTTGCCTGCCTATGTATTAATCGAAAACCCATATTAGACAGAACCCAAAAATGAAGGTAGGTCACCAAGAAACAATGGTGTGGGCTCGTAGTCTAGCACGGATTAAGGCATCGGCCTCCGGAGCCGATAATCCTGGGTTCAAATCCCAGCGGGCCCGCCAACATTTAACTATTTTTGGGTCTGTTTGTTGATCATAATCCTACGTTGATCAACGTTGGATTTTAAAGATGACATATCGATCGTTTGAGTAGATGAGCTGGAGTATTTTGCTGTTGATGATCTGGGTGTCAAGTTGGTTTCGGTCATAGACGATGAAACCTATGTCGTTTTCATCGATATAGTCATTGTAGTCTCGTGTCTCTATTGGAAACTCGGCTGTTAGGTGGCTAAGTAGGCTCTCTAAGTTGTCGGGGTTGAGTTGGACATAACTATTCTTTGAGAGCGCTAAAACCTGATAAGAGCACGTAACTGTTTGGTTAACCTCAACATTGCTAAACGAATATTGGAATCGGACTGCATCAATTTGTTGGTTAGCTAAAGCTCCAATGTTTCCCCATTCGGGGCGGTCTGTAAAGTTGAAGGCATATCCAATCTCATTTTGGCTATCATAGAGGCCCAGATAGCCGTTTTTGAGGTCTGTTTTTAAAAATGAGGCCACAGCCCAATTAGTTTGCTGATTATCTGTTTCATGCTTAACTACTCGATTGCTATCTGCATTCCAAGGGTTAACCCACTCTAGTACTTGGGGGATGTGTGCGCTATCAAAGTTGAAACTAAGATCAAAAAATGTGCTTAAATACAAGGTAATGTTTGACACACCACTTATCAGTGGTGTAACTGTCCAAGAAACATCAAAAGGATAGGTGTTGTTTTGGGCCTGTATGTTTTTAGTTACTATAAAGTCTTCGTTAGAATAGGTCAGCTTAATCTTTTCGGTACCAACCTGGTTTTCAAGAGCAATTTGTTTGCTCAGCTCTGATAGTGGCAGTTGATGGTTGATGCCGTTTTGGGTGAAATACAAAAAGTCGCCATTAGATGAGGAGTAAGATACCCGATGCCAAACGTGATCTAGCGAGACATAGTTTTCATCACAAATATCTCCTTTTGCTCCGTAGGCTTTTAGCAACTTGTGGGGATTTTCCAACTCATAGGACAAAGTTAACACCGATTCGGCAATTAGATTTCTCTGAATAACAGGATTAGTTTGGGCAATCACTGGTTTATCTGAGAATTGTTGGAACCAAAATCCTGGAATTTCAGTAGCCACAACAGTTTTGTTTTCGGGATAGTGATCTCTTAGCCAGATGCCTGCATCGTAGGCTTTTATGTCTGTGGTGGCATAATATGTTCCTGCTTCTATTATTTTATCATACACAACATCTGTGCGAACTATAACCGCTGAGCACGTTACCACAATCAGTCCGATAGTTGCGACTTTGACCCAGGTTTTGCGGAACTGGGTTTGGTGTTTGGCGTAGAATTTGGGTAGTTTTTGTGCGGCAAATGCGACTGTGACTGCTGCGAAAATAGCCATAAGGGGTGTTAGGTAGTAGATAAACCACTGAAAGGGCAGATATAATCCAATTAGATGTGATTGTGATAGTGTAAAGGGGATAATTAGTGCAAAGATTAATCCTATAAAAAATATCATGTGTTTGGTGGATTTGAGTTGTTTGTAGGCAAAGTAGATTCCTGGTATGGTTAGCAGGGTTATAAAGCCAAAGTTTATGATAAATGCGTGTAGGGTGGTGGCGCTTATTTGGTAGGCGTAGGCTTTTTGGCTAAAAAATACGTGTTCTAGCATTACGCCTAAATAGCCTATCATGGCGCCGAAGTAGTAGAGGAAAAAGACTATACCCCCCCCACAAATCAGGACTGCTAAGACTTTGAGGTAGGCGCCTCGGGCTTTGCCTTGGGATTTTCTAAGCATATAGATTAGCATGGGGATCAAAATTAGTATTGCTACAAAAGTTGCGAGTTGATGGGCTAGCATAACTGAGAATGCGGCAAAGAAGGTGACTGTTAGATATCCGAATTTTTCAATGGCTAGGGGCAGGTAGAGTAGAAGAAACATTAAAAATGCTATACCTAGTACAGTTGTGCTGCCGCCCCATTGGTTGAGCTCAAAGATTGGAAAGCAGAACAGTAGTAGAATTGAGGCGATGGCTCCGGTTTTTTTGTTAAAGATTTTTGATGTGAGGAGATAGACTGACATGATCATGAGCCAATTCACAATGACTGTTAGGACTTTTATGAGAAAGATGAGTTGTCCAATATCGTTGGCGCCGCTTAGCGACATAAACATGGCTAAGACGATTTGATAGAGCGGAGGTGTCCAGCCTAGGTTGCCCAGCGGGATCTGACCCGTATTTAGAAATATGCGGGCTTTTTCGAGATGAACTGAGGGGTCATTGCCTAAAATTACGCCGTTCATTGATAAAATGGCATAGACGAGCACTATGATGATGGCTGAGAAGATTATTATAAATGTGAGTTCAAGTTTTTTTTTATCTCTTAGTAGGTTTGTGTGTAGTGCACTGATTGGGTTCAATCTGGTTTGAATTCCCCGTTTATTCTAAAGATTGCAACTTCTTTGTTAATAAACACAAGGCTAAAGGTTGGGTCAAGACGGAATTTGGGTGTGATTTTTGCTTCATCGGGGTCGCTTAGGCGGCAGATAACATAGGAAATGTTTCTTGTTTGAAGTTCGGTTCGGTAGTTAAAGTTGGTCCATTCGCAGTCTTTTTCCATGGGCTGCAATGCGCTAACTATATTATCGGCTACTATTTGGCTAAATTCGTTGTTTATAGTTGTGGGGTTGGTGTATATGTTTGGGTCGTTTGATGTGGAGTAGGCCCCTGAGAGTATCTGGATTTCTCCTTGGGGTTGGTCATATAGGCAGTAGCTTAGTTCTATGCGTTTAACAACTTGGGGATCCCCAACTGTGAACAGATCCACTGTTTCGGGTGGGGTGGTAAAGATTAGTTGACCCAGAGCTTTGGTGCCTGTTTCGACTATGGCTATGGTGGCTTTATTGTTGTTGTGGACCTGAAACCCGGTGGTTTCTACTCCTAGATGTACTCGATTAAAGGTTACTTCTGGATGTAGACTGGTCAGCGTTGAGGTCAGGTTAGCAAATTGGGTGTTGCGATAAAGTGTTGAGGTGAGGGTGTAGTTGAGTTCGTTGTTGCCGCGCACAACAGTTATTTTTGCCTGTTCGGCACTGCTTTCTAGGGACATATCTTTTACTGCAAGCTCTGCTAAAGTAACCGATGGTTGGCTGTGGCCGTTGAGTTGGTATTCGATTTTGGTATTTGCACTGTTAAAGTCAAAGAATGAAAACGTATAGTAGGTCCAGTTTTGGACTACCAAGATCTCGGGGTTGTGGCGGGATATGTATCCGCCGTCTTCTCGGATTTGGATGTATCCGTTGTCTATTATATAATTGGTATCCAAAAGCAACTGGGCAAATGTTGCGTTGTCAACTTCACGGTTAACTGTTAGGTATTGGGGATCAACGGCACTAAGGGTTGGTCTTTGTGCAAACCCGCCAAACCACCAGCCATACCAAGCGTCCGCGACAAATACTGCATTTGGGGCGGTGTTTGCTTTGGCCCACTGTATTGCATCCCAACCCGGGGGAGTCATGGCTTGGTAGAATTCTTGAATGTCTCGCCCCACTCTTAGAGTGGGGGTCATAAAAATTGGTAAAGCTATAAATGAGAACAACAAAAAAAACCCTATAAAAACCGAGTAGAGCCGCTTTGAGCTTAGGGCCGCAACAAGGCGCTTTTGGGTTGGCTGCCAATTAATTTTTTGGGTCGGCGGCCAATTGGTTAGATAGGTATTTAGTTTTTTGGCAAAAAACGCTGAACCATAATCAATCAACACAGCCATAAACATCAATGTGGGTAAAATAAGAAAGTACATAAAGCGGTTGTAGTCGATGGGGATTCCCACCAAGTAACCCTGCGTTAAAATCAGCGGCAAAAACACCCACATAGAGAGAAACAACGCCGGCACAGTGAGGGCTTTGTTGTAGAATTTTTTGGAAAACACAAAAAATGCAATGACAACCCCAAAGAGCGGCAGAACAATCTCTAAGGGCAATACACGCGCTGAGAGAGTTGCCCCTGCAATTTCACTTGAACCATACTCACTTAGATACATAGGAATCGCCCTAAGTAAGAAAGGCAAAACAAGAATTGCTCCCAAACCAATAGATAATATCCAATACAGCGCAGTTTTTCTTGAACCACAAACCCTGGTGGGGAAGAGCAAAATAACCAGTGTCACGCCTACGGTTATGGCTCCAAACATGGCTGCGCTTAGTGAATGCGTCAAAAACAGTGCCGCTGTCAAAATTGAGGTTGAGATCACAAAGGGCGCCTTGGAGAAACGGTCTTTTTGGAGATAGAGATAAAATGTTAGTGGAATTAGCATCAAAGTTATAATGTTGGGATAACCTGCCCAAAACAGCATCTCAAGATCAAAGCGTGAAATTATCGCCAAAAATGCTACGATAAATGCTGCTGGGGTAGACCAGACTTTTTGAGTTATCAAAAACGCACAAACAACTGTTAGTGCTGAGAAAAGACACACAACCCCCACATGGGCTACGTATTCGGGTAGGCCTGTGAGCATCATTACACTGGTGGTAAAGATATGATAACCCGGAAAAGTTAGTGAGACTCCGCCACCTATGTGGTAGAAATTGTAGAGAAAATCTGTGGGTCCTGAACCGGTGATGGAGTATATAACACTGTTGTGTAACCCAATATCAGCACCCGGAGGAAACCCTGACCAGAGCACCAAAAGCATACGGTACACAAATGCGAATGCAAATAGGGCCACTACCAAGAGATAGCGTTTGGTCAATTGTAGCATTTACTTTACCGCTTAATATACATCGTTTGATTTGTTGGTAAAAGGTTAAATATGGATTTCGAGTATAAAAAGCCCAGAGTATACAAACAGGAAAAAGGTGTTTAATATGTCGTGGCTTAAATCTATGATGGAAAAAGAACCACCAGAACCAGAGAATCCAGTAGGTATAGTAGTTATTGGCAACATCGAACCAGACATGCATGACACTGCAAAAGAAGCAGTCCGCCGTACCCTAAAACGCGCCGGTTTTAAAACAATCGACGTTGGAAAAAGCGTTGCACCCCAAGTATTTATCGACAAAGTAAAAGAAAACAATGCCAACCTAATTGCACTCTCAGTTAACACGGTTCCAGCAAAAAACAACCTCGCAAAACTTGACGAACTCTTAAAAGCAGCCGGTCTCAAAGACAAAGTCGGTATTATCATGGGCGGCGCAGCAGTCAAAAAAGAAGACGCAGATGAATTCGGCGCACTCTTTGGTAAAAACAAAGAAGAAGCTCCAGAACTCGCAAAGAAAGCAATTAAACAATAATCCGAAGTGGCATAGATGTCATTTATATTCAATACTCCCCAAAAAACATATGAAATCGGAAACGCCAAAATTGGCGGTCAACCAGGCGAGAACCCAACCTTTCTGATCGCCTCTATCTTTTGGCTAGGCCAAAAGATGGTAACCGATGCAAACAAAGGTATCTTCGACCAAAAAGCAGCAGAGGATCTCATCAACATAATACAAACCCAAAGCGATATCACAGGTGTAAAGTTTGCATTAGACATCGTCGGCACAACCGAGGTCGCATTTGAAAAATATATCGACTTTGTCCCCACACATACAGATGCTCCCCTAATGCTTGATGCAATGAGTCCAAGAACCCGTATAGCTGCCGCCAACTTGGCAAAAAAAATGGGTCTAACCAGCAGATGCATCTACAACTCTATCTACAAAGGTGTAACCGACGCTGAACTTGCAAACCTAAAAGAAAGCGGCATCGAAATGTCGATTGTTCTAGCAGACGATCCAAAAGACACATCCCTTGACGGCAAAATGAACGTTCTAGTCGAAGCCCTAGACTTAGCTGAAAGAGGCGGTATCACAAAACCCCTAGTCGACACTGCAGTCCCCGCATTCGAACCAGACATGGGCATATCCGTTCGAGCCATCCCTATCATGAAAGAAAAGTATGGTCACCCTGTAGGTCTGGGTAGCGGAAACCTTGTCACAACCATGGGCTGGGTCAAATCAAGCTTTGAAAAAGAATACCGCAAAGGAACCGTCTGTTCAACCAACACTATCATGCAAATGGCAGGCGCCAACTGGCTCATGACCGGACCAATCGAACAAGCACAATGGGTCTTCCCCGCAGTAGCAATCACCGACGCATACCTCGCATCCATAGGCGCAGACTTAGGCACAAGACCAACTGACGAAACTCACCCAATCTACAAAGCTTTCATGTAAACTTTTCTTTCCTTTTTATTTTTTTAAAGTGTTCAACCTGAAACCCCTCAAATGGCTCGCAATAATCCTCATATTCACAGCCCTAACCCTAATTGTAACCAATCTACTCCCCGTTCCAAGCGGCTCAGAATTCTCCTACAACCTCATCCCCCGCTACATCTTTAGCTTCATATTCATCACTTTTATACCCGGATACTGCCTAGTCAACGTATTGTTTCTTGGAAAAAACAAACTCGACATCATTGAAGAACTCGTGCTATCTGTTGCTCTAAGCTTTGGACTAACCGGCTTGCTGGGGCTATTTTTGGGCCTCTCCCCCATAGGCATAACCTTTGCCTCTGTAACCGCTTCACTAAGCATCACAGTGGTGGGCCTCTCAGTCATTGCCTATATCCGAAAACTACGAGAGCCTAATATGCAAAGCCCTCAACAGATAGGCCCCTGAGGTTTTCACTGCCGATCGGCCATAGGTCCCACCTTTGCGCAACATATGTAGCACATAACCCGGTCGCAAGTAAAACTGTTGGTAGGCCTTATAGCGAAGTTGTGCTAATCTCTCCATACTCATGGTGGGTGTTTCAAAAATTGGCCCTGCGGTGTCATATTTATCAAAATCTGTCACACGCAACCAACCATTTTTAACAACCTGATCATACATAGGCGTCCCGGGGTAGGGCGTGGCCAAATAGAATCCCACATCCTCAGGATTTAACTGTTGAACAAACCGAATAGTTTGCTTAGCGGTCTGCTCGGTTTCGCCTGGAAAACCCAAAACCACATTAGCAATGGTCATCAAACCCACCTCATGAGCGGTTTTGTAGGCCTGGCGGGTCTGCTCTAATTTTATACTCTTGTTCATGGCGCTAAGAACTGTCTCAGAACCCGATTCAACTCCCATCCAAACAGCAATACAGCCTGCGTTTTTCATGGTTTTTAATAATTCTCGATCAACCATGTCCACGCGGGTGCCACAGTCCCAAATCAATTTAAGATTTCGGTCGTGGAGTTCTTTGCAGATCTGGAATACCCGCTCTCGATCTACACTAAAGGCATCATCATAGAAAGTAACTTGGTCTACGCCATAGGTCTGGTGTACAAACTCCATTTCATCCACTACATTTTTTGCACTACGCATGCGATATCCCCGACCAAACATGCGAACCGTGCTACAGAAGTCACACCAGTAAACACATCCGCGACTGCTAACCAGGGGAATGAGAAGTTTACCGTTATGTTTGAGTTTGTCTAGGGGCATTAGGTGATGGGCTGGAAAGGGGATGCTGTTGAGATCTTTTATGTAGGGCCGATCAGGGGTTCGACAAATTTTATCCCCCTCGCGATAGGTGATGCCTAATACGTTTGATAGAGAATGATGGTTTTCGAGTTTTTCTGCAAGATCAATCAGGGTTTCTTCTCCCTCACCACGCACAATAAGATCCACTGCGGGGTACTCTTTGAGGGTGTTTTCATCCCAAAATGTAGCATGGCTTCCACCGACTGCAGTTATGGCGTTTGATTGGGTTTGTTTGGCGATGGTGAGGATCTGCATGGCAGATTTGTAGAGCAGAGTAGTGGCTGTTGCACCGATAAAGTCGGAGGGTGTTTGTGCAATACGCTCCCTAAACGTGTCATAGCTGAGTTTTTCGGCTTGACAGTCGATGATTTTGACTTGGTGTCCCGTCCTCTCAGCAACAGCGGCTAGATATCCCAGGCCTAGGGGTATAAAGGGTGGATGAGCATGCACGCTAAGCGGATAGGGGGGATTGACTAAGGTTATCTTCATGAGGATTGCCTGAAGAGATTTCTAAATACCCGAAACCATATAATACTTTCTTACTCAACCACTCAACAGTTAAAAAGAACAGGTGGTTATCGCCGTGTGGATCTTAGGGAATCACGTGAGCTAAACACATGCCTAAAAAGAGGTGTTAGGAAAGTTTTATGTGCATGGCTCGTAGTGCGTATGCGGCTGAGGTTTTTAGGCCGGATCTGCCATAGGTTCCGCCTCGGCGTATCATTTTAAAGACGTAACTTGGGCGCAGGTAGAATTTTTGGTGCGCCTTATATTTAATTTCGCGGATTTCGTCCATACTTAGCTCAGGTGTCTCAAAGGTGGGGGTGGCGGTGTCGTATTTGTTAAAGTCGGTGACGCGTAGCCAGCCGTTTTTGATGACTTCCTCATACATGGGGGTTCCCGGATAGGGGGTTGCAATATAGCAACCGATGTCGTCGGGGTTGAGTGAGTTGATAAAGTTGACTGTTTCCCATGCGGTTTGTTTGGTTTCGCCTGGAAAGCCAATAACTGAGCTTGCTATGGTCATCATTCCGGTTTTTTGTGCGAGTTTGAAGGCATCGCGTACCTGTTCACGGTTAATTTTTTTGTGCATCTTGTTGAGAATTTTTTCTGAACCCGATTCTACGCCAAACCATACTGTTATACAACCGGCATCCCGCATTTTTTCGAGGAGTTCTTTGTCGACTGCATCTACGCGGGTTTCGCAGTCCCATTCTATGTTTAGTTTTCGTGCCTTGATATCCGAACACATTGCAAGAGTGTGTTGGCGGTTGATGGTGAAGGCATCGTCATAGAAGGTGAATTGACTCTCCCCGTACTTGTTGTGGAGCATCTCTATCTCATCTACGACTGTGTGGGGATTGCGTGTACGGTATCCTCGGCCAAACATGCGAACTGTGCTGCAAAAGTCACACCACTGGACGCATCCGCGGCTGGTGACTAGGGGAAAGATGGTTTTGCCCATGCGGTGAAATGCATCTATGGGTAGCAGATGGTAGGCTGGTGAGGGTAGCGAATCTAGATCAAGGAGGAAGGGGCGGTCTTGGTTGCGGATTATCTTACCGTCAGCGTTTCGGTAGGTTATTCCCAGCACATCTGAAACATTTTGTTTGTCTTGTAGACGTTGGAGTAATTCCCTAAAGGTGATTTCGCCTTCCCGGCGCACAATTACATCGATGGCTGCACATTCGTTTAGCGCATTTTCATCCCAAAACGTGACGTGACTTCCCCCGATCATGGTGAGAGCGTTTGGATGTTCTTCTTTGGCAACGGTGAGGATGTCTTTAGCAGAATTGTAGAGCAATGTTGTTGCAGTTATGCCAATAACATCGGGTTTTTCTTTACTGATGCGTTGTTTAAATGTTTCCACGGTTAAGTGTTCGGCTTGACAGTCGATAACGTTAACTTCGTGACCTGCTTTCTCAGCCACCGCTCCCAGATATGCAATGCCTAATGGAATAAACGCGGGATGTGCATGTGCATTTGGAGGATACGGCGGGTTAATGAGTGTAACCTTCACGTCTATTACCTTGTAGTAGGTGGATAAACGGCTAAACGCAATATAATGTTTACGTAAAACAAACCTGTTTAAAAAACACGTTTAGAGACATAAACCAATTTGGCACTAGATTTGTTTTTGTGATGTGTGGCGGCATCGTAAAAACTATTATTTGATTGGTTTGGATTTTTTTATTGTTAACGAATTTATATAATTGAGCTGCCCTTCTTCTGAAGGGCAGCGACAATAAAAATAACAATCAAAGACATTTTGTTGCTTGCACAGAATTGGGAGCAGCTAAAAGCTATG
>Ga0123356_10008484_pt1 | contig 10215 bp, 6 predicted proteins | sample TergutEmb28metaG_2_FD_92546 | JGI IMG/M metagenome (GOLD analysis project Ga0123356, IMG submission 92546) | Embiratermes neotenicus P3 segment gut microbial communities from Petit-Saut dam, French Guiana - Emb289 P3 | ecosystem: Host-associated > Arthropoda: Insects > Digestive system > Gut ... | reverse complement strand
TTTCTCGGAATAGGATTTCAGGACCTTCCAAAAACCCTGGCGGGACATCCTGTCGCCGGCGGTGTTGACAAACAAGGCATGTTCCCCGTGAGCAGCCATCCTGGTGCGGGCTGAAGCAAGGTAATCGCTTATTGCCCTGACAGCAGCAGAATAGATCGGGATAACACGTTCCTTGCCGTTTCGACATGTGATAAGCCCTGTTGCAAGATTGACGTCGGTTTCGTCAAGTGCAATCAATTCGCTGACACGGATTCCGGTGGCATATAAGGTTTCAAGCATAGCTTTGTCCCGACAGCCTTTTGGCTCATTACTGTTCGGTTGTTCAAGAAGGCGAATGATATCCTCTCCGTCCAGTATACGGGGAGGTTTTTTCTCGGCAGTGGTTACCGAGACGCCCAACACCGGGTTGTGTCCAAGAATTCCCTCTTCGGTCAAATGGGTAAAGAAAGCCTTTAAAGACGCTAAACAACGCGAGATCGTCGCTGGTGACTGCCCTTTAGTCTCGAGATATGACAAAAATAGCAGTATATCGTCTCCAGTAACGCCAAAGAAATCATACTTACCATCAGACAATAAATATCCAGAGAATTTTGTGATATCGCGTATGTACGAGGAAACAGTGTTAACGGGCGCTTTGCGGTCATCTGTCAGATACCTTTTGTAGTTGTCGATAAGCTCAGTGTTAAACAATACTTCATTCCCCCCAAAAAAACGTATTGTATGAGAGTAAGAAGCATTCTATTATAGCGGTGCCAAAGAATCAATACAAAAATAGCAGATTGACCATTTTTGTCGGAATATACAAAAATTTTGTTGTTGGTGTATAAATTTTCAAACCAAATACAATTGCCTAAGAGTTGTATGTGTTTCCATTTAGATGATAACATAGATGAAATTAATCATTCAGAATATGAATAAGGTTTAGTAATGGTGAAATATAGGCAAAAAATCATTAAAAAAATCATTGTTGTAACATATCTGTAACATAGGCGTTATATTGTAATATTGGTCTATTAAAGTCTGATATGAAGCAAGGGGGAAGTGGGGCTATACCTGCAAAGTTAGGCCTGCGTGAGTACGGGATGAAACGTCTTATCATTTCATTATGTCTTATAGCTTTGCTGTTTCAGTTTTCGTTGGATGGCAAAGCTGTTGATGTTGAGTTAAGCTCCCAACCGGTATCAGAAGCTGCGGAACAGTTGCAGATACTAATGCCTATTGCTTCGGGTTATCAGTTGCGCAAGAATAGTGAAGTAGAGATCGATTATTCAAATGTGGCGTTTGGATATGTAATGGTCAGGTATCTAGTTCCGGTAAATCAAGAACTGCGTGTCCTCATAACAACGCCAAATAAAACTGTATATACTTATCGGCTTGAGTATAGCGATCAGTTCGATGTATTTCCGCTTTCAGAAGGCGATGGCATATATAACATTGGTATATACAAGCAGTCCAGAGAAAACAAGTATGCAAATATCCTCTCACTTTTAATTGATGTTAAGCTGTCAGATGAATTTGCGCCGTTTCTTCACCCAAACAAATTTGTGAATTTTAACTCAAGCAGCCTTATTCTGGAAAAAACGGCTGAATTTAAAGCGCTTGATGATAATCAAGCGGTAATAGACGCAGTGCATAAGTTTATAGTAGACAATATGCATTATAACAAAGAACTCGCTGATAACCTGGACACCTGGTACATACCGGACATTGACCGTATATACTCAGAGCTGACAGGTACTTGCTTTGACTATGCTGTACTAATGGTTGCTATGTTACGCAGCCTTGGTCTGCCCGCAAAACTGGTATTTGGACATACCCGGATTAATTACCATGCATGGGTCGAAGTGTATACCGAATCAACTGGCTGGGTACGTAAAGACCCTATGATAGAATCTGTCGGGAAGATACGCATGGTGTCAATACAGTTCATTAAGAACGATAATAATTATAAACCGATGTATAGATATTAACGCGACAAGAAAACCGGCGATATTTTGCGAAATATTGAGCTTTCGCGAGAAAAGCCGGGTTTTTTGTGCTACAAAAGGTCAGGAATGGTCAAAAACGGATTTGTAAAAAGTATCGCAGGCATATAAAATGTGGTTAAGGTCAAAGATAGTCAAAGTCAAATTACCGGATATAGAGGGTATTATGGGAATTAGTGATATTATAGCTGGATTCATTGACGAAATGATAGGTAATACAGGTGGTATTGCGGAACTTCAGCGTGTTGATTTAGCGAACAGGTTCAACTGCGTACCGAGCCAGATAAATTATGTAATTGCTACGCGTTTTTCCCCGGAGCATGGGTATATTGTTGAAAGCAGAAGGGGAGGCGGCGGTTTCATCAGAATTTCACGGGTCGCTATGGAACCGGAAAGGCTGATTATGCATACCGTTAACGCCATTGGCGACAGAGTCGATATAAACACAGCAACGGCGCTTATTGCAAATCTGCGCCAGGGGAGCGCTATAAGCGGAGCTGAAGCAAGGCTGATTTTATCAGCAATTGGGAACAACGCGCTCAAGCCGGCGCAGCCGGAGGAGCGCAATATGCTTAGGGCAAGCATTCTTAAACACATTCTTATCAATAAACAATAGGGAGGCCACAGTTATGAGATTCGAAGACAGATTTACCGAACGCGCCAGAAACGTGTTCGAACTTGCACAGGCAGCGGCATCTGAACTGGGGCATAGGTACGTCGGCAGCGAACATCTGCTATTTGGGTTATCGCGTGAAGACGGCGGTATCGCGTCTGGTGTGTTACGGGATGCAGGTTTGGAAAGCAGGGTTATCCTGGACCTAATAATAAAGCACGTCGGCCGTGGCGAACGTTCGGAAATACCTCCGCAGGGGCTGTCGCCGCGAGTAAAGCACATAGTTGAGATAGCGGCGTTGGAGGCAGGTAGGCTTGGGCATAACTATATAGGTACGGAACATCTGCTTATGGGCATATTGCGCGAATTCGACAGTGTAGCGGCAAAACTAATACTTGTTACCGGCGTCGACCTCAACAAGTTATATACTGATATAGTTAACATTTTTATCAGATGTATTTATAAGCCGGTTAATGCGCCTGCTGTTACAGGTAGAAACAAAAAAAGTGAAACAAAAACGCTTGACCAGTTCAGCCGCGACCTGACGGAGGCCGCCGTCAATGGAGCGCTCGACCCAGTCGTCGGCAGGGAGAATGAGATACAGCGGGTGATCCAGATATTGTCAAGACGCACAAAAAATAACCCCGTACTCATTGGTGAGCCTGGCGTCGGTAAGACCGCTATTGTTGAGGGATTGGCGCAACGCGTTGTAGCAGGGGATGTACCGGAAACTCTGCTCAATAAACGTATTGTGACTCTTGATTTGAGCGGGATGCTCGCAGGGACTAAATACAGGGGTGATTTCGAGGAACGTATAAAAGCGGCAATCGAGGAAGTCCAGGAGGCGGGAGATATTATAATGTTCGTCGATGAACTCCACACGATCATTGGCGCGGGCGCGGCTGAGGGAGCTATAGACGCGGCGAATATCATCAAACCAATGCTTGGGCGTGGTGAGATGCAGATCATTGGCGCGACGACGCTTAACGAATACAGGAAATATGTAGAAAAAGACGCGGCGCTCGAGCGGAGGTTACAGCCTGTTATGGTCAACGAGCCAACCCAGGAAGAGTCAATTCTTATTCTAAAGGGGCTGCGGGATAAATATGAAGCGCATCATAAACTTAAGATAACGGACGAGGCTATTGAAGCCGCTGTTAAGATGTCAAGCAGGTATATTAATGATAGGTATCTGCCGGACAAGGCGATCGACCTGATTGACGAGGCTTCGTCGAGGGTCAGGCTTGATAAGCTTAGGCTTCCGCCGGATTTAAAGGAATACGAAGCACAGAAAGAAGCCTTGGCAAAGGAGAAGGAAGCAGCCATTCAGAGCCAGGATTTTGAGCACGCGGCAGGTATTCGGGACCGCGAAAAAGAAATCGATATGGAGATCGAAGCCGCGCGTAAAAGCTGGGAGAAGGTTAAAAGTGGAGATTCAAAAAGCGTGGGCGCCGAGGATATCGCGGCGGTCGTTTCCGGATGGACCGGTATCCCGGTTACCAGCATAACACAAGACGAAGGCGAGCGGTTGCTCAATATGGAGGAAGCCCTGCACCAACGTGTTGTCGGGCAGGACGAAGCTGTCACCGCAGTCGCAAAAGCGCTGCGGCGCGGCAGGGTGGGACTGAAGGATCCCAAGCGCCCAATAGGTTCATTCTTGTTCCTGGGGCCGACAGGCGTAGGTAAAACAGAGCTATGTAAGGCGTTGGCGGAGGCTATGTTCGGCGACGAGAACGCTATGTTGCGTGTTGACATGTCAGAGTATATGGAAAAACACACAACATCGAAGCTTATTGGTTCTCCGCCTGGTTATGTCGGTTACGAGGAGGGTGGTAACCTGACCGAAAAGGTAAGGCGCAAGCCATATTCCGTACTGTTATTTGACGAGATTGAAAAGGCGCACGAAGATGTGTTCAATATCATGCTGCAAATCATGGAAGATGGTATTCTGACGGATTCTCAGGGCCGCCGCGTAGATTTTAAAAATACGATTGTCGTCATGACGTCAAACGCCGGCGCGCGGAATATAACCGAAAAACGGACGAAACTCGGTTTTGAAACAGTCGGAGGGGATAGCGATAAAAACGAGTATGAACGTATTCGCGATGCGGTAATGGAAGAGGTTAAACGCTTATTCAAGCCGGAATTTCTCAACAGGATAGACGAGACAATAGTATTTCACAAACTCAAGCGGGAGGATATAAGGGAAATATGCGCAAAGATGCTTGAGTTGGTAAAAGCCCGTATTAATGCGATCGGTATATCGATGACAGTTGAAGATTCAGCGATAGACCTGCTGTCAGAACAAGGGTACGACCCCGTCTACGGCGCGCGCCCGCTGCGCAGGGTTATTCAGAGTACAATCGAGGATACGGTCGCTGAAAAAATGCTCGAAGGAAAGATTAAGGAAGGGGATACGGTTGCGGTTGCTGTCAATGACGGGAAGATTGAAATAGGGGATAGGGGATAGGGGATAGTGTTGTTGCTGTCAATCGTCAATCTCTGGTTTTGCTTCATTGATTTCAGCGTTCTTACGTACTTGCTCATACAACTCAAAGGTCTTGTTTTGACGTTCGAGATACTCTTCGGCTTCTTCCTGTTCGCGATCGAGCCTGCGCTGGATCTCCTTGTCACGCCACAAAACAGCTTCATCTTCTTCCATAGCCGCTTTATCAATTTTACGGGGCAGGTCCCGCTTATGCCGTATAAACAGTAAAAAAAAGTTTATGGCAATGATAAAAAAGACGATCGCAATTAAAAACGCATACATGTTTCTCATAACTTAGCCCTCCTGTTCATATTACTACTCTACCACAGGATGGTTGTAATAACAATCGCAACATTTGTCTACATATTTTCACTCATGATGCAACGATAAAGCTCGTCTGGCTTATCTACTATCCATGTTGCCCCTGCTTTCTCAAGCTCAGAGCGCGAACCGTATCCCCAAGTGACGCCTATGCTGTCTATTCCGGCTTCCCATCCGCCTATAATGTCATGTTCTTTGTCGCCGATCATTACCGTAGATTTTTTTCGCTCAGGGTCAATCTTATTCAATATGTGATTGATAACCTCGCTTTTCCGGCTGCGCGTACCGTCAAACTCACAACCAACAATAAGATCAAAGTATTGCCGGAATCCAAAATGTCCGGCGATTCTTTCGGCATAAACGGTTGTCTTTGAGGTTGCGATTACCAACATTACCATTTCTTTTTTCAGCCGGTCCAACACATCAATTATGCCGTTATAGAGGGTGTTTTCGAATATGCCCGTTTCAGAGTAGTATTCGCGGAATTTACTGACCGCTTTTTCGGCTTGTGCTTCCGTGAAATTATAAAACTCTTGAAAGGAATCACGCAACGGAGGACCGACAAATTTTGTTAGGTCGTCAAGGTCTGATACATGGATGCCAAATGAATCAAGCGCATAACTAACGGATTTCGTAATGCCCACCTTCGAGGCAATCAGCGTCCCATCAAGGTCAAACAAACACAAGTTTTTCATGAATTCCACACTGCCTCCGTTCCTTAATCCAGTATATCGCCAGAACTGAAAAACTCAATTCTTATCCTAAATCCTTCATGTGCGGTTATGTTTTTCTCCAACTCCTGCCATGTATAGGGCTTTCCGTCGATAACTATATCATGAGCATCCCGCTTATGATTATATTCTATGTAACCAATAGCTCTACCCCCTATGATGTAGCCGCCCCGGCTCATGTACTTTACAGACAGAAACCCTTTGATTTGGCGGAGGAGTAGTTCCCACAACTCATCGAAACCTTTGTCAATCGCCCCAAACACTTCGGCTTTATATCTTGTTTTGCCGACCTCTGCCGCTATCAAGGTAATGCCGTGAGGAAACATCATAAATTCGATTTCAAATGTGTGCGGCCTTCCGTCAATGTCGTTCATCGTGACCTGCTCCGGTATGTTAGGCGGAACCTCTGTACCGGTTAGCACGGCAATTTGCCTATTGTTACAATTAACGCAAAGCTTCATACTTACATCCGGATCCCCGCTGATATATACTGTTGCAGGATTGCCGCAAATGTCGCACCGATCCATATTGCTAACAGCGTTATATTCCTCTTCCAGGTATTCTACAAACTTGCTGGCTGTGTAAAGGTTCCTGAAATCTATTTTCATTCGGCCCTCTGGTGTTGGTATGCCGTGCTTTGCCATGCTTTTTATGCGTTTATGCTCAATGACGTCATGCTTTAGCCGATTCGATTCGATCTCCCACGCTTTCTGCTTTTCAATCGGAATCATGTTAGCAGCGCGCTCAGCTATCGTATCAGGTTTCTCCGGTAATGCAGCTTTGCCATCAAGTATATCGAAAAACAAGTCTTCGGACAAAATGGAAAGTAGCCCGCACCGCTCATTCCATAAAGCGCGTTTATAGATTTTTGTGTTTTCGGAGCCTTTCATCGCCAATGCAAAATCAGTAAATGTAGTAAGGGTGTCGTCGGTCACTCCGCCTACGGCTAACAGAGCGTCCCTTATTTCCTGACGGGAGCAGCGTATTGGCTTGCCGATAAACACGAATAACTTATCCTGAAACGGGTGAGACATAATAATTCGCCTGCCTTTAATAGTTACTATAGCATAAACATGTAATGATACCCAATAGCGTTTTCGGAATTATTTTCGTAGGTACAAACGCCATACGAAATTTCTAAAGAAACAGATAACTGTTCAGGTGGTATCCTACAATGCACGGGTTGTAAAAACGTGTTGAAAAACAGGTGAAAAACAATCTCAACATTATTGACAACAGGTGAAACCGTTTATATAATGTGTGTGACATTTATCAGGATAAATAGGCGGAAAATCTCCGGCTGTTTGGAAACCGGCTTGCCGGCATTTGATAATAGTGAAGTAATCACTGCTTTGAGGGGGGCAACCAGTGGTTAAAAGGGGGAAATGATTGAGATGTAAAATTAGAGAAATTCTGTGGATTTTTTATTAGTTATTTTGCAGTGCTTTCTGGGTTTTCGAGGACACAATAAACTTATTAGGAGTGACATAATGAATATTGAATGGAGGAACGTAATGAAAAGGAAGTTTCTAACACAGTTACTGACATCTATTTTAGCTCTGGCTCTGATCCTAACTGGTACTGTTGTTCCGTCAAAGGCGGTAGCAGTTTCTGCGACGGCGGATTGGAACGGCTATAAAGAAGTCGCGGTAACCTGCACTACTGAGGAAGAAGTCAATTTGGTATACAAACTGCGCGACGGACTCGATTATATCGTTACCCGTGAAAATGAAGACTTTTCAGTTGACGTCGTTTTCCACATCAGAAATCAGGGAGAGGAAGATATCCTAAGTCAGTATGGTGGCTATCATCTCGTTGAAGACCATACTTTTGCCGATTCCTACACAGGCGACGCGATACGTCCCTTCGCAAACGCGATCGCCCCTCTTGCCGCAGAAGTACCACCGTATTATTTTCAAGTAAACAGTAATGGTTATATTGTAGGTATCTCTAACGGCGATAATGCTAACACCCTGGTGACTAATGGCGAATCCGTATGGGTTGATTTTATTATTGATTACGAAGGTTATGGCGTTACTTATGATCCAATCTACGGTTTCCCGAATCGCATAGGCTACAGGACCGTTAGCGAATACTACAGTGAAATGCTGTATCTGGCAAAGAACTACCCGCATCTTGTGAAATTGCACACGATGGGGTATTCGTGGTACGGCAGGCCGTTGTACGTTTTGGAAATTTGCGATAAACCCGGCGTTGAGGATGGTCGTCCGGAATGGCTGCATCTGGCTGCGACCCATGCCAGGGAATGGCCTGCTAACGAGCTGGCTCTGAATAATGCCTGGTGGTTCGTTAAGGAGTATCAGAAATATCTCGACGGTGAAGCGGACTACGATCCACAAATTATCGATATCATGAAGACTGTAAGAACCTGGGCTACTCCCCTGCATAATCCGGACGGCACTCACTGGGATCAGGTCGCAGGCAACAGCCAGCGTAAAAACAGAAGACCCGGCGCGACCCCTGCCCAGTTCGGCCAGAAGTACTTTGGCACTACTGCGGCAAATATAGCGGCCGGCAGTCTTGGCGCAGCAAACTATATAGGCAGCGACGTCAACAGAAACTGGAAATACCGTTTTGGTTCCAACGACGGCTCCTCCATCTGGAACCAGACCTCAGAGAGTACCAACCGCGGCATGGCGCCCGGCAGCGAGCCTGAAAACGTAGCTCTCAATGAATTCTTTAAAAAACGTATGATTGGCTCCGATATATCCGGTCACACATACGGCGACCTGGTCATCTACCCCTGGGCAAACAAGAAGGGCATGGCTGAAGTCAACGGCGCGCTGGATTTCCAGAAACTTGGCCGTGAGCTGGCGTCCTATAACCTCTACACCGACTTTTATGAACGTGTCATCTACTCCCAGTCCGGAGAAGGGCAGGACTATATGTACGGCGCCTACAGGGCTCTGGGCTTCACCGTTGAAATGGGGCAGAGTTTTAAACCTACCTATGTCGGCTCAAACATCGGTTATGCCACCACATCTTATCAGGACCGCAATCCCAACGTCGGCTTGCGGGTACACCCGATGAACTATGCGTCCGCCACAAGGCCTACGACCAGGATAACTGCGCCCGTGGTTGCTTTGCTGCCCCCCGCCATATACAATGGCAGCGTTTTAGACGTACCGGCGCAGACCACTTTTGTGCCTACCTACACGCACGCGAACTGGCGCACCACAGACGCTTATCTGCAGGCGGAGCTTAATAAAGATCCGGACTTTGTGAGAGGTAAAATCCTTCTTTGTTATACGCCCGCTACAATAAGCGGCACAGGCGCAAACAGCCAGCACAGCGTAGCCAGGCTCGCCCAGACTAACGGCGCCGTTGCCGTGATCTACTGCACAATCCCCGCCAGCATCGCCCCGGACAGCTCACATGGTATTCTGAGCGCGCCGGGTATCACCGCGACAGGCACAAACGCCGTCACCATCCCTGTTGCCGGTACAGGCAGGATGAATGTAAGGGAGATTTTCGAATTTGCACGTGACGGTAAAGACATGGCCGGAAACGATGTAGTAAACTTGCTCACCCTGGAGCCCGGGAACATACAATGGAACAGGTTTGCCTGGACCTTTGAGAGAAACGCCTACGCGTATATAGCGCTTGCCGAATTCGCAAAAGAGTATTCCAGCCATATCAAGGGCAGCGTTACCGACAATGAAGGTAATGTCGTAAACGGCGCCAATTTAAATCTCAGCAAGGACGTCTATTGTACATTGCTTGCCGAACAATCAACGGATGTAGTCTTCTGGAATCCCCAGACTTATACCGCCGGTCAGGAAGGCCCCGCCAGCACCGCGACCGCAGCCAACCGCAAGCCCGACTGGACCGGGGTCAACTGGGCTTTATACGCGCCCTGGGGCCATGGGGTCAATACCAACACCGCCAACCTAGACCCGGCTTTGGTTAATCACGCTGCGGACATCCAGGCATGGTTTGCAGCCAATCCTCCGAAGAGCCGCTACTATGACGACATCTATAATTATGTAAACCCCTGGACCGGCGATACGTTCAGGACCATCAAAGAACTCCAGACAGGCTACATTGATATCCTCA
>Ga0123356_10008483_pt1 | contig 10215 bp, 8 predicted proteins | sample TergutEmb28metaG_2_FD_92546 | JGI IMG/M metagenome (GOLD analysis project Ga0123356, IMG submission 92546) | Embiratermes neotenicus P3 segment gut microbial communities from Petit-Saut dam, French Guiana - Emb289 P3 | ecosystem: Host-associated > Arthropoda: Insects > Digestive system > Gut ... | reverse complement strand
CCCCCTCGCCCGGCCACTGGCCAGGCTTCGGATCACTCCTCCGTTCGCAAGCCCCCCCGGGCTTACTCACGGTAGTCGTGCCCTCTCGGGTTCGCTTCCCCCGTGCCGGAGCCGCCTTGGGGAATCGAACCCCAGACCTATTCATTACGAGTGAATCGCTCTGCCGACTGAGCTAAGGCGGCCTGCCACCTGGTCTGGCGGGCTGGTGGCTGGCGCCTGCCCGCTGAGCCGAAGGCACTGCCCCAGTCACGCTTCTAGTTGTCAGCGGTTTGTGCTGGCCACCTCAGCTTAACTTGGGCGGGTCTTACATTAGCGCAGCGAGGTCAGGGCAACCAATGCAGTTGTTTGCGGCCAGGTTGCCGTGCCGGCTGACACCACCCCCGAGGTGCGCCTCTCAGCAGATGGTGCCCGGGGCGGGCACCGTACCCTCAACCAAGTAGGCGTCGACTGCGTCACCAATGCACTGATTGGAACGACCGTAGGCGGTGTGGCCGTGGCCCTCGTAAGTCAGAAGCACGCCGGATTCAAGCTGCTCTGCCAAGGCTTCAGCCCATTCGTATGGTGTGGCTGGATCACCGGTGGTTCCAACCACCAGGATCGGGTTAGCCCCAGGGGCTGTCACCCGACCGGGCGATCCGACCTGCGGGTAGGGCCAGACCTCGCACAGCATCTCCGAATAGCCCCAGAATTCACCGAAGGTGGGGGCCGCCTCAGCCAGGTCCTTGGCATGGGCCTCGACCGAGGGCAAGTCAACTGGTGGCCGCGAATCCAAGCAGCCAATAGCCACGAAGGCTTCCATGGTGTTGTTGGTGTAACCCTCATCGGGATCGCGATCCAGGTACAAGTCGCTCAGCATCAACAAGCCACTGCCGTCGCCGTCGAAGGCTTGCTGCAAAGCCTGGGTCAGGAGGAACCAATACGAATCCTCGTACATGGTGACCAACAGACCGTTCAGGGCCAAAGGCAAGGTCAGCTCGCGGTCAGCGTCGCCAGGCAGCGGCTGGGCGTCAATCTGTTTCAGCAGCTCGTTGATCTGTGTCAGCGCCTGGCTGGCCGGCCCGTCCATTGGGCAGGTACTCCCCTCCAGGCAATCTGCCACATAGGCTTCAAGGGCCTGCTGGAAACCTTTGGCTTGAGCCAGGTCGTGGGCCTCTGACGGCAGCGAAGGGTCAACCGCGCCGTCCAGGACCAAGCGGCCTACGTTTTGCGGGAACAACTCGGCGTAGGTGGCGCCAAGTTCGGTGCCGTAGGAATAGCCCAGGTAGTACAGTTCGCCGTCCCCCAGCACCGCCCTGATCAGATCCATGTCCCGGGCTGACGAACCGGTGTCGATAAAGGCCAAGGCCGGACCGGTGTTGTCGGCGCAAGCCTGGGCAAAGGGCTCGACCACCGCCCGCGAGGACTCAAAGCCTTCCGGTGTAGGCGGCCAGGTAGCAGCGAAGAACTCATCCAGCTCTTCGGTGGTCTGGTAACAGATCACCGCGGTGGAGGCCCCAACACCGCGTGGATCAAAACCCACCAGGTCAAAGGCGTCGCGCACGGGCGCACCCGCCTGCGAACTGAAGAAATCGAGAATTTCGATGCCGCTGGAACCTGGCCCACCAGGGTTCAGCAGCAGTGAGCCAATTCGCTGGTCAGGCTCGCGGGCTGGCAGGCGAGCCATGGCCAAGTCAATAGTGTCACCTTCGGGTTGGGTCCAATCCATGGGCGCTTGGATGGTGGCACATTCCGCGCCAAAGGCCACCTCACTGCAGGGTTCCCAGGTCACCTCCTGGCCATAGAGTGACGGATCACCTGGGTTCACCGTGGGTGAGGTTGTGGTGGTCGGCAGACCCAGCCACGTGCCCGTTGCGCAGCCCGACAACCCCAGACCAGCCGCCGCTATCACGGCCGTAACTGCCAAGGTCCGCCTGGTCACCGATTTTCCACTCACCACTGGTTCTCCTTAGCCTCTACTAACTGGGGCATGGCCAACGCCACCGCCATGGCTTCCAAAGCCAGCGCAGGCGCCACGTTGCCCGCCACTTGGGCCCTGGCCTGCTCAATAGCCGCCATGGCTCTCATGGTCTGATCCACCGTTGAAGTTCCTGCACTGGCTGTGACCAACGCGGCATGGTCTGCGTTGATGAGGTCAACCTTAGCGCCGAACTGAACCACCAGAACGTCGCGGTAGAACCCCAGCAGGTAAGCCAGGGCCCGGTCCAGCGTGTCGATCTGTCCACGCCGCGCCCGTTTCTTGGTCTCCTCGTCGAATTCCTTCAGCCTGGCCCGGCCATAGGCGGAAAGCCGGCCACGCGTGGCCTCGCCCATCTGGCTCAACAGCTGGTCGCGCTGCTGGTTTTGGCGCTCCTTCATCACCACCTCGGCCTGCGCCTTGGCTGCCTCATCCAGCCGCCCAGCGCTGAGCACCGCCAGAGCCACCGAAGTGGCGTTGGCCGGTACCTCCAACACGGTGCGACGCCACGCCGCCGCTGCCGGGTCGGTGGCCAAGTGCCGAGCCAAGCCGATGTGGCATTCGGCTGCCAGGGCAGCCAGCCTGGCGACCTCGGGTTCAACCCCTCCACGCACCAGCACTTCCACCACCGAATCCAGCGGTGGAATACCTAAAGAGACCAGCCGGCAGCGCGACCGGATAGTCACCAGGACGTCGCCCGGCGATGGCGCGGTCAACACCCACACCGTGTGCGCCGGGGGTTCTTCCAGCGCCTTGAGTACCACGTTGCCGGTGCGCTCTGACATGCGGTCCGCATCTTCCACCAGCAACACCCGCCAGCGGCCCATGGCAGGTTTTCGCGCGGCGAGCGTGACCCATTCACGGGCTTCGTCGATGCCGATCATGACTTTTTGGGTGGCAGCATCTAAGACGTCGGGGTGCGTGCGGTGGAGCACCGCCCGGCAGGGCTGACACTCCCCACACCCACCTTGGGTGCACTGCAGACCGGCGGCAAACGCCCTGGCGGCCACCGACCGCCCCGACCCGGGAGGTCCAGTGATGAGCCAGGCATGGGTCATCTCCATTGGGTTATTGGCCGCCGCCCGCAGTTCCTGGACGGCGCCGCTCTGACCCGCCACCATGTTCCACACCGTCATACCGGCGCCTCCAACAAGGGAGCCACGGCGGCAAACACCCGCTCGGCCACTACCTCAGGCAGGCCGTCTGCCCTAACCACCACGTAGCGCTCGGGGCACCTAGCCGCTAAAGCCAGGTAGCCTGCCGCCACGGCCTGGTGGAACCTCTGCCCTGCGCTCTCCAACCGGTCTGGCGCCTTACCGGCCACCGCCCGGCGCCTGGCTGCCACCTCCACCGGCAGGTCAAGCACCACGGTGAGGTCTGGTTGAAGACCGCCGGTGGCGTAATCATTGATACCCTGCACGCCGGTCACCCCAAGACCGCGCCCATCGGCTTGGTAGGCCAAGGAAGAGTCGACGTAGCGGTCGGTGATCACCACCGCCCCGCGCGCCAAAGCCGGGGCGATGACCTGGGCCACGTGCTGAGCCCGGTCTGCGGCATACAACAAGGCCTCAGCCACTGGCACCATCTCTTGGCCATGTAGCAGCACCTGGCGTACCGCCCTGCCAAGTTCGGTGCCCCCCGGTTCCCGCGTGACCACCAACTCCGGGGCCCCGGCCACTCCGGCTAGACCCGCCGCGCGCAATTTTTCAGCCAGCAGGTCGACTTGCAGCGACTTGCCGGCGCCGTCGCCCCCCTCCAGGGCCACAAACACACTGCGGGTCATGGCATCAAGTCTGCCATCCACCACCGACAGGTCGCCGTTGGCCACCAAATCCGCGGCCAAACGCGGAGTGCCAGGCGAAGGCCTGCCCCCAAATCGAGTTTGACCTTTCCCAGGAACCTGAGGGGCAAAACTGCTGATGGCGGCAAGCGGCCAGCTGGGATACGTCAATCGCAGTGTTCCGGCGAGTGGCCCCGGAGCTTGACGCCGAGCAGCGATGGCCCCCCTATACGCCGGTGGCGAAGCCACACTGCCGCCACGCCTCGTAGACGCCAATGGCCGCCGAGTTGGCCAAGTTCAACGAGCGCCGCGCCGGCAGCATGGGGATACGCACCTGCCCGGTGACCCGCGGATCGGCCTTGATCACCTCCGGCAGACCATCGGGCTCGGGACCAAACAGCAGTACGTCTCCCGGTTGATAGACCACCGCCGTGTAGGGCACTGCTGCCCCGGTGGTGAAAGCCCAGATGCGCCGGCCAGCACCAAGCTGCGTCAGCAGCGCTTCCCAATCGGGATGCACCTGCAACACGGCTAGGTCGTGGTAGTCCAGACCACTGCGTTTCAGCTTGGTGTCGCTCAGATCGAAGCCCAACGGCTCAACCAGGTGCAGCCGCACACCGGTCACGGCCGCCAACCGAATGGCGTTACCGGTGTTGGTCGGGATACACGGCGTGTAAAAGACCAGGTCAAACATCTACTTGCGGCGGCGGGTGGTGGTCTTCTTGGCCGGTGATTTGGCGCGAGGTTTGGCTGGCGGCCTGGCACGGCGCTCGGCCAACAATTCCGCCGCCCGCTCCAAGGTGACTTGGGCTGGGTCATCGCCCTTCCGCAGCGTGGCATTGACCACGCCATCGGTGACATAGGGACCAAAGCGGCCGTCTTTGACCACCACCGGCTGGCCGGTAGCCGGGTCGGCGCCCAGTTCACGCAAGGCCGTGGACGATGCCGCACCGCGCCTTGGCTTGGGAGCCGCCAGGAGGGCGCGGGCAGCCTCTTCGGTGATGGTGAACAGTTCCTCTTCGCTGCCAAGCGAGCGCGACTCCTTGCCCCACTTGACGTAAGGACCGTAGCGTCCGTTCAAGGCGGTGATGGCCACGCCATCGACCCCCACACCCACCTGCCGGGGCAGCGCCAGCAGCGACAAGGCTTCTTCCAGGGTGACGGTGTCGGGGTTCATCGACTTGAACAATGATGCGTTGTGGGCCTTGGGGGCCTTTTTCGAGCCGGAGTCTTCCGGGGCTGCCACTGAGACATAGGGTCCAAAACGGCCCTTGCGCACCAGCACCGGCAGACCACTAGCTGGATCGTTGCCCAACACCCTGTCGGCCGACCCTTCGTCGGCTAATAACTCGCGGGCCTTGGCCACAGTCAACTCATCCGGGGCCAACTCCGCCGGCACAGACGCCCGCTGAGCGTCTTCACCCTCGGTACCGGCGTGTTCCACGTAGGGCCCATAGCGGCCCACCCGCAGGACAATGCCTTCACCCAACTCGACGGTGTTGATTTCCCGGGCGTCAATCTCTCCCAGGTTGTCCACCAGCCCCTTCAAGCCACCCGAGGCGTGGGCCGGCCCGCCATCGGCGGCGAAGCCATCAGGACCAAAGTAGAAGTCATGCAGCCACTTGACCCGACCGGTGTGGCCGGTGGCGATTTGGTCCAGGCCGGCTTCCATCTCCGCCGTGAAGTCATAATCCACCAGGTGGGTGAAGCTTTGTTCCAGCAGGCGGGTCACGGCAAAGGCTAGCCAGCTGGGCACCAGCATTTGACCGCGGCGGCTGACGTAGCCGCGGTCTTCGATCACTGAGACGGTCGAGGCGTAGGTGGAGGGCCGGCCAATGCCGCGCTGCTCCAGGGCGGCCACCAGTGAAGCCTCGGTGTAGCGCGGGGGTGGACTGGTGTGGTGGCCCTGGGCGACGGGCGCCGTGGCCGTGACCGCTTGGCCCTGCTGCATGGCGGGCAGGCGCAGCTCGGCCGCGCTAGCCTCGTCTCCATAGCGGCTGGCATCGCGGCCCTCTTCGTAGGCGGCCAGGAAACCCCGGTGGGTGATGACGGTGCCAGCGGCCCCAAACACCACTGACCTGCCTTCAGCGTCGGTGGTCTGCAGGCGGACCGTCACGGTCTGGCCGGTGGCGTCGGTCATCTGGCTGGCCACGGTGCGCTTCCAGATCAGCTCGTAGACCTTGAGTTGATCGGCGCTGAGCTGACCGGCTAGCTGGGCTGGGGTGGCAAAAGCTTCGCCCGAAGGCCGGATCGCTTCGTGGGCCTCTTGGGCACCCTTGGCCTTGGTGGAGTAGCGCCTGGGTGAGTCAGGCACGGATGCGGCGCCGTACAGTTGAACGGCCTGGTGGCGGGCGGCCGCCACGGCCTGATCGGACAGGTTGGTCGAATCGGTTCTCATGTAGGTGATGTGGCCCGATTCGTAGAGCGACTGGGCCACCCGCATGGTCTGCCGGGAGTTCATGCGCAGCTTGCGTGAAGCCTCTTGCTGCAGCGTGGAGGTGGTGAACGGCGCGGCCGGTCGGCGCCGATACGGCTTAGTCTGCAACTCAGCCACCTGCAGGGTGGCGCCTTCGAGCGAGGCGGCCAGAGCCTCAGCCTGCGCTTGGTCTAACCGGACCGCGCCTTTGGTAGCCAACTGGCCGGCATCGTCAAAATCTGTGCCACGGGCCACTTTGGCGCCATCGAAGGTGGCCAGTTTGGCCTCAAAGCGCTCGTCCTGAGCGGTGCACATGGTGGCGGTGACGCTCCAGTATTCAGCCGCGTTGAAAGCCATGCGTTCGCGTTCACGCTCCACCACCAGGCGCGTGGCCACCGACTGGACCCGGCCGGCGGACAGGCCGGCCTTCACCTTGCGCCACAGCACCGGGCTGACCTCATAGCCAAAGAGCCGGTCCAAGATCCGCCGGGTCTCTTGGGCATCTACCAGATCGGTGTCCACTTCACGCGGGTTAGCTAGGGCGTGGGCAATGGCGTCCTTGGTGATCTCGTGGAAAACCATCCGCCGCACCGGGACTTTTGGTTTGAGGATCTGCAAAAGGTGCCAGGCAATAGCCTCACCTTCCCGGTCTTCATCAGTTGCCAGATAGAGCTCGCTGGCTCCAGCTAGCGCTTTTTTCAGATCGGCCACGGTCTTCTTTTTGTTCGCCTCAACCACGTAATAGGGCTCGAAATTGTCTTCGACGTTGACTGCGAATTTGGCGAAGGGCCCCTTCTTCATTGACTGGGGCAGTTCGGAGGGTTGGGGCAGATCGCGGACGTGCCCCACCGAGGCGGCCACCGTGAAACCGGGGCCCAGGTAGCTCTCAATGGTCCTGGCCTTGGTTGGGGATTCCACAATCACCAACTTGTGGGCGTTGGCCACTACTCCTCCTACCTGTTTGACGCACGCGGATCGAGCGTCCGGGCCCCCGGCTTGGCTTGTAGCAGGTGACCCTAGGGCCATGACGCTACCTCATTTGGAAGCGCTTGTGTCCGGCGTACCAGGTGAGACCGGTATTGGCACCACTTTCTTGGTGCCCACTTGATCCCTAGCCAAAATGTCTAGACGGTCAATGTTGACGTGTGGGGGGCGGGCGGCGACCCAACGCACCGCCTCGGCCACATCGGCCGCGCTGAGCGGGGTAATGCCCTGATAGACCGCCTCAGCGCGGGCTTTGTCCCCGCCAAAACGCACCAAGGAGAAATCGGTTTTGACTAGTCCGGGGTCAATCTGGCAGACCGTGATCGGCTGGCCGGCCAGCTCCTGGCGCAACACCTGGGTAATGACACCTTGACCAAACTTGGCGACGTTGTAGCCCGCGCCGCCTTCGTATGGAATGTAGCCGGCTATCGAGACAATGTTGATGACCCCACCAGCGCCGCTGGCCACCAGCTTGGGCAGCAGGGCTCTGGTGACGCGCAGGGTGCCCACCACGTTGACCTGGTACATCCACTCCCAATCGGCCAGGTTGGCCTCAGCCATTGGGGCCAGGCCTTTGGCGCCGCCGGCGTTGTTCACCAGCAAGTCCACACGGTCCAAGCCTGCGGCCAATTGGTCAACCGAGGTCTGATCCGTCACGTCCAGGGGCACGGCGCGGGCGTGGGGACCGCAGCCGTCGGCCACCTCGGCTAGGCGGTCTAGCCGCCGCGCCCCTAACACCACCTGCCAGCCGTCCCCAGCCAGGGCCTTTGCCGTGGCCGCGCCAATGCCGCTGGAGGCGCCCGTGATCACCGCAACTCTCATGTTTGCCCTCTTTTCAAGACCGGGTTGTCGCTTACCGAGAATAACCCCACCGCCCGGCTGACACTCCCCGGGGATGTTTGCGCATTGTGCCTTAGCCGGTCACACTGATAGCCACAGACCAGGCCGGCGAAAGGTAAATCAATGACCACTCCACCGGAACAACCCTTTGATTCCAACCAGCCCCCACCTGGGTATGGACCAGCACCTCAACCCCCACCTGGGTATGGACCAGCACCTCAACCCCCACCCGGTTATGGGCCGCCGATGGCGCCACCCCCCGGCTACGGGCCCCCACAGCCACCCCCCGGCTATGGGCCGCCGATGGCGCCACCCCCCGGCTACGGCCCGCCACAACCACCTACCGGCTATGGCCCGCCACCAGGTCAGGGCCAAGGGCCAATCGGTCAACCCTCTGGCTACGGGCCACCGCCACCATACGGTCCCAAGCGCTCCAAACGCCCCGCCCTGCTGGCCGGAGCCCTAGTGGTTGCCCTGGTCCTGGTGGGCGGCGGCGCCTTCGCCTGGATGAAATTCTCCGCCACCGGCGGTTCGAAGTCCGCCGATGAAGCCGCCAAGGCGTTCATCGAGGGCGTGGTGACACTGGACTTTGGCAAGGCCGGGGCCGCCATTGCCCCGTCGGAGCGGATCTGGGTCAGCGAGCTGATGGGGTCCGATCTGGCAACCGATTCATTGTTTGACCAGGACCTGGGGCAGTCCCTGGGCCAAGTGAAGGACGCCTTCGATATCACCGTCACTGACCTTGAGATCACTTCAACCACGCTGGTCGACACGGTCAACCGCTCGGTGGTGACCGGCGGCTCGGTGCGCGTCGAGGTACCTGACCCCGAAGCCCTGGTCGAAGCGGTCATGGACTCTGGAAGGCTCCTGCTAGATCAGGTCATGTCAGGCGTTGGTGGCACGGCTTTGTGGGACCAGCTTGGCGTTCCAGGTGGCTTGAGCTCGGCTGATCTGGACGATGTTGACACTGACGCCATGGTCCAAGGGCTCAAAGACACCTTCCCGGTGGAGGTGACTGTGGCCACGGCACTGGAGGCCATGGGCATTGATGAGTTGTTTGTGGTCACCGTGGAAGAGGGTGGCGAGTGGTTCACCTCGTTGTCCATGACCGTGGCGCAGTACGCCTGGGAGGACGCCGGCTGGTCCAACACCGACCTTGGCAAGGTCATCCCAGCCGATCAAATGGCCAAGGCAGACTCCCCCGAGGCAGCCGCTGAAGGCTTTGCCGAAGCACTCGATGCCTTCATGGCGAACCCCGATCCAGCCGAATTTGCCAAATACTTGGCGCCGGCCGAATCGCGCTTGCTAGCCGTCTACGGCCCAGCCTTGATGTCTGATGTTCCGGGCACCGAGTCAGTTTCACTGAAGGGCTTCACCGGCAAGGAGGTCTGGCAGTCCGGCGGCGTGGCTGATGTGGCCATTGAACAACTGGAGTTGGTCTGGGCGGACGGCACGGGTGAATACACCTTTGGCATAAATAGTCAGGACAGCCAATGGGAGCTGACCCTGGATGGGCCTGACGTGACGCTCGAAGTGGCCTGGCTGACCCCGGAGACCAATCAGGCCGACTTCACACTGCGGTTTGTCGCAGACAACCTCGACGCGGACGTCGATGGCAAGGGCCAAATCACGCTGGGTGACGGTTCAATCAGCCTGACAGCGGAGATCACCATCTATGACTCCTACTATGACGACTACCAAACCGGCTCCATCTCGCTGACCACCAAAGGTGATGACCTGATCATGGAGTCCACCGACCCTTGGGGTGAAACCGATTCCGAAACAATCACCGTGCCGGGTCTGGGCGACGCCTTGTCCGCCGTCAAGTACCTGCCCACACCTGAGTCGGTGGCTGCCTTGACCACGGTCAAGGCAGAAGGCAATTGGTACGTCTCGCCGATGGCCTCTCTGCTGGGATTGGGCGTGCCGCACTGACATGAACCGGCTGGTGGCGGCGCTCGGCTCAGCTGAAGAGCGCGACCACTGCCTGGCTGACTACCACCTCACGCCGGCTCGGCCTGGGTCGGTGGCCCCTTGGCCTGATTGGCTGGCCCCTGAGGTGGTGGGGGCCTATCAAGCCTTGGGGGTTGACCAGCCGTGGCGCCACCAGGTTGAGGCCATGGAGGCTATTCGCGTTGGGCGACACACGGTGGTGGCCACCGGCACCGGTTCGGGCAAGTCACTGGCCGTGTGGGCGCCGGTGCTCAGTGAGTTGTCCGATGCCGGCCCCTTGGGTGTGGT
>Ga0123356_10008482_pt1 | contig 10215 bp, 6 predicted proteins | sample TergutEmb28metaG_2_FD_92546 | JGI IMG/M metagenome (GOLD analysis project Ga0123356, IMG submission 92546) | Embiratermes neotenicus P3 segment gut microbial communities from Petit-Saut dam, French Guiana - Emb289 P3 | ecosystem: Host-associated > Arthropoda: Insects > Digestive system > Gut ... | reverse complement strand
CGCGAATTCCTGTTCCGCACCGTCTCGCAGATCATGCTGAACTACCGCGGCACGGCGCTCAGCGCGGGCTCGGCGGGCCACGTTCACGGCGGCGACCGCCTGCCGTGGGTTGCGGACGGGACGAGCGACAATCACGCCTCGCTCGGGACGATCGCCTGGCAGGCGCACGTCTACGGTGAGGCGAGCGATGCGCTGCGCTCGGCATGCGTGCAGCGCGGCCTGCCGCTGCAGGTGTTCTCCTGGATTCCCGGCTTCGAGGCCGCCGGTCTCGAGCGGGACGCGCTCTACCTCCTGAGGCCTGACGGTTACGTCGCGCTCGCCGACTCCGCCGCCGAGCCGCTCACACTCGCGCGCTACTTCACGGAGCGCCGGCTGCTGCCGCCGGCAGCCGCGCGCTGAATGCGAGACTCCGGTATGCGGATCGCGCCCGGCCTCGTCACGGCGTTCAGCACTACCGTGCTCCTGCTGGCGAGCAGCTGTGCGAGCCTGCCGCCGCCCGTGCCGCCGCTGCAGCAGGCGCCTCTGCAGCCGGCGCCGCTACAGCAGCCACCGCAGCAGCCATCGCTGCAGCAGCCACCGCTGCCACAGCGTCAGGAGGGAGCGGCGATCGCCAACGCCGCGGCGCTGCTCGTCGGAGCCCCGTACCACTTCGGCGGTGCCGATGCCGCCGGCTTCGACTGCAGCGGGCTGGCGCTGTACGCACACGGGACCGTCGGGCTCGCGATCCCCCGCACCGCAGCCGCGCAGCAGCGCGCGGCCCGCCCGGTGCCGCTCGCGAAGCTCGCGCCGGGCGACCTGCTGTTCTTCCGCCTCCGTTCGCGCCACGTCGACCACGTCGGCATCTACGCCGGCGACGGCCGTTTCATTCACGCGCCGCGGGCAGGAGTGAGGGTGTCTTACGCCAATCTGAGTCGCGGTTTCTACGCCCGTCACCTGGTGAGCGCCGGACGCTTCTGGGGCCTCAGCGAGCGGCCGAAGAAGCCGTAGGCGCTGCCGGGAATTCCGCCAGCGCCGTTCAGGCGGCTGCCGTCTGCGAGCGACTCTCCGCTGCCAGCCGCAGGAAGCCGATCTGCACGAAGCGCTCGGCAAGCGACAGGCGGATGTCATCGCCGATGTCCCCGGGAATATCGCGCACCCGGAAGCGGGCGGCGTTCACGATGAATTCGACGCTCGGCTGCACGCCGCGGTGGATATAGACGTGACCGCCGGGATAGCTGACGTCAATCCGCTCCGGGCTGGCCGTCAGGTGACAGAACGCCATGTCGTTCTGCAGCAGCTCGCTGTCGAGCGTGAGCGCGGGCGCCGCTGCGCAGGCCGGCAACGTGCTCATGGCGGCAATGGCTCTCCCGGAGCGCCACTGCAGGGCGCTGGCGACGAAGCCCGGGGTGCGGCACGCGGCCAGCAGCCTGGTTGCCCCTTCCACGACCGGAGGCAGCAGCCGCTCGAGTCCCGGGCCGCGCAGCTGGAACGCGAGTCGGCCGCCGATCGTCGCGCGCCACTCGCGGTCGAGATCGGAGAGATGGTCGAGCGCGGCAATGAGGGCTTCGCGCACGGTGAGTGGCGTGAAACCAATGGACACGTGCAGCGACCCCTGGTCTGAATCCACGCTGTGGTACGTGCCCCGGGGCAGATATATGAGGTCGCCGGGACGCACGTCGAGGGTGTGGTGCGTGCCGAGCGCGGGAGCCCCGTCGGCAACGCTCTTCCAGGTGTTGTTCAGCTCCGAGGGTCTGCTCGAGACGTACCAGCGCTTGGTGCCGCGCAGTTGCACGACGAGGAGATCGTGATCGTCGTAGTGCACCGGGGCGCGCATGCCGCCACGGCTCCAGAACGCCGAGGCCGTCACCGGCTGGTGCAGCACCATCTCCAGGGCGCGCGCCAGGCGATCGAGCTCCGGCGACAGCGGACGCAGCTCCGGGAAGCGCACCGAGTAGTTGTGCGCATGGAACTCGGCGATGCGCTGTTGGAAGTCCGCCGGCCCGGCGACCGACTGCAGGCTCGGCGCCGGACCCGTCGGATTGGCGGAATGGAAGGTGAGCTTGGGCGCCAGGTAACACGCCGCGAGCAGCGTACTCTCCGGGTCTGCCCCCAGGAGCCCCGTTCTGGCAGTCGCGGCGTCGCCATCGACCTTGCGGAAGCCACCGGTCAGCACCCCGTCGAGAAACTCATCCAGCGTCAGCGGCGCCAGGAATCGCTCCAGCGTGCGTTGGGCGTCCTGCAGCATCATGCCGTTTGCGTCCTGCCGCGGCCTAGCGCTTGCCGAACAGCCGCTCGAGCTCGGCGCGCGCCTGGTCGACCTCGGCGGTGTTGGGCGGGCTGTAGGCTGCCGGCCGCGGCTTGAAGTGGTCGCAGAAATTGGCGTGCGTCTTGTCGCTCACTTCCTCCGCCGTCGGCTCGCGACAGTGTTTGGCGACGCGCGTGTCGTAGTCGACGCACATGCGGCACACGTGCAGCTCCGCGTGGCACTGCGGGCACTCCTCCAGGCGGCGCAGCGGCAGGCTCAGCTCCGCCAGCGACGCGCCGCATTTCCAGCACACCAGGTCGTGGGCCATACCTCAAGAGGGTACTCCGGACAGCGCTAAGCTGCAGGCTTGCAGGTCTGCGGTGCCGCCGCCGCGGCGTCGCAGGTGCGCTCACGCAGGAACTCATCCAGCACGCGGCCGGTGTGGGAGCGGCTGCGGCGTCTTGCGATCTGCGCCGGGGCACCTGCGGCGACGATACGGCCGCCGCCATCGCCGGCCTCCGGGCCCATATCGAGGATCCAGTCCGCTTCCGCCATGACATCGAGGTTGTGCTCGACCACCACCGCGCTGTTGCCGGCGGCCACCAGGCGGTGCAGCACGTGAATCAGCTTCTCCACGTCTGCCATGTGCAGGCCCACGGTCGGCTCGTCCAGCACGTACAAGGTGTGTCTGGGGTTCTGCCGCGGACCGCGCGCTACGGTGTCGCGCACCTTGGCAAGCTCCGTCACCAGCTTGATGCGCTGCGCCTCGCCGCCGGAGAGCGTCGGGCTCGGCTGCCCGAGGGTGAGGTAACCGAGTCCCACGTCCTGCAGGAGCTTGAGCGCATGGTGTACGCGCGGGTGGGCGGCGAAGAACTCCACCGCGTCGTCGACGTCCATGGCGAGCACGTCGCCGATGCTCGCCTCGCGCCAGCGCACCGCCAGGGTCTCGGAGTTGAAGCGCTGACCCGCGCACACGTCGCACAGCACCTTGACGTCCGGCAGGAAACTCATCTCGATGGTCTTCACCCCCTGGCCTTCGCACGCCTCGCAGCGGCCGCCGGCGGTGTTGAAGGAGAAGCGGCTGGCACTGTAGCCGCGGATGCGCGCCTCGGTGGTGCCGGCGTAGATGCGGCGGATCTCGTCCCAGAAGCCGATGTAGGTGGCGGGGCAGGAGCGCGGCGTCTTGCCGATCGGCGTCTGGTCCACTTCCAGCACGCGATCGAGGTGCTCGAGTCCGCGCACCGCAGCGCAGCCGACCAGCCGCGCAGCGGCGGCCCGCCGCCCGCCCCGGCGCGCCGCGCCGTCGGCCGCCAGCAGCCGCCTGAGGTTCGCGTACAGCACGTCGCGCGCCACGGTCGATTTGCCGGAGCCGGAGACGCCGGTGATCACCACCAGCCGTCCGAGCGGGATGCGCACATCGCACCCCTTGATGTTGTGCAGCGTCACATGCTCGAGAGTGAGCCGCGCGGTCGCGGCGTTCACTTCACGGTGCGGCTGCGCCGGATGCAGCAGCGGCTCGCGCAGGAAGCGCCCGGTGGTAGAGCGGGGATTCATGGTCAGGTCGCCGACGGTGCCCGCCCCGACCAGCTCCCCGCCGCGCACGCCGGCGGCGGGGCCGAGGTCGAGCACGTGATCGGCACGGCGGATGGTCTCCTCGTCGTGCTCCACTACCACCAGCGTGTTGCGGTGGCCAGCGAGCTCGGTCAGGGACTCGAGCAGGATCTGGTTGTCGCGCGGGTGCAGACCGATGGTGGGCTCATCGAGCACGTAGCACACGCCCTGCAGGTTCGAGCCGAGCTGCGCCGCGAGGCGGATGCGCTGCGCCTCCCCGCCCGAGAGCGTCGGGGCCGCCCGGTCGAGCTGCAGGTAGCCGAGGCCCACGCGCTCGAGAAATTTCAGCCGTGCGCGGATTTCGGCCAGCAGGTCGCGGGCGATCTGCCGCTCGCGCGGGCCGAGGCGCAGCCGCGCGAAGAATTCGCCGCTGGCGGCGACCGATGCGGCGGCGAGCGCGGCGATCGAGCGTCCGCGGAAGCGCACGTTGAGGGCCGTCGGGTTGAGGCGTTGCCCGCCACAGGCGTCGCAGGCAGGTGGCGTGTGGTCGTACCACTCGTTCCACCACAGCTCCTCGCCGCTCTGCTGCTCGTCGAAGCCGGGCATTTCCACGCCGGTGCCGTAGCAGCTCTCGCACCAGCCGTGCTTCGAGTTGAACGAGAACAGGCGCGGGTCGAGCTCGGCGAAGCTCTTGCCGCAGGAGGGACAGGCGCGCTTGGTGGAGAACACCGTCGCCCGCTCGGATTTCGCCGGCAGCACGTGCACCAGGCCCTTGCCGAAATCGAGCGCGCGCGCCAGGCCCTGGCGCAGCGCGCCCTCGCTCTTCACGCTGACGTCGATATCGGCCACCGGCAGCTCGAGGGTGTGCTCGCGAAAGCGCGACAGGCGCGGCCACGGCGCCGTCGGCAGCAGCTCGCCGTCGACCCGCAGGGTGCGGAAACCCTTCTTCGCCGCCCACTTGGCGAGATCGGTGTAGTAGCCCTTGCGCGCCACCACCAGCGGCGCGAGCAGCGCAATACGTTTGCCGCGGTAATCGCGCAGCAGCCGCGCCGCGATCGACGCCGGGCTCTGCGGCTCGATCGCGACGTTGCAATCCGGGCAGTACTGCGTGCCGAGCTTCACGTACAGCAGCCGCAGGAAGTGATAGATCTCGGTGAGCGTGGCCACCGTGCTCTTCCTGCCGCCGCGGCTGGTGCGCTGCTCGATCGCCACCGTGGGCGGAATGCCGTAGATCGCGTCCACGTCGGGACGGGCCGCCGGCTGCACGAACTGCCGCGCGTACGCATTCAGCGACTCGAGGTAGCGGCGCTGCCCTTCGTTGAAGAGTATGTCGAACGCCAATGTCGACTTGCCCGAGCCGGACACGCCGGTGATCACGGTGAAGCGATCGCGCGGGATCTCGACGTCGATGTTCTTGAGGTTGTGCTCGCGTGCCTTGTGGATGACTACGGCACTGCGGTCATGGCCGTTGCCGTGCAGGTAGCGTGCCGGGGGCTCGGCGACCGCCGCTGCCGCGCCAGGGGAGGCGGGCAGAGCGCCCGCTGCCGCGCGCGCCGGCGCTGCCGGCGACAGGGCCGCCTCGTAGGCGGCGAGCGCCCGGCCGGTGAAGGAATGCGTCGCCGCGCGCAGCTGTGCCGGGGTGCCGGCGCAGACGATCTCCCCGCCGCGCTCGCCGCCCTCGGGGCCGAGATCGATGATCCAGTCGGCGGCGCGGATCACGTCGAGATTGTGCTCGATTACCAGCAGCGAGTGCCCGGCGACCAGCAGCTTGCGGAAGGCCCTGAGCAGCTTCGCCACGTCCTCGAAGTGCAGCCCCGTGGTCGGCTCGTCGAACAGGAACAGCTTCCCCCTGTGCGTGGTGCTCGACAGCACCGAGGCGGCTTCCGCCAGGTGCCCGGCGAGCTTCAGCCGCTGTGCCTCGCCACCCGAGAGCGTCGGGACCGGCTGGCCGAGCTTGAGGTACTCGAGCCCGACGTCCGCGAGCGGTGTGAGCCGCGCGGCGACCTCGGCGGCATCGGCGAAGAACGCGCGCGCCTCGGTCACCGTCAGCTCCAGCACTTCTGCGATGTTGCAGCGGCGCCGGTCGGCGCCTTCGCGGCGGATGTCGAGGACCTCGTCGCGATAGCGGCGGCCGTTGCAGTCGGGACACCGCAGGTACACGTCGGAGAGGAACTGCATCTCCACGTGCTCGAAGCCGTTGCCGCTGCAGGTCGGACAGCGGCCATTGCCGGAGTTGAAGCTGAAAGTCCCGGCGGTGTACTTGCGCTCCTGGGCGGCAGGCTCGGCCGCAAACAAGGCGCGAATGGCATCGAAGGCGCCGACATAGCTGGCCGGGTTCGAGCGCGTCGTGCGGCCGATGGGGTTCTGATCGACCATCACGACGTCGTCGATGAGCTCCGCCCCGGCCAGCCCGGTGAAGTGCCCCGGCGCCTCGGTCGGCTTGCCGCGGTACTTCAGCAGCGCCGGATACAACACGTCCTCGACCAGCGTCGACTTGCCCGAACCCGACACGCCGGTGACACACACCAGGCGCTTGAGCGGGATGCGGACGTCGAGGTTCTTCAGGTTGTGCTCGGCGGCGCCCTTGAGCTCGAGCCAGCGATTGGAGCGCGCCTCCGCCACGACGCCGCCCGCCTCGTCCACGGCGGGTGCCCGCGGCGTGCGTGCGCCCTCGGCGGAGCTCTCTCCCCAGGGCGCGACGCTGCGCCGGCCGCCGAGGTATTGCCCGGTGAGAGAGTCGCTGACGCGCAGCTGTCCCGGAGCGCCGAAGAACACGACCTTGCCGCCGCGCTCGCCGGCGCCGGGACCCAAGTCGAGGATCCGATCGGCTTCCAGCATGATCTGCGGATCGTGCTCGACCACGACGAGCGAGTTACCCGCATCGCGCAGGCGCTTCATGACGCCGATGACGCGCTGCATGTCGCGCGGATGCAGCCCGATGGAGGGCTCATCCAGCACGAACAGCGTGTTGACCAGCGAGGTGCCGAGCGCCGTGGTCAGATTGATGCGCTGCACCTCACCGCCCGAGAGCGTGCGCGACTGGCGGTCGAGTGTCAGATAGCCGAGCCCCACATCGACCAGGTAGCGGAAGCGCCCGCGGATCTCCCCGAGCAGCAGCTCCATGGCCTCATCGAGCGGCTGCGGCAGCTCGAGCCTGCTGAAGAAGTCACAGCTGCGCTCGATCGGCAGCAGCATCAGGTCGTGGATCGACAGCCCCGGCAGGGCATCCAGCGTCGCCGCGCTCCACTCGACTCCGTGCGGACGGAAGCGCGCCGCCCCGGCGAGCGTTGCCGTGGCCAGCTCACGGCTGCCGATGCGCCACAGCAGTCCCGGAGTCGTAAGGCGCGCCCCGTCGCAGGCCGTGCAGGGCGTGTAGGCACGATAGCGCGACAGCAGCACGCGCACGTGCATCTTGTAGGCGCGCGTCTCGAGCCAGGCGAAGAACCGCTTCGCCCCGTACCAGACCTTGCGGCTCCAGTCGCCTTCACCTTCGATCACCCATCTGCGCGCCTGCGGGGCGAGCTCGCGCCAGGGCGTATCGAGCGGAATGCCGCGCAGCTTCGCGAACTTCTCCAGGTCCTGCTGGCATTCGGCGTAGGACTTGGTCTGCCACGGCTTGATGGCGCCGCCCCGCAACGTCCGGGTCTCGTCGGGAACGACCAACCCGTAGTCGATGCCGATGGTGCGGCCGAAGCCGCGGCAGCTGTCGCAGGCGCCCAGCGGAGAGTTGAAGGAGAACGCGCTTGGGGTGGGCGCAGAGTAGGCCAGGTCGCATTCCGCGCAGTGCAGCTCGCTCGAGTAGCGCCAGGTGTCCAGCGGCTGCGGCGGATCGGCCTCGTCCACCACGTGCACGTTGAGGCGCCCACGACCGATGCGCAGCGCCGCCTCGAGCGACTCCAGCACCCGGCCACGCTCTGCACTGCCGGCGCGCAGACGGTCCTGGATGACTTCGAGCGTGACGGCGGGGGCCGGGCTCGCGGCGCGGCGGCGCCTGCCCGCACGCGGCGCCTCCGCCGTTCCCGGCCGCGGCGCGCGCGCGGCGGACGCTGGGGCGGCGGATTCGAGGAAGCGGGTGTACCCCTGGCGCGCGAGCAGCTCGCGCACTTCGGCGACCGTGAAGTTGGCGGGCACCGGTACCGGGAAGCCGATGAGCAGCCGTGGGTCGCCGGTGGAGCGCGCTCGCTCGCTGAGCTCCTGGTAGATGCTCTCGGCGGTGTCGCGCCGCACCGGCTTGCCACAGCGCTGGCAGAAGAGCACCGCGGCGCGTGCGAACAGCAATTTCAGATGGTCGTTGAGCTCGGTCATCGTTCCCACGGTCGAGCGTGAGGTCCGCACCGGGTTCGTCTGGTCGATGGCGATGGCAGGCGGGATGCCGGCGATCGAGTCGACCTGCGGTTTGTCCATGCGATCGAGGAATTGCCGCGCGTAGGGCGAGAACGTCTCGACGTAGCGCCGCTGGCCTTCCGCGTACAGCGTGTCGAACACCAGCGACGATTTGCCCGAACCGGAGACGCCCGTGACGACGATCAGCTCGTTCAGCGGGATGTCGAGGTCGAGGCTCTTGAGGTTGTTCTGGCGCGCGCCACGCAGGAGGATGGCGTCGCCGGAGGCGTCGGTCATTCCGTCACCGTGGGCTATCGCTTAGAGGAGCGCTTGAGGGAGGCCAGCGCGAGCCTGGTCGGAATTGTAAAGGATCCATCGGTGCAGTGCGCCAATCGTCGCCTGGGATATGGGGCCGGCCGCGCGGCGCTGCAATGCCGCTGCAATCCCGTACGGGCCGCCCCGGTCTACTGGCCGGTCTGCTGAATACGGTGCCGCTCGTCTCGCGGCGGAGCATCGGCTGTCGTGCGCGAACGACACGCGGTGGTTGCGCCGCCCGGGGGTAGAATCAGCGGCGCTCAACGTCCACGCAAAGGAGAATGCCGAATGAATTCAAGAGTACTGTCCGGTGTTGCTCTGGCCGCGGCCGCTGCGGTCATGTTCTCAACCGTGGCCGCGACCCCTGCTCAGGCGGATGCGGCGAAAGTGAAGTGCGAGGGAGTCAACTCGTGCAAGGGACACTCCGCGTGCAAGAGCGCTAACAACGCCTGCAAGGGCCAGAATTCCTGCAAGGGCCAGGGGTTCCTGGAAATGACCCAGGCGCAGTGTGACGCGGCGAAGGCGAAAGCGGGCAAGAGCTGAGCGTGCCGCGCGGGCCGGGTGCTGACGCCCGGCCCGCCCTCATGATGGGAAAAACCGGCCTGCGGCCGTTTTTCGGACAATGCCTGCGCTGCCGCCGGCAAAAGGCGCGACTCTTGCCGGCTGCGTCGTGCCAGGGGTGCGCAACGCAAGTGCGACACGCTGCTAGCCCATGCTGACCTTTCCTTCGCTCGGCTTCGGGCTCGGGCTGCGCGTGGATCACTACGAGGCGATCCTCGCCGGACACCCGCCGGTCGACTGGTTCGAGGTGCTCACCGAGAACTATCTGGTGCCGGGCGGCAGGCCGCTCTATTACCTGATGCGCATCCGCGAGCGTTATCCGCTCGCGATGCACGGCGTCTCACTGTCCATAGGCAGCACGGCGCCGCTCGATCGCGAGTACCTGCGGCAGGTGAAGGCGCTCGCGCAGCGCCTCGAGCCGGCGTGGATCTCCGATCATCTCTGCTGGACCGGGGTGGCGGGGCGGAACACCCATGATCTGCTGCCGCTGCCGTACACCGAGGAAGCTCTCGCCAACGTCGTCGCGCGTGTGCGCGCGGTGCAGGACATACTCGGGCGGCGCATCCTGCTGGAGAACGTCTCCAGCTACGTGGCGTTCCGCGACTCGTGCCTCACCGAGTGGCAGTTCCTCAGCGAGATCGCAACCGGCGCCGACTGTCTGATCCTGCTCGACGTCAACAACATCTACGTGAGCGCGGTGAACTACGGCTTCGACGCGCTCGAGTACCTGAACGCCATCCCCGCCGGGCGCGTGCAACAGATCCACCTCGCCGGGCACGAGAGCCACGGCGACTATCTGGTGGACACGCACGATCATCCGGTGCCCGACCCGGTGTGGGAGCTGTACGTGGCGGCCGTGCGCCGCTGCGGCGCGGTCTCCACCATGATCGAGCGCGATGACCACATTCCACCCCTCGGGGAGCTGTGTGCGGAGCTCGCGCGGGCGCGCGCGCTGTGCGAGCGAACGCTGGCTGCGCCGGCCGGCGCCGGTGCGCCCGCCGGGACCGGCAGCCGGCCTGCCCACGCAGGGCGCGCGCGACCCGGGCGGGGCCGCGGGAGCCAAGGCCGCAGGCGCTCAGCGACGAGGGCCCCGTGACGGCGCCGCTCGCGTGCGTGCAGCGCGACTTTCAGGACTACCTGCTGCGCGGCGATGCCGCGGTGGAGGCGCACGTCGTCGGCACGGCGCGCGTGCCGGTGGCCACGCGTCTTTCGATCTACGCCGGCGCCTATCGCAGCCGTCT
>Ga0123356_10008481_pt1 | contig 10216 bp, 8 predicted proteins | sample TergutEmb28metaG_2_FD_92546 | JGI IMG/M metagenome (GOLD analysis project Ga0123356, IMG submission 92546) | Embiratermes neotenicus P3 segment gut microbial communities from Petit-Saut dam, French Guiana - Emb289 P3 | ecosystem: Host-associated > Arthropoda: Insects > Digestive system > Gut ... | reverse complement strand
TATATCCCTTTTCATTGATCATCAGTCGGATATCGGGGTAGAACTCTTCAACCATTTGGGTGATCTCTTCTCCCAGGTAAGCACTATCTCCCCAGAGGTCGACGATCTTATCCCCTTGGTAGGAGAGAAGAGACAGCAACATCTGGCTGTCATAGAGACTTGCTTCAGATACTCAGTAGTCTATGACCAGTTTGCTGTCAACGTCGCAGAGGATATGGTCTTTATATCCATAGTGGACTTCGTTGTTCTTCTTAGCCCACCGTGCATCGTGATCCTTCTGTGCCAGCATATGGCGAAAGCCTCATTCGCCTACTCTTCAGGCAGAAGGGTATTATCCTTATCACAGATTTTCATGGGAAAATGTAACCCTAATAAAACGCGAACGGACTAGTTCATAGCAGTAGCTACGCAAGGAAACAACGGCTTCTCAGCATCTCGTTCAAGCAGTTCACCGATCGGCATTAGGTGCCATTATTGCCGCTAATTGCATAGCGATAAACGTTATATTCGAAGCAGGTTCTAACGACAAGTACGAATATCCGGCAATACAAGGGGTATAGCATGTAATCAAATAAGGCTTGCATTAATAAAGCTTTCGTGATATAATGGTTTCATGGTAAAAAATAACCCTAATCGATCTCCCGGTGATTACTTCCTCGATCTATCTAATCCTATACAAAGGCAATATCTCGCTTTGCGACGCTTCTTTGTCGATGGTCATTCTGCTGAACAGGTTGCTTTGGAGTTCGGGTATGCTGTTCCTACAGTCTATTCCCTCGTGCGTGATTTCAAAGCGAAGCTGACTTCCACCGAAGACCCTTTCTTCAAAGAGAGCAAAAGGGGACGTCCTAAACTCGACCATGAAGGAGAGATTACTGCATTAGTGGTCGCGCATCGCAAGAAATACAGAAGCGTTCCCGAGATCAAAGCGGCATTGGATGCACAGGGTATCACCGTATCTGAACGCTATATTACTTCTCTACTTGAGCAGGAAGGCTTCGCCAGACTTCCCAGGAGGGAAGCTTCGGTGCGTAGCAATGTTCCTGCGACGCAGGGTATAGTGGCACCGAAATCCGTCCCCCTGGACTATCGCCACGAGGAGTTCTCTTCTGAGTTGGCTGGTCTGCTCCTGTTCTGGCCGTTTATCCGTAACTACGCCATTGATGAGCTGATTGATGCTTCAGACTATCCGGGAACGTCGGTGATCAGTAAGCGGTCAGCAATCCTTTCTTTCTTAGCCCTCAAACTCTCCGATATAGAGCGCTATAGTATGGATGATGCCTGGTGCATGGATCGGGGTATGGGTCTCTTTGCCGGTCTCAATATCCTGCCGAAAGCGGCATGGTTTAGTTCCTACTCCAGCAGCATCACCCGAGAGATGAACCTTTCCTTTCTTCGTCAGCTTCACGTGCTTTGGTGCAAGCATGGGCTTCTCTCCGACACGATGAACCTGGACTTCACCGCTATCCCCTACTGGGGAGATGACGATCCTTTGGAGAACAACTGGTCAGGAAAACGCTCAAAGGCGATGGCTTCGATGTTAGCGGTTCTGGCGCAGGAACCCGAATCGGGTCTGCTCTGCTACAGCGACACTACCATTCGACACAGAAACCAAAATGATGTCGTTCTGGAGTTCCTCGATTTTTACCATAGCGATCCTAAAGCCAATGCCAAGATACGTTATCTCGTCTTCGACAGTAGGTTTACTACTTATGAAAACCTGAGCAAGCTCAATGCCAGAGGCTTATGCTTCATTACCATTCAGCGCAGGAGCAAGGGGCTCGAGGAGAAGATATCCGCTGTGCAGCAAGGGCGATGGAAAGAGATCCGGATCATGCGCTCCAATGGTAAGGGTCGCGTAGTGAAAGCGAGCGAAGACACGACGGTACTAAGCGGCTATGACGGAGAACTGAGGCAGGTGTTTATCTCCAGAGCAGGTAAGGAAAAGCCCGCAGTGATTATTACGAACGATAAGAGTATCCCCTTAGATGAGTTAGTGCGTAAGTATGCTCGGCGGTGGCTGGTAGAGAAGGAGATCTCGGAGCAGATTCATTTCTTCCATTTAAACCGGAACTCTTCCGGGATCGTGGTGAAGGTCGACTTCGACTTGGTGATGACGGTATTAGCTCACAACCTCTACAAGCTGTTTGCTGCTGATCTGGAAGGATATAGCCACTGTGAAGCCAAGACGCTCTTCACCAAGTTCATTCAGAACGCCGGACAGGTGGTGATATCCGATAGGGAGATCGCTGTTAAGCTGAAGCGGAAGCGCACCCTTCCTCTGGTGATGGACATGCTCTTCTGGCATGGGGAACTGCAATATCCTGCCTTCCATGGCAGGAAGCTGCTCCTGTCCGCTGCTAATACCACATGAGAATTAGGGTCTTTATGATTCCATGAAAATCGGTGCTTATGATTAACTGCTGAATGTCAATTGTGATGAGGGTTTTGTCGCGATAGGAATGCCGGTTACCCGGCACCCCCCGCACAGATCCGGACTTGAGCTACTAACTCATCCGGCTCCTACATTGGGTGAGTGGCGGCAAATCGCACATTAGGGTATGGGTGAATGATCCTTGCTTTGGGGATAAACTGATTTGCGTATCGGAAGAACTCCTCTTTGCTCATATGCCCTTTTTGCCCCCTGCGGTTTAGCATATAGAACCACGCACGCTTGACCTCCCAGATATACTGCTGGATGCTCCTGAAGTTGAACGGCACCGCAAAATACTGCATGTGACCTCGCACAACGCTCTTTAACCAGAGTCCAGTTTGCCACTTTGGTCTGTGCATCCGTTTCCTGAGTTCTATCCTAACTTCTTTCAGCGATTCTCTCAGCCTCTTCTTCCTGGTCTTGCGCTTGACAATGACAGCACCCTTTCTGGTCGATGACATATAATGGGTGAATCCCAAAAAATCAAACGTGCCAGCAGCTTCTTTGTGTAGGCTGGTAAATGCCAGTTTTCCGAAGCATACTATCTTTGTCTTTACCGGATGCACTTGTAGCCCGAACTTGCCTAGCCGCTCTTTGATAGCTTCAAGGAAGTATTCTGCTTCCTCTTTCTTCTCAAATCCCAGCACACAATCGTCTGCGTATCGCACTGCGACGATATCCCCATAGTCCTTCTTCTGCCTCTCCTTGTGGAACCACAAATCAAAGGAGTAGTGCAAATATACGTTCGCAAGCAAGGGCGATATTACCGCCCCCTGTGGAGTCCCGACGGTTGCTGCTACGCGGTGTCCATGCTCATCCAGTATCCCAGCTGTAAGCCAGTGCTGTATGAGTTTGAGAACCCTCCTGTCTGATACCCGGTGTTCGAGGAATTTCATCATCCATTCGTGGTTGACTGTATCAAAGAACTTGCTGATGTCCAAGTCCAGCACCCAGTTGATTCGTTTGCTCATGACGCCTACATGCAGCGCATCCAGGGCGTCATGCTGCCCTCGCCCCGGTCTGAACCCATAGGAAAACCCCAGAAAGTCCTCCTCGTATATTTGGCTCAGTATCTCTACCTCAGCCGCTTGCACCAGTTTGTCCTCCAGACAGGCTATCCCTAACGGTCTCTGGCTTCCATCCTCTTTGGGTATCATCACCCTTCGCGATGGTTTTGCCCTATACTTTCCCGAGTGAACCCTATCTACGAGATCGCGGACATTCTTTTCCAGATTGACCGCGTATTCGTCCTTGGTTACCCCGTCGCTGCCTGCAGCTGCTCCCCGCTCCAATCCTCTGAAACATTGCAGTAGCATTTCGTCGTTCACGTGGGTCAGCAGGTTGTGGAATCGTCCCTTCTTATCCTCCTTTGCTCTCGTCCGCACAGCCAGCAGCTTGGCTTCAACGCTTCTCCAATCCTGCGCTTGGTTTTGGCTCGCCTGTTGGCTGTTCCCCTTTGTCTTCGGCCTTCCCTCCACGGTCTCCGCCATCCTCTCACAGATTTTGTTCGACCGCTTCAACGGTACTATGCCTTAGTCCGACTTCCCAGCCATCCCACTTCCCTCATCATCTAGCTTCGGTCTGCGTCCCTGCTTGCGCAGGGCTGGTTGGGATCTCTCAAGTCTCACTGTATAACTTCCCTGCATGCGTAGGGTCTCAGACCCCGGAGAGCACAGGACATTCTCGCCATTTGCGAACACCCTATTATTGGCTTCTGCTTCCTCTAACAGCATCGCCGCTCTCAATTATGGTAATTTCGTGGCTCAAATACCTAGCCTGCAGGTTCCTCTACCAACGCTTCGCCATAGAAGTTACCCTCTACAACGCATGGCTCGAGGTCTGAGCGAGGGGCTAACTCTTACTCACTTAGGACTTTCACCTTTGTTCATACAGTAATTTTCTTGACACACTAGAGGTTACCACAATCTATTAGGTAGTGATTGAAACTCAAGATCAACGCAGCACGATACGAATAGCAGCCAGATAGACGAAGCTTAGAATGCTACGGGCAAGCTTGTCATACCGTGTCGCGATTGCACGAAAGTGCTTAAGTTTGCTGATGAAGCACTTGAACATCAATACCAGTAAGTGCGTGGAACACTGGTAGGGCTGAGACCAAATAGAAGGAAAGACGGAGTATACCCAATTGTACACTCGTAGATCGCATACGGACCCCACTTTGACCGATATTGAATACTAAGATCATAGGAAGCGTTGCCTCCTGACGGTCCTAAATTAATAATAATTCCCGAATGACCTCCATTTGCCATGAATACTATATCGCCATTGAAAATAATGCTTGTTGTTTGCTTATAACTCCCATCAGTCATATATTTTTTTAGACCAAATGGACTTGATGAACCCTCTGCGATATCATCCATCCACTTCTGGTTTGAAGTACTCTGCCAATACCAAGCATACGAATGACAGTTATATTTGTCAGTAGCGTAAGAACCAGACACATGAGTAGCAGCTTTAAATGCATCACTAATGTAGTTGTGGTAATCCTCCCAATGATTCAAAGGATAATCATTATCCTTACTTGAATCCCAACCCTTTGCTTTTACAGGATTACCAACTGGTGTTTGGACAGTTGTTGATACAGACCCCCCACCACGGACATCCTCAGCCGTTTTCCTGCTGGGAAGGGGTTCCACATCTGTCCATATAGGATGGTCGTTGTTAAATACTTCCCACATAGGAGATTCAGGCGTCTCTCGTAATGCGTGAAAAAACTCATACAATGGTCCATTATAGTTTACAGTTTCTTGCTTTTCAATTATCTTCAGCTCTACTATTTCTGATAGCCTTATAATATCGCTAGAGCTAAGACCTTGAATGAACATAGGTTGAGTTATCATGATTTCTAGTGCCCACAACGCTCTATTGGTTTTTCCATCTTCAGTTATGGGAGACATCTCCAGATATTTCATGAGCAGTATTTCTCCAAAATCAGGACGCGCAGTAAGCTCACCGATCCCTGGAAATTCTGTATAGACTATTTGAAAGCCAAGACTTCTTGTAGGTGCCATTGCCATATTAAATAAGAATGGGTAATCCATAACTGAACTAAATAGCATCTCCGTCGTCATATTTTTCAGTACTACTTCTGGTATCTGAATTGCCTTTACTCTGTCATCATAATTCAGATAATCCCATTCGTCTGTTGTGTACAATGAGTAGTCATATGCTTCGTGAATGGTATACACCCTTGAATCATCGCGTTTTAATGATGTGCTGACAAGTGAACCAACTAGTGATGCCATTAAGGGCACAGCATATAGCGTTGCAAGGATGATGCTTAGCATCAGTATAATAACAACTACTTTCTTCATCGATATCACTCTCCCATCTCCTTATAGGTATTCGGATGGATGCTTCTACTCTCACAATATTAATTTATTATGAGCCTGCTTTGATGGTGCACAATATGATCTGTGTTCAACGAGCTAAGTGATATGCTGAGGCGATAAGACACATTTGCAATAAACCTAGGTACAAAAAGTAGAGCCCATATGCACCAAACGCGATTCACCTCCTGTCAACTTCCATTGCATCGACACTAAGTACCCGTATTCAAACCCTAGCTGTGTAATCGCGACTAGATGCCACGATCGGAATGGTGGATGCTCTGCACAGATTCTGGAGGCACGCTAGTTATACAGATGCCAGGAGTACACACACTCCCTGCACGTCATCAATCAATATTATACCCACATTTACATTCCATATCATTTAATATGATTCCTTCTTGTTGGGCAGATACTTGCATATAACGATGGATTTGAACACCGTGCGCCGGAGCCATTGGGTTCTTCAGCATATACAGCTATTTGCTGAAGAGCCCAATGATAGCGGTACGCTCTGTCTAACTTGATCGTTATACGCAGTCACAAAAAGAAGGACTCTGATGCAGCGTATCGTTCGAGTAGGGTAAACACCTTTTGATGTGATTTCCTTGAGATATCGGCGTTCCTCTTCAGTAAGCTATACCATGCGATTTACTCGTGTCATCTTCATCACCACTTTCTGGTTTTGAAGACATATTCGCCACTCCGAACATTTGCATAGTTGTTTTTCTCTTAATTTCTTGATCTTTTTCTTGATGAGACACTAGATCCACGAGGTTACCTTAGATAGTGTAGTTCGTAAGCTTGTCTTTCTAATGATTCTCTGTATTTCGGATGTGCTATTTTTATTAACTCCTGTGCCCTTTGTCGTACATTCTTCCCCCATAAATCCGCTATCCCATATTCAGTAACTATGCTTTTTACGTCACACCGTGATGTTGTAACAGCAGTGCCTGGTACGAATGATGCTACTACTCTGGACACCGTACCATTAATAGCAGTCGAGGGCATTACTATGAAAGATTGTCCACCTTTAGACATACTAGCTCCTCTAATGAAGTCTACTTGACCACCAACACCACTATACTGCAACCCATTAATGCATTCCGCATTTACTTGTCCAAGTAAATCTACTTCAAGACACGAATTAATTGATACCACATTGTCGTTCTGAGATATGATGTAGGGATTATTTGTATACGAAGGGGGCATGATCATAACACCTTTATTATTTGACAGGAACTGGATCAGTTTTGCTGTCCCTGCGACAAATGTCGCAACAGACTTCCCTTTATCTATTTGCTTTTTCTCATTAGTGATTATACCCTTCTGTGTCATCTCGGCTACAGCATCAGAAAAACACTCTGTATGGATCCCTAAATTATTTCTATCATGGAGTAGTGACATAATACTATCAGGAAGGGATCCAATCCCAAGTTGAAGACAGGCTCCATCAGTAATGCGGTTAGCTATATGACGTGCTATACACCGTTCGACACTACTCACTGATTCATAATGTAGTTCCCCTAGCGGTTCTGCTTCATATACAACACAAGTAACTTCGTCTAGCGATATTTGAGCGCCATCTGTCCTGGGTAGTAAAGGGTTAACATGAGCTATTACACATCTGGACAACTCAACAGCATCATAAATACTATCAGCATTCATAGACAAGCTACACAAACCATTATTATCAGGTTCTGTTACCATCACAAACGCAACTGTTGGTTTAAATACACACGACATCCATTCTCTGTTTAGTGATAAGTGTAGAGGAAAAAATTGCCCCCTCCCTGAGTGATAATAGCTCCTAAACTGCTGGGATGAAAACCTACTTACATGATAAATATGTGGCTCGTAATTTTCAAGGATAATGCTTTCGCTTTTGATTGATATACCAGACAGTACGCATACATCATATAATTCCATTCGCCTGTCATATAGGGCATCCATCAAAAGCCGTGAAGCGCCATGTAACTGAGATACAGCAATATGATCACCTGACTGCACACGGCTTACTGCTTCCTTTGCAGAGACAATCTTGTCTCGATATTTTTTTTGCCAATCCATGATAACCTCCAACTGGTTATTCTAGAATCACAATATCTAAACAATACCAGCGGTATTTTCCTACAGAGTCGTCCTATCACGTACTCCCAACTCATTCTCCGGTGAGATTCGCTAGGATGTAACTCCATAGTATATTATGATTGCCTGATAAAAGAGATAGTCCGCCAAAGAATTCCTGCTTCTGCGATGCGAAGAAGGTGCTTAGAACATTCCTTTTCTCCATTCCACAGCATACTATGCCCTGTGATTGTAGCATTCCCCATAATGCAGCGGCAACTTGGGTGAATCCAGTATCGTGTAAAGCTGATCCCTCTCCCTTGAACTCAGTGAATGGCAATGATTCCTCAGTCAGGAAGCTCTGTACCTTTTCGAGCGATTCCCACCATATATGCCAAGTCGATTGAAGATCCTCGCATGACAACATTGGTAGTTTCAATGGCTTATTCTCTCCCTGTAATATACCCCATCGATTAAAAACTTCGCTCGCAGTTTCCGACCGAACATTACTGTAAGCGCTGCCCATATTCGTATACCTGTTATTTTGACGTGTATATTTTGCTTGAGCAACTGTTATGTCAGTGTGAACATCAATAAAGTACTGTTGAACCACCGTTGATTCTAACTCTGGCAAGCGTCGCCTGCTATGAGGAAGGCCCTCGCCTGTTATTAAAATATAAGCAAGGTCACCCGCGAGTGGTCGGAATAAACACGCCCAAGGCGCTGCGGCAAAAGCGTCTGTATCAAGTAACATTGCAGGTGGAAATCCATCGGACTCATGTACTACTCTGTACCATAAGACACGCAGGCCCAGATGGATACCTAAAAAAGCCAGTTCAGAAGTAAACTTCGGGTGCTCGGTATAGCTATTTTTGATCAGTTGTAATTCCGGTGACCATTTTTGAAGGATAGCTGCTGCATACTCATTGATATAGCCGGGCATTTTTCCTCACCTCTGTTCTTACTTCAGGGTATATGGATCGTTATGGTGTAGCAGACACTCTGTTTGGTTTAACTCTTCTTTAGGTAATGGGATGAGAAGCTGAGGGCGCATCACCCCGGCTCTAAGCTGCGTATCAGCGCTTAGAGCAACCTGATACCCTTGAAAAGAAGCGATACTGTTATAGGTATCTTCTGACATGGCTCCATTAAAGCCTTGCAAAAGAACCACTGGAAAGTCTGTATCCATTTGTGTGCCAATCAGTTGCAAGGGATCCCTGCCAAAGAAGAGTCTCAAAACCAATGGGTCACAGGTACCTAATACTACACCCGCTACACCCTGTTGAGCCAGATAGCTAAATACTTCCACACCTATACTACCCTCTACGACAACAATGCAGCCACCGAGATCATCGGGAATCTCACTGAGCTGAATTTCCTCGGTTTTGCAAGCTAGCATACGAAGCTTACCGGTTGCCTCGCCACCATAGCCAATCTCTCCCACAAAGCGATGACCCACAGCAGATATGAAGCAGGTATCATTTTCAATCCTTACCACCGTGCCACTGATGAAAGCAGGTATTTCAGTTGGTTGAAAGAAGGGTCGTAGAATTATTTCCCCTTCGGCAAGAGAGACTCTTTCGACGCGACTAAGGAAAGGCGCGATTGCTTTTCCTCCTCTAAGGAGATGCTGTCCTTTATTAACATTTTGGCCAGCTATGACAAGGTTTCTCTCTGCAAACTGAACCTTGTTCATTTGGATATCTTCGCAGCTAATGCGATGGCTTTTAACCGAAGAGGTAGCAACCGGTTCGCGAATATAAACGGTACCTAAATATCTCGACCACATAGCTATAAAACCATCACAAGGACTAGTGAGGACACGCAGGGTTAAGAACTCTTCATGTTGAGCTATGATTTCTCCAGCAACGACCTTTTCTTCGAGTTCTTTAGTGAGAGTTTGCGGAATCTGTTGAGGAAAGACACCCAACTGGCGGGCAGCATCTAGTTTGATCAGAGACCCTGGAATATAGTCTACCTTGGCTACGATATCATCATAATGAACGCGTTCACCTACACAACGGAGGATACTCCCTGGAGCAGGCAGTTGGCGCATTACTGAAATGATCTGTTTCATATCCTTCACCTCACATTGCTCAAGGGGATTAGACAGTCACGTAAAAGAACATCCATAGCGCTCTCTGCATCTATTCTTGAGAATATTCCTAGATGCGGCAACATGAATACGGAATCTACTGCGAGTTCCGTATTAGTCTTTGGATTGAATGCATCTCGTAGTATCTGAGCTGCTTGGGAACGCTCGGGGGCATTGCTAAGAACTCCTCCGGAGCCGATGATGACATCGAAGGCTTCGATAGGAATCTCTTCCTCCTGCATCAGGAAACTGTTGCCCAGAGCGTTCTTC
>Ga0123356_10008479_pt1 | contig 10219 bp, 7 predicted proteins | sample TergutEmb28metaG_2_FD_92546 | JGI IMG/M metagenome (GOLD analysis project Ga0123356, IMG submission 92546) | Embiratermes neotenicus P3 segment gut microbial communities from Petit-Saut dam, French Guiana - Emb289 P3 | ecosystem: Host-associated > Arthropoda: Insects > Digestive system > Gut ... | reverse complement strand
CCCTTTCCCTATGTACTGCCACCAATAATCAAACATCGTCCAACTGCGTAGGGGCGCGATTTATCGCGTCTGGGTTTGGTCACATCCCTCACTGACACGAAACTGGTAGATGTAACAGATCAATTACCAACCCAGCCAGCTTGTATAACCTAGCGCGGGGCGTCGAGGACGCCGCCCCCTACGTACATGGCACTATATGGTTTTCGAGGACACTTACAAATTAAGAGTACAATCGGTATCAAACATCGTCCAACTGCGTAGGGGCGACCGTCCTCGGTCGCCCGCGGGTTGCCAGCGGCGTTACATTGAGGTGAAAAGATTACCCCACCGACATAGACCTGGCAATAGCAAAGGTTTCGAGTTTCCGATTATACTAACTAATTCTTTGAGGTGCGCTTGCGTAAACCGAACCAGATTGGTGTACCTTCAAAGCCGTAAGCGTTACGAAACTGGTTTTCTAAATAACGGCGGTAGGAAAAATGCATCAGCTCCGGGTCGTTTACAAATAATATAAATTTTGGCGGCTTAATTCCACCCTGAGTTGCATACATGATCTTTAGCCGCCTGGTTTTGTCACCGGGAGGCGGATTGTGCATAACAGCCTCTCTGATCAGGTTGTTAATATCCGCCGTACTTAGTTTTATCGCCTGTTGATCCGCCACAAAATCCACCAGTTTCAGAATCCGGTGTACCCGCTGTCCGGTGAGGGCGGAAATAAACACAACCGGTGCATACTGCATATAACCCAAATCCGCGCGTATCCGTTGAGTAAAGCGATTGGTGGTGCGGTCGTCTTTTTCAATCAGATCCCACTTGTTCACCACAATAACCGTTGCCCTACCTGCTTCGTGAGCATATCCGGCGATACGTTTGTCCTGCTCGGTAATTTCATCCTCCGCGTCAATCAGCAGCAACACCACATCACTGCGCTCAATTGCCTTTAAAGCACGGAGAACGCTGTATTTTTCCTTTGAGTCGGTCACTTTGCTTTTCCGCCGCATACCGGCAGTGTCAATAATCAAATACTGTTTGCCTTCCCGCTCGAAGGGTGTGTCAATAGCGTCCCGGGTAGTGCCGGCTATCTGGCTGACGATCACCCTTTCCTCACCTAAAATGGCGTTAACCAAGGAGGACTTGCCCACATTGGGACGACCGATAACCGCTATCTTAATTACATCCCCTTCTTCCTCCTGCTGTTCATCGGGAGGAAGCAAACTAACCAATTGATCCAGCATATCACCGGTATTAAGACCTTCCGCTGCGGAAACCGGTATCGGCTCCCCCAAACCCAAACGGATAAACTCGTACAACTCGTTTTGTTTAGTAAAATTCTCAACTTTATTTGCTACCAGTATAACCGGTTTATCAGCCCGGCGCAAAACAGCCGCCGCATCCTCGTCGTCCGGGTTTAGCCCTGCCCTGGCATCCACCACAAACAGTACCGCGCTGGCTTCTTCAATAGCTAGTTCTATCTGACAGCGCACACCCTCATGGATTTCGCCGCTTTCCTGAAAGTCCAAACCGCCGGTATCCACTAATACAAAACTACGCCCGGCCCATTCCGCTTCCAGACAAAGCCGATCCCTGGTAACACCCGGTTCATCCTCCACTATAGCCACCCGGCTACCGATTATCCGGTTAAACAAGGTTGATTTGCCCACATTGGGCCTCCCAACCACAGCAACAATAGGTTTTAACACCTTCGACAAATCCCCCTTAATAATGGCAATGCATCCTCAAAAACTCAAAACCAGTGCCAATACTCAGCATGCGCAACATTTTCTTCAGCAATGGTTTATTCAAACACAATTCCACACTGTCTTACCAAATCTATCGGTCCATCCGCTACTGCTACCGGTTTTTTTAAACTTTCCTCTAGCTGCACCAACGTAATCCCATCCAAAAAAACCTCTTCGTCCTTTTTTAACATTACCTTGGGTAGAATCAGCAGATCCCCAATTGATTCCGGTTTAATCTGTTTTATTATATCATCACCGGTCAGTAAACCGGCAACAGTTATCCGGCTACCGAAAAAGTTATTCTTCACAACCGCCAAGTTTACTTCCAATCCCTTCACCCGATTCAGCCTGGCTACTATATCCTTAATAATACCCGCCCCTAACACAGAAGTCACTATCGTTGCTTTAAATGGCGGCGTACTTTCGGGCAATTGGGGCTGTAACTCAGCCCATTCATCCAGAAAAAGCCTGGTTAGCCCCACCCCGTTTTCCAACTGGGGAAAACCGGCGTAATGTGCTCCTTCCGGTATCGGAAAACCAGATTGCAGATAAAACTCATCCGAGGCAAATATGAATGGGTTGTCCCACTCCACCAAGTATTTATCCTGTTTCGCGGTAAGCCATTCCATCAGCACTACCGCCTCGTCAAAACTGAAGCTCCTTAAATCCGCCCGGTTCTTTCGAAACCCGGTCAGCCCCACCGGTACTACCGCCATGGACTGCACCATTGGCAACAAACTAGCCAAATCAGTTAATGTGCGTTCCAATTCCAGCCCATCGTTAATACCGGGACAAAGCACCACCTGGGTATGCATTTCAATACCGGCGTCCGCAAAGAAGCGTAATTGCTCCATTATCAGACCTGCCTTTTTATTACCCAGCATTCGTTCCCTTAAAGCCGGATTAGTGGTATGCACCGAGATATACAGCGGACTCAGATGCAAAGCCGCTATCCGCTGCATCTGAACCTGGGAGAGATTAGTCAGGGTAATAAAAGTACCGTCCCAAAAAGACAACCGGTAGTCGTCGTCTTTTACATAAAGAGATTGCCGCATATCCGGCGGCATTTGATCCACAAAACAAAACAGGCATTTATTTGCGCAATTGTAGGTTTCCTTGAAGTTGTCTTCGCCGAAATCCACGCCCAAGCTTTCATCATAATCCTTTTCGATGTCAAACTCCAGCGCACTCCCGTCCTTTTTGATCACCAACAGGCATAATTCTTCACAGGCTTCCAGGAATCGCAGATCAATCATATCCAATACCGGCTCACCATTAATTGAAATAATACGATCTCCCGGTGCCAGACCCACTTCACATGCAATACTATCTGAGACAACTGACGAGATTTTCAAACCCTCCAAGCGCAAAACCAGCCCCCTTACCATTCCAACCCATTATCTATTATAACCAACAGACCACCCCAATGCAAAAAAAAGACTAAGCAAACGATACAGTAGTTCACGGACTGATAATCTGTTCGGACGCAAGCCAAGATAGTAAACACCGGCGTCTTTAGTTCGTAGGGGCGCGATTTATCGCGCCCGCGCCAAAGGATATGCTTTGCATTGGGTTGGTATTTGATCTGCAACACCTACCAGTTACGTATTTGTGCGGGATTTGACCAGATCCGGGCGCGATAAATCGCGCCCCTACGAATATCAAGACGTGTGCCTATTTGGCTGGACATGGACCGTAGCGTCTACTTCCCCCAGCTCAGTCAAGCTACCAGAGTATAAAGCAACATATGGTCACCATTTTGCAAAACCATCCCCATGTCTCTTCCCCTTGCATAGCAAAAAAAATGGGCAGCTTATGCCGCCCATTTCTCATTATCATTAGTTGTTGTCCTTGTCAAACAGATTACCCAAATCACCCAACCTGTCTCCAATGGTAAAACTTTCTTCGCTGGCTTCCGGTTCCGGACTCTCCATCTGCTGGTATTCGACAGTCTCCGGCTCTTCCGGCTGAACCTGCTCTTTTGCTACTTCACGGATAGACAAACGTACCCGCTTTTCGTTTTTATCCACGCTGAGCACTTTGACGCTCACGTTTTCTCCTTCGGTAACCACTTCGTCCGGTTTTGCCACATGCCGGTCTGCCAGGTGGGATATATGAACCAGACCCTCCACACCGGGTTCCAATTGCACAAAAGCGCCAAAAGGAGCTAAACGGACTACTTTTGCTGTAATGATATCTCCCACAGGGTATTTTTCGTCTACTGTATCCCACGGATTGGGGAGAACCTGCTTCAATCCTAATGAGATTTTTTCGCTATCCCGATCAACCTTTAATACCTTAATGTCTATCTCGTCACCAACTTTAACAACTTCGGAAGGATGACTGATCCGATACCAAGACATTTCGGAAATGTGCAAGAGTCCGTCAACGCCGCCGATATCCACAAAAGCGCCAAACTGGGTTAAACGGCGCACAGTACCGTTCACTACCTGACCCTCTTGCAAGTTATCCAGCATATCCTGACGTGTGCGGGCATATTCTTCCTCCAGCACTGCTTTGCGGGATAATATAATCTTCTTTCTGCCACGGTTAATTTCAATAACTCTGGCGTTGATCTCCTGTCCCAAGTATACAGACAGATCTTCCACGTAACCCCGCTCAACTAACGAAGCTGGTAAAAATGCCCTGGCACCCACATCTACCAGTAATCCGCCTTTAACTACCTCACGAACAATACCTTTTACTGTATTTTCGCTGTTTAAGGCCTCATCCAAACTGTCCCAAGCTTTTTCCGCGTCGGCTTTTTCTTTGGACAAGATCAGCTTTCCTTCGTTATCTTCTGCCTTAATTATGCAGACCTCTATTTCATCCCCTATTTTAACAATATCTTGGGGGGAACTAACATCACAGCAGGACAATTCCCTAAGTGGTATAATTCCTTCGGATTTCGCACCAACATCAACCATCACCTCATCCTGGCTGATGTGTACCACCACTCCCTTGACAATTTCACCCTGTCGCAATGACTTAACCTCAACGGTATCCTCCATACCCTCTTCTGCGCCAGCGGCGTCTTCTTCTTCCTCCTCCTCGGCAACTGCCGCCACGGTTTCTTCACCGGACGGTTCTTCAACCGAAAGGTTTTCTGTTGTTTCCTCGGAAGACTCTTGGGCTTGGTCCTCCGTAGTTTCTTCGGAAAATTCTTCGGAAGATTCTACACCTTGCTCTTCCGTGGTGTTTTCTGAAACCTCCACGGCAGCCTCTTCCTTCTCCTCTTCCGTAATCACAACCTCTTCTTCAGAGATTCCTTCGTTACCGGCAAGCTCATCGATGTCACTCATACGTCCCCTAACCTCCTCTATAATCCAGTCAGGTGTGGAAGCACCTGCTGTTAACCCTGTCTTTTTTATTCCACGAAACCAGACCGGATTAAGATCATCCGCTGTTTCTACGTGATAAGTCGTTTTTCCAATATTTCGGCAAATATCAACAAGTTTTCTTGTATTCGAGCTATTAAAACCACCAACAACAACCATCACTTCAACTTGTCCGGCAAGTTCCAGTGCTGATTGCTGCCGCTCCGCCGTAGCATTACAAATAGTATTATATACTTTAATTTCTTTACCTGCTTCTTTAAGGGTCTGCACAACTGACGCAAAATTTTTCTGTTCCTGAGTGGTCTGAGCAATAACGCCCACTTTACCGGTAGCTAAGGACAATTCACCGGCTTGCGCTGCGTCCTCAACCACCACAGCTTCACCACCGGTCCAGCCAATAATACCGCGTACTTCCGGATGAGCGCCATCGCCCACCACCACCACGTAAAAACCTTCTTTTACTAATTCATCGGCATAAACATGAATTTTGCTAACAAATGGACAAGTTGCGTCTATTACATTCAAACCGCTGTCTATAGCTTGTTCCAGTATTGACGGACCTACCCCATGGGATCTGATTATCAGAGTGCCTTGTTCTATATCCGTCAAGCTGGTAATCTCTTCTATTCCCTTTTCCGCCAACTTCGCCTGTACTTGCTGATTATGAATTAATGGACCCAGAGTATACACTCTGCCGTTGTTTTCCAGCACCGTGTCAGAGGCAATGTTTAGCGCTCGATTCACGCCAAAACAGAAGCCTGCTGTTTTCGCCATTAATACTTCCATTATACTACTCCGCATTTGTCTATATGTTACTTATCATTCGTTAACAAATTTATTTTTCCTTCAACAAAACGCCATCTACCACCAATAAATTTTACACTTAATCACAGCAAGCAGTTAACCTTTTCCATTACGGTTTCACTTACTTTCTCCAAATCCTCGCGTGTATATTTATTACTAGTTTGGTATACTACTGGTTCTCCTATATTTACCCTTATTTTACGAATTATTCCTCTGGTACCGATCAGACCGACCGGTAATATCGGAACCCCAGCTTTTAGTGCCAACATTGCCGCTCCCAACTGTGGCGCCAACAGTTCACCGGTAGCGTTTCTGGTACCCTCCGGAAAAACGCCCACTATCTGCCCTTCGTTCAAAAACTGCAAGGCTTTGCGGATGGCTGCCCGATCCGATTGATTCCGCTTAATAGGAAAAGCTGCCATAGCTGTAATGATATTTCTAAATACCGGAATATGAAACAGCTCTTCTTTTGCCATATAATTTACCCGGCGGTTCATTGCACATCCAACCACAATAGGGTCCCAATAACTTGTATGATTAGATACGATCACCAGCCCGCCCTGAACCGGCAAGTTGGCTAAACCATGTACCTCCCAGCGCCTTAGCAGGGCTAAGACCACGCAAAAAAAATATCTTATTAATATGTAAAACATCAAAAACTCGCCTCATACTATTTATCTTTGTCTACCAAACCGACAATAATCTGCGCTACCTCTTGGGCGCTGAGTTCGGAACAGTTAATCAGAAACGCGTCGGCAGCTTGGATCAATGGATCTGCCTCCCTGCCGGTATCAATTAGATCCCGTGCTTCTATTTCCTTTTGCATATCTTCCTGTAGCACATTATGACCTTTTTCCGCCAGTTCCAACCTGCGCCGTCTGGCTCTTTCCTCCGTAGTAGCGGTTAAAAAAACCTTTACCTGCGCCTTGGGCAGTACCACCGTACCAATATCCCGCCCTTCCATGACCACGCCGCCTTGTTTAGCCATTTCCTGCTGCATTCCCACTAAATGCTTCCTAATTTCCGGAATTTTAGCTATCAACGACACTTTTTGAGATACCACCGGCTCGCGAATGGCCTCAGTAACGTCTTTATGATCAAGCAATACTTTAAGGTTTTGACCGTCGTTTATTTGGAGTTCAACAATAGTAGCAACCGTCATATCCGTCAATGAACCGGGATCATCAAGATCCAGCCCGTTACGCAAAGCCTTTAAAGTTAGCGCCCGGTACATTGCTCCCGTATCAATATACAAATAACCCAGCTGACTTGCTACCAGTTTTGCAACCGTACTCTTTCCGGAACCGGCAGGTCCGTCAATGGCAACATTTAGTTTTACCGACATTGGTCCTCCATATAATTACATCATTTATGAAACCCATATGTTATGGTGTACACAAAATGCATAACGAAAGCGATATACGCCCCGGAATTATGGTACACAATGGGTATACGTACTCTCGAACGAAATATTTCGACTTGTAAACTTCGACATAAGCCGCCTATTTCCCTTCTATATTATCCATATATTTTCCTACTCTGACACTAACCATTCCTTCTATACGCTAATCCTGTCAATAACCTGCTCAAACCCCGGAAAAGATACGTCAATACAGGAAGCATCCCGCACCGTGCTAGTACCTTCGGCAGCCAGAGCAGCTACCACTGCAGCCATAGCTATACGATGATCCCCGTAACTATCACAAGCGGTATTGCGTAGTTTTCCGGTTCTACGCACAATCAATCCGTCCGGCAACTCTTCCGCATTGGCACCAAACTGATTCAAAAGGTCAACTACCGTTGCAATACGATTGCTCTCCTTTACTTTCAGTTCCGCCGCATCCTTTATCACCATTTCACCCTCTGCAACCGCCCCGGCAACCGCCAATACCGGGATCTCATCAATAAGCCGCGGAATAATCCCTCCGTCTACCGTAACGCCTTTTAATGGTCCGGCGTAACGCACCCGCAGATCCGCCACCGGCTCCCCGGCAGCTTCCCATTTATTAAGCAACTCAATATCCGCACCCATTTCCAGCAAAACATCCAGGATACCGCTTCTGGTAGGATTAATCCCCACTCCCCTTAACACCAGATCCGAATTCGGAACGATTGCGCCGGCTACCAAAAAAAACGCCGCCGAAGAAATATCCCCCGGAACCTCAATATTTCTGCCACAAAGATTTGGACGCCCTTCCAGGGTAGTAGTCCCGCCATTTCTACTCAAGTTAGCACCAAAATATTCCAGCATTCTCTCAGTATGATCCCTGGATTGAATCTCTTCGGTAACAGAGGTCTTACCATGGGCATACAAACCGGCAAGGAGCACTGCCGACTTAACCTGGGCACTGGCAACAGGGCTGACAAAATCCACCGGAAACAAGTCGCCTCCCCAAACAGACAAAGGCGCAAGCCCGGCATCCCGCCTACCCCGGATTTGCGCCCCCATGTTAATAAGTGGCTGAGTAACCCGAGCCATAGGCCGCTGCCGCAAAGAAGCATCACCGGTAATCACGCTAAAAAACTTCTGCCCAGCCAGAATACCCAGCAACAACCGCATAGTAGTTCCGGAATTACCGGCATCCAACAGATCCTCCGGTTCCCGCAAACCATCCAGCCCTTTGCCAGCCACCCTGATACAACCATCCGCAGCAGCGCTGTCAATGGTGATCCCCATTTTACTCATACAGGCAATAGTAGCCAAACAATCGGCGCCTGCCAGGAAGTTTTCAATCACCGTATCACCGGAAGCAATTGCCCCCAGCATAACCGCCCGATGAGAAATAGACTTATCTCCGGGAATTCGGATCTCTCCCTTGAGTTTCCCAGAAGAATTTATATGTAGATCCATTTTAACAATTCCTTTTTTTAGTTATATTTTCTCTCCATCAAGGAGCGAATTTCCTTTATATCCTCATAGATTTGGTAGAGCACCCGTTCAACATCATTATGGTTAAGGACGATTTCAGCAGGATCTAAAACCTCTATTTTTCTAAACTCATCTCTAGCGATAAACTTTATCAGACTTTCCAGACTGTCCGCCCTTATAGTAAGGATCAATGGGGCATAAGCCACCTCAGCATTAGTTATTTCATCAAAGACAGTATACACCTCATTACCGGCGTCAATATCAATTATCTCCGCACCTTGCACCGGAATATTACGAAAAAGGGCTAGTTGATGCTCACGGGTATCCTCAGCAGCTTTTTCCGTATTCCTACTTTTAAAAAGAAAATTCCGTTTACCCTTACCTCTGAAATCCAGCCGCACTTTAACCAATATACCCTCACGCTCAGACTTATTCTTAGACAAGGAAGACTCCTCCTCGAAAACAATTATTCACAAAGTATTACTAAATCAGGATATCACAATAAACGCCACCTGAAAACATAAAAACTCTTCATGAAAAAGAAATATTTAGAATTTGTCTATTTACTCGTGTCAATTCAGGACCACACATCAGCCAGGCTACCATGGTTTTGGCGGTTAAGCGACTTTGCGTAGCCTTTTAGTGGTTCTTAACGAAATTTTGGTAAAAGCCGAAGCGTCTGTCTGAGCGAAGCGAGTATAGCGAAGGTCCCAAAATGAGTTTAGAGCCACTTAAAGGCGGAGCACTAGAGCGTACCGCCAAGCCTGGCGCATATCGTCAGTATTAGTACCATTATTCGTAAGCATGTTGCATAGAGGAGGTCCTGAATAGACACGTCTTTTTACTCAAAGAGCCTATTAGGAGCGTCCTCGAAAACCATATAGCGCCATGTACGTAGGGGGCGGCGCCCTCGCCGCCCCGCCGGATCAGGATACCGCCTACATGGGGGTGATAAAACCTGGTCAGCTTGTACGAGTTTAGTACTGGCACAGGTTTGGAGTTTCCGAGGATACACAATTCTTATTTTAGGAGGAATTATGCCTAGGCAAAAATCTATCATAGCCACCTTTTTAATAGTTATTTTTGCGTTATTCTGCTGCGCATGCAACTCCGACGGGCGGAGCACGACTGCCCGTCAGTTGGAAAGCGGTGATCCCGATTATGAGGCACTGACCATTGAAATCACTGGTTTGCGGGAACTAGACGGCGGAATCGCTCAGATAAGTGTCAGTGAGTTACGTTCTCTGCCCCAGCAAGAGCTGGAAGCCAGTTACATACGTACCACCGGTTTAAAAGAAGAATTCTATATGACCGGTCCCCTGATTAGAGATGTGATCCAATTTGCCGGGGGCAATCTGTATGATTATGACGGCATTGGTGTTGTCGGGCGGGATCAATACTACTGTCTTCTTTCCAGTGATGTGATTGAGTCTACGCCGGATTTACTGCTGGCTGTAACTGTTGACGGG
>Ga0123356_10008478_pt1 | contig 10220 bp, 1 predicted proteins | sample TergutEmb28metaG_2_FD_92546 | JGI IMG/M metagenome (GOLD analysis project Ga0123356, IMG submission 92546) | Embiratermes neotenicus P3 segment gut microbial communities from Petit-Saut dam, French Guiana - Emb289 P3 | ecosystem: Host-associated > Arthropoda: Insects > Digestive system > Gut ... | reverse complement strand
GGCGGCAGCGAAGCCAATCGAAGAGTGGATTGTTTCGAAGGAGCAACCATTAATCTTAGCACTACAGCATACCCCGCAAGCAAAGCAGATGCGATATTTTTAGGCTGGAACACAGATCAGACAGCGAAAACGGCGTTGACCAGCCTCAAAATGGGCAGCGAAAACATCACGCTTTATGCAATATTTAAAGATAAGCAGCCCGTGACCTACAATGCGATATACAATGGCGGCACAAACGTCGGCGCGAGCACGGCTTCGATTTATCCCGGCGACCCGGTGGACCTGACCGGACCCAAAGCAACAAAAGCCAACGCAGACTTTCTGGGCTGGAGCAAAACGTTCAACGGGCCTGTCGAAACTTCCCTGATCATGCCGGACGGCCCGTTGACGCTTTACGCGATCTTCAAAAACAAGTTGCAACTGATTTATCATCCCAACGGCGGCGCGGCGCTCGCAAACCCCACCGCCTGGTATTTTGAGAACGATAACGTTGATTTAAGCCCCCGAACGACGTTAACGGACGCGCGGCAGCTGGGCTGGAACATCGGCTCAAATGACACAACCACCCTGACTTCCTTCCGGATGCCCGGGCAAAATACAACCCTGTTCGCGATTTACCAATATAAACAGACCGTCACATACAACTATACATTCAACGGCGGCACGCAGCCCGCCGGGCAACTCGCCAGCGCCAAATTTTTCGAAGGGGAAACCATCACGCCGTTGCCCACCGCGACGAAAACGGATGCCAGGCACTTGGGCTGGAACACGGACCGGGCGGCAAAAGCCGGACAAACCAACATCAAAATGAACGCCGCCGGGCTAACGCTTTATGCAATATATGAGGATAAAATACAGGTTACATACAGCTTCACGTCGAACGGCGGCAAGAGTGTTTCGAAAGCAAGCGACAAATTCTTTGCTGGCGACCTCATTGATTTATCGCCCACCGCCGCAAAAGATGACGCCCGCTTTTTGGGTTGGCATACAAACGCGGCATCAAAAACTCCGCTGACCAGTCTCAATATGCCCACTACGCCCCTCACTTTGCACGCGATATTTGAGGATAAAATACAAGTCACGTACAATTATGCTTACAATGGCGGAGCGAGTGTCTCAAAATCCACCGATAAATTCTACAAAGGCGACCCCGTCAGCCTCAATGTGACAGCATCCAAGCCCGGTTGGGCCTTCCTTGGCTGGCACACGAATCAAAATGCAACCGTGCCGCTGACATCCCTGACGATGCCGGACAGTGCGTTAACGCTTTACGCCATCTACCGGCTGACGACCCCGGTTAAGTTTGTCGATTATGACGATTCCGGGCGCGTAGAACGCACCGTAAACGTCATAACATACAACCGGGATGTGCCAGCGCCCAGCACGCACACGATCACGGTGCCCGTGCAGAATACTCCCTCAGACTGGACGCATTTGGGCTGGACACATTTGCAGACTGCCGGTTCGCCTGCGGTGATCTCTCCGGTAGGCGGTACCGCGCCGTTTCAAAGCGCCTATTACGGCCTGTACTCCCACGATGTCACGCTGTCGTACGACGCGGACGGCGGCAATTTCACGCCGCCGCCAAGCACCGCTTTAAAATATCTCAACAGTTTTAATCTGGATGCCCCGCTGAACCCGGTGTTCAGCCTTGCGTTCGGCAGCAAAAAGCCAGGCTACTCGTTTACCGGCTGGCGCGACAGCTTGAACAATTTGCATCCTCAGGGCAGCAATGCCGCATTTGGGGCCGACACGATTTTGACCGCCGCCTGGAACGAAATCCGGGTTGACGGCGTGGCGCTGTCGTGCTATAATTTGGTTATCGGGGTGGGTGAAACCGCAGGAATTCAAGCGTTCGTTTTGCCTGGCGATGCGGCGAATCGTGGCGTGACATGGAGCAGCAACGATCCGGCCATCGCGACAGTGGATCAGAACGGCAATGTGACAGCAATCGCCGACGGCATAGCAATCGTCACCGCGACATCGCAGGACGGCGGCAAAACGGCTGAGTGCGAAGTCACGGTATCCACCGTAGCGGTACCGGTGAGTCAAGTAACGCTTTCGGTGGATGACGTAGCTATATTTGTGGGCGGTGAAAAACAGCTGACCTGCGCTTTGTTTCCGGGAAACGCAAGCAATTCAAGCGTAACATGGAGCAGCAGCAATCCTGATGTCGCGACAGTGGACGAAACGGGGCTTGTAAAAGGTCACAGCGTTGGCGAGGCAGTGATCACGATACAATCTGTGCAAGGCGGGAAGAGTTCGACTTGCACCGTGACGGTCAACCCCATAGCTGTCACGGGAATTTCACTTTCGGAACCCGATCTGCTGATGCGGGTTGGCGGCACGGAGAAACTCATCGCCACGATTTCTCCAGGCAGCGCAACAGATCGGCGCATTGCGTGGGATAGCAGCGATACTTTGATCGCGACAGTGGATGAAGATGGAAATGTGACAGCGCACAATCTTGGTGAAGCGGTCATTACGGTGCGCACGGCGGACGGCAATAAGACAGCAAGCTGCACTGTAACAGTGGAACCGGTTCGCGTTACAGGCATCGCGCTTTCGGACAGCACCGTGACAATTCGCGTATGGGACACGAAGCAACTCGCCGCAACGATTACGCCCGCCAACGCGACAGACCAGAACGTTATTTGGAGCAGCAGCGACAGTAGCATTGCGGACGTGAATGGCTACGGCTTGGTGACGGCGCTGAGAGTCGGTCAGGCGACGATAACAGCGACTGCGGTCGATGGCGGCGAGCAAGCGCGTTGCATCGTTAAAGTGGAGCCCATCCGCGTGACGGAAATTCAGCTACCGGCTGAAATGAAGTTATTTCCCGGCGACGTAAAACTACTCCAGGCTGAGGTTTTGCCGGAAAACGCGACGGATAAAACATTAACGTGGCAAAGCGCTAATGAGACAATTGCTTCAGTCGACGAAGTTGGCCGTGTCACCGGGCACAAACCGGGCAATGTCAAAATATCTGCTACGTCTGCTGATGGGAATGTCGTGGGTGCTTGCGATGTGACAGTGGAGCCCATTCGCGTGACTGGAATTCAAGTCTCCGACAGCAAAATTTCGATTTTGAACGGAAGCACAGCGTTCCTTAACGCGAAAGTTTCACCAGACAACGCGACAGACCAAAGCTACACCTGGAGCACCAGCGACGCCACAATCGCTACCGTGAGACAAGGCGGCGAAGTGTCTGCGCGAAAGGTCGGCAAGGTGACAATCACGGCGACAAGCACGGACGGCGCGAAAAAGGCGAGCTGCGAAGTGACAGTTTTGCCCGTCGCGGTGGAGCGCGTGGCGCTGCTGAATGCAAGCGTTTCGATCCCTACAGGCGGCGTAAAGGCTTTGACGGCAACGATTTCCCCTGCCAACGCGACAAACAAGAGCGTCACTTGGAGCAGTAGCGACACTTCCATCGCAACGATGGATCAAGATGGCAAAGTGACTGGCGTGAAAAACGGTACAGCTGTGATTACCGTGACAACAGTCGATGGCGGCAAGACAGCGCAATGCACCGTAACGGTGGAGCCTGTGCGCGTGACAAAGGTCAAGCTCAGTAAAAGCAGCGTGATAATACCAATATCGGGAATTGATCATTTGATCGCAACGATTGAGCCTGTTAACGCAACAGACAAACGCGTCACATGGGCAAGCAGCGATGCGAGTGTTGCCGCCATTGACGAGAATGGTACAATCACCGCCCTCAAAGAAGGCCGGGCGATGATTACCGTCACGGCCAGCGACGGCGGGTTGCAGGCCTATTGCAATGTTTGGGTCAGGCCGGTGTTGGTGAGCAGCATTACGCTTTCATCGAAAATAGTGAAAGCGGGCGATACGCTGTTTATGGTATCCGAAATATTTCCAGCAGAGGCCACAGACAAATCTCTTACCTGGTTCAGTAGCAACACTGCCATTGCGACAGTGGACCATAACGGTATTTTAAAGGGCGTAGCTGCAGGCAAGGCAGATATTATTGCCGTATCCAATGATGCCGGTGGGGTACGAGGAACGGCTACGGTGACTGTGCAAGGTGAAGAGAAATCCATGTGGGAGAAAGCAAAAGAAACTTGGAATGGAATCAAAGAAGTTGCTGCGCTCGTGAATGGTCCCTTGAATAGTATTCATAACTGGATTGGAGAATACCCGCTTAATTGGGCGGTCGCCTTGCTAAAATTAGGAGTAAGCATATTTACAATCGCTAAGCCTTCTTATGATTCAATTCCGCAAGGTAACGACTGGAAATGGCTTGCTGATCTTGGCATGATTTCGCTTGTATTCTTTTCAATAGCACCTATTGTTATTGTAGGTATTCCATGGCTCGTGACAGGGGGATTTGCCTTGCTTACCGGCCTGATTTCCGGCGGGAAAATTCCTAGCGGTACGACTTCATGGATGGATGGGATTGATGCAGAGTGCAACTGCGATCCCAACAATATTGAAGAGTGGGAAAACTGTGACTGCGACACAAAGGTAGTTGGCGGTGAAGGCACCGTAGGTGCAAGTAGTTTTGTAACGGCTTCTGGCGTAGGAATCGACCAACCAACAGGAATACGCAGGATTTATAAAAACATTGAGCATTTAAATATTGTAAAAAATAGTACATCAACAAAGCTTACAGCAAGATTTGATGATAAAGGTAGCTCTACTTCTGATGTCGCTTTTTGGGTTTCGGGTGGCAACAAATTTACAGAAGCCAATCGGACTAATCCTCCTGTCGCACTCTTTGGCGACAATTATCGTTCCACTATTACAGTGACATCGAATTCCGAAGTAGGCGTTGGATATGGCGCAATTGGCGTTGGGTTAGCTCGCCTTACTGGAGGAGGGCAATATCAAGCGCCGAAAATGGAAGATAAAGGCGTAAAAGTCATTAGCATGGCCGTTTATGAAAAACTGCAAAGCCGCTCTGTTGTAGTTAAAAACAACAACACAAACCTCCGGCGAATTCCATCAGAAACAAACCCGCCAGCATATGTGCAGACAAAAAACATTAAGTGGAATACCACCGACGGTCGCCTATCTATTATCGGGCAATCAGGGAATTATTATCTTGTTGACACGCACCGGAACAGAGACACAGGCGAAAAGTGGATGTATGTGCTCAAGAACCAGGTTGAGGATTGGGTGCCGGAGCCGTTGACGTTCGTTTGGCCTGCGCCGGGCTACGGCAGGCGAAGCGATGCTCCCAACGGAACGATTGGCAATTTTGGCTGGCGAGTGGATCCGGTTAGCGGGAGTGAAGATTTTCACAAGGGCTTTGATATTAATGAAAGGAAAGACCTTACTAAACCTGCAAGCATTAGTGGTCAACCTGCCGTGGCGTTTGCAGATGGTTATGTTTATGATGTCGGTGTCGATCTCAATAGCAAAGGCGAAGTAAAGGGCAGAGGATATTATGTGACGCTAAGACATGAAATAAAAGGCAAAACATACTATTCTATCTATATGCATCTTTTTAAAGATGGTCGAATTGATCGATATGACAAAGATGGAAAGGATAGGCTAGTAAAGGCTGGTGATATAATTGGCAAAATAGGTAGCACCGGAAAATCTACCGGAGCGCATCTTCACTTTGAGTTCATGCGTACCTATGATTGGAATGGAACAAATGCAATCAATACGATCTACCAGTTTTCTGACGAAGATACGAGACATAAGGGCGCAAAGGATAAAAACGGAAAATTAACAGAGATAAAAAATGGAAATCCTTTATTCATTTTGGATGAGAGCAACGCAAACTACCTGCGCCCAAATGAGTCATTTAACTGGGACTATAAAGAGGGCACAGATTTCCCAGCTTACTATAGCCATGATAAAAAGTACAAAAACTTTTAGAATTGAGGTTTAACAATGAAAAGAATAGCATTAGCCATAATTCTCACTACTCTCCTGCTTTCTGCATGTACAGAGACTGTTCCCGATGGTGAGGTGACGGAAGAAGCTACTGAAACAGTGGTGACAACAGAAACGACTATCAGAACGATCATATGGGGGACTAATCCAGATACTGGTTTGCCAGTCTATGAGCCCGGAATTATGAAGGTTGCGTCTCTTGAAGAATTACAGGACAATGAAAACACGAGAGGATCAATAATGAGAGCCATTTATTACACAATATCTCAGCAATATGAATCGCTACTGCCAGAAGGAAGGTCTCTGACAGAGCTTTTTGAGAAAAAAAGAACCGACGACGAAGATGACCAAATGGCCCTAGTCAGATTCGTGAAATTTTTTAACATTCCAAAAGAAGAGTTTGAAAAAATTGTTGAATTGGATTTGGCATCGGCACGGAGAAATAATATCGACTTAACCGATGAGTCGAACGAGATTCCCAACGCAGACATAATTTACACCTTCGACAACGACATTATTAATGAGTTTTATCGGAGAGAGTAATATGATGAAAGGATTAGGTTGAAGGATTAGCGCAAGAACACAGAAGGGAGCCCCATATGAAGCATTTTAAGAAACCCCTAACCCTCCTCCTCACCCTGCTGTTATTCCTCAACGCAGCGTCATTGCAGCCCATGGCCTTTACGGGCCTGGACTCGCGCTTGCCGCCCGGCTACATTGCGGTTTACACCGCTGAGGACCTGGACAAGGCACGCGACGACCTCGCGGGCAGCTACTACATGATGAGCGACGTCGACTTAAACAGCTGGGCCGAATGGGAGCCGATTGGCACGCAGGCGGAGCCATTTACCGGCGTGTTTGACGGCAACGGCTTTGCGGTTTTGGGACTATCTGTCTCATCTGGCGGCCTAGCTGGCTTGTTCGGGCGGGCGGAGGACGGCGAAATCATGAACCTGACCGTGACGGATTGCGACATCAGCGGCGATGTTGCCGGTGGGATCGTCGGCAGCACCTCGAATGTGACGATTCGCAACTGCTGGGCGTCGGGCACAGTGCACGGGACGGCTCAAACTGGAGGCATCGTGGGCAGCGCTTCTATGTGCGAAATCGCGGTTTGCGGCAACAGCGCGGCAGTGTCCTCCAACGGTTACGCGGGCGGCATCGCGGGTTCGATGGACAATACCAGGTTGGAATCTTGCACAAACACGGGCAGAATTTCCGGGTTGAGCACTGGAGCATCGCAGTATATCGGCGGCATCGTGGGCTACGCCATGACCGGCGGCGCTATGGATTTGATTAACGACTGTCAAAACAGCGGCGAAATCATCGCGCCGGACGGCAACGTCGGCGGGATCGCGGGGGCTTCGCTGTCGCCGATCTCGAGTTGCACGAATGCCGGAAACATAGCGGTTTCGGGCGGCGTGAATGCGCAAGTCGGCGGCATCGCCGGGGGCGGATCGGCTCCGAACCTGACCGTCAGCAACTGTAAAAACTTTGGCGCGATTAACGTGAATATCAGCGGCACAGCTACTGTCGGCGGAATCTCTGCTTTGGCCAGTGAAATCGAAAATAGCAACAATAGCGGAGATATCGCGGTGACATCCGGCGGTAAAAGTGACGTTGGTGGTGTGGTTGGATCGACAGGTTCTGTGACGAATTCCCGCAATATCGGCAATTTGATCGTGCAATCTGGTGCCGATGCCAACGTGGGCGGCATCGCGGGCAGCACAGCATCCTCGACAAAAGAAGTCGCAAACTGCTGGAACTCCGGCGATATCCGTGTGGATTCCGTCACGGATTCCCTTGTTGCGCTTTACATTGGAGGCATCGTTGGGAACGGAAACGCTTCCATACAGCAGTGCTTCAATGAAGGAAATATTGATGCATATGGCAATGCTGACCCGGATCAAAAAGCGCGGCTCAGCGCGGGCGGTTTGGCGGGCCTTTTCACGGGGGATTTCGTCACGGACAGCTGGAACATTGGCGATATTTACGCGCTATCCGGGGCCGAGGATGCTTACGCGGGCGGCATCGCGGGGGAGCTTGCGGGAACTTCCACGCTGTCGCGCTGCTACAACACGGGCGGCATCGACGCCCTCACCAACACTCATTTTGCTTTCGCAGGCGGAATCGCCGGGCATCAGGGCACGGGCCCCGTACTTGAGTGTTGGAACATCGGTACAGTCAGTGCTCGGGCGGGCGAAGATGCTTTCGCCGGCGGCATTGCGGGCCAAGGCTACGCCATCGAAAATAGTTGGAACGCGGGTGCGGTCAGCGCAATTTCACGTACGGGCATGGCTAACATCGGCGGCATTTCCGGCTATCTCACCGGCACGATCCAGACTAGCTACAACAGCAGCGCGCTGAAGTCCGAAATCCCGGAGCGCGCGCAAATCGGCGGGATTTCCGGCGAATTGCTTTTGTCCGCGACACTGGCGCACACATACTATTTGGATGAAACGGCGGACGGAGCAATCGGCACTGGCGATTGGCCCGGCGCGACCGCTCTGAGCGATGAGCAGATGAAACTGCAAAGCGACTACCCTGGCTTTGATTTCGCCGCTATTTGGGCGGTCACCAGCGGCTATCCGGTTCTGCGAAACAACCCTGCGGCGCGCTATCTTGTGCAGTACGACGGCAACGGCGAAAACGTCACGAATCTTCCGGCTGCACAACCAAAACTTCGCGATACGACTCTGCAATTAAGCGAAGCTGTACCGCAACGCATCGGCTACACATTCAAAGGCTGGTCGACTGATCCCGAACACAGCTACATATGGCCCACGCCGCCGTATATGCCCAGCGGGAATTATGAAGTCGACGCGGGTGCGGTTCTTTACGCCGTTTGGGTGCCGGTTTGGCCTATGATCGTCTTCCAGGGCGGCGGTGGCGTAGCCAATCCCTACAGTATCCAGGTGCGCTACGGCAGCACGTTCGAAGAAATGCCGGTACCGGTCTGGGCGGGCTACGACTTCCAGGGCTGGTACACGGAGAAAACCGGCGGCACGAAAATCAAGCCCACGGACAAGTCATATTTGCTAGCGCGAACGGATTTTTATGCCCACTGGTCACCCGCGCGGTACACTGTCACGCTTGATGCGCAAGGCGGAACAAGCCCGCTAGACAGCATCGTTGTGGAATATGACGGATTTTATCGCCCGCTTCCCACGCCAACCCGCACCGGTTACACCTTCGAAAACTGGTATTCGGAGGCGAACGGCGGCTATCGGCGCACGGAAAACTCCATTGTTCGGATCACGGAAGATTCCACGCTTTACGCCCACTGGGAACCCAACCGCTATGAAGTGACGCTCGTGCCTAACTACGAGGGCGCGAACCCCTTTGACGCGACAGCGACCTACGACAGGACATTTGAAGGCATTTTGGTGAACTTCGGCCAGTTCGGCCACACGCTTGTGGGATGGTTCACTGAGCCGGACGGTGGCGTGGAATACAAGCCAACGGATACCGTGAAGCTTTTGGATGACATCACATTGTACGCACACTGGCAGGTAAATAACTATACAATTACGTTCAACTCCAACGGCGGCGTGGGGGATTTCCCTGACAAAACCGTGACGTTCGGCCAACCACATGGTGAGCTGCCCATGCCCACAAGGACAAATTATGACTTTACCGGCTGGTATCCGCACCCGGTTTGGGGCTATGAGGTCAAGGCGGAGGATATTGTAAAAGAGTGGTCCGACCAGACGCTTTACGCGCACTGGAAGGGCAAAAGCCATGTTGTAACGCTGGATTGCCAGGGCGGCGTGATCGAAGACTGGCCGGATATTGTGACTGTTTACTACGAAGAAACGTATCGCGATTTGCATGATCCGGTCCGTCCGGGATACTCATTCCAGGGCTGGTACACTGCCAAAACCGGAGGCAGAAAGGTCAATCCAACGGACAAAGTGACGACGTTCGCGAACGAGACGCTTTATGCCCGTTGGCAGGTGAAACAGTACACGGTGCATTTCGATCCCTGGGGCGGCACGGTGGACGGTTCGCATTCTGCAGCGAAAAAGACGGTCACATTCGATGCGCTGTACGGCGATTTTCCGACGCCGATCAATCCCGGCTACGAATTCAAGGGCTGGTACCTGAATTCCCCCAATTCCGGTGTGGAAATCAAGGAAGGACCAGTCAAAATCGCGCAGAATCACTATATCTACGCCCGCTGGGAACCAGGCACATACACTATCAAGCTCGACCCACAGGGTGGCGAATGCGACATGAAGAGCTTCCGGGCAACGTTCGAGGAGTCAATTTACGTTATCCCGGAACCGACCCGTGTGGGCTACGATTTCGAGGGCTGGTTCACGAAGAAAACGGGCGGCACTTTTGTCCCG
>Ga0123356_10008477_pt1 | contig 10220 bp, 7 predicted proteins | sample TergutEmb28metaG_2_FD_92546 | JGI IMG/M metagenome (GOLD analysis project Ga0123356, IMG submission 92546) | Embiratermes neotenicus P3 segment gut microbial communities from Petit-Saut dam, French Guiana - Emb289 P3 | ecosystem: Host-associated > Arthropoda: Insects > Digestive system > Gut ... | reverse complement strand
AGGGGGGAAGCCGGCGATGGGAGCGAGGCCGGCCGGCAAGCGGACCAGGGCGCCGGGGGACGGGCCACCATCTGTGTCTCGAGCCAGGCAGGTTGTGCGGTGAACTGCCAGTTCTGCCTGACCGCGCTCCTGGGCATCAAGCGAAATCTGACGGCAGGAGAAATTGTGGGACAGGTGCTCGCGGTGGTTCGCGATCAGGGCGCCTCTCCGTCCCGGAAACGGCTGAACCTGGTGTTTATGGGGATGGGGGAACCATTTCTGAATTTCGAGAATTTCATGAAGGCCGTGAAGTTGCTTCAAGAGGGCGTCGGAATCGGGGAGTCGAGAATGACGGTTTCGACGGCCGGAATCGTGCCCCGGATCTATGATTTCGGCAAAGAACCGGTGCGGCCGAAACTGGCAATCTCGTTGAATGCGCCGAACGATGAGCTGCGAAACCAGCTGATGCCGATCAACCGGAAATGGAACCTGAATCAGCTGTTTGCGGCGGCCCGCGAGTTCCCCCTGCGCAATCGCGAGAAGCTTACCTTCGAGTACGTCTTGTTGAAAGACGTAAACGATCGAGTCGAGCTGGCGCGCGAGGCGGCGGAGCGGATCCGGGGCATCCAGGCAAAGGTGAACCTGATTGCCTTGAATCCGGGGCCGGGAGTGGCATTTGAAACTCCGGAAGAACGGGCTGTATTGTCGTTTCAGAAGACATTGGTGGAGGCCGGGATCCCGGCCTTTATCCGCCGTCCGCGGGGAAGAGATATCTATGCCGCCTGCGGTCAACTCAAGCGCACGTATGCGCGAGCGTCTTAGCCGCCTCTGGCTGGGCTTTGATCTTTGATCTTTGATCTCTCTGGTCTTTAGATCTTCCGTCGCGGGCAATTTCCAGCCTGAACATGGCTCCGCCGGTACTCCGCTTAAAGGATGAGGCGGCGGTTCGTGGTTCGGTTTGCTTCCGTTTCCCCGGGGGGCGTTTCCGGGGGGCTTGCTCTCCCGCTTCGAACCCCTTAATATCCAGCAGGAACAACGCCTTGGCCGTATTACCCCGATTTTCGTTTTTGCCATTCTGGCGCCGCTCCCTCTGGCGGAAGTCTCCGTTCAGCCCGGAAGAGAATTTGAGGACCGAGCGCTGGCTGGCGACGGCCCGTGTCTTTCTGGCTTTTTCCGCGCTGCTGGCGTTGTGGCTGGATCGGGAGCAAGTCCGTTCGGGCTGGGCCTACGGGCTGCTTGGACTCTATTTTGCGCACAGCGCCGCCATCGTCGTCCTGCTGCGCTCCCCGCAGCAATCGACGTCCGGATTCCGCTTTCTGGTGCACTCGGTCGACGTCTTGTTGCCGGCTCTGCTTGCTGGTTTATCGCCCTTTACCACCGATCAGAGTAACCCGTTCTTCCTGTTCCTCGTCTTCGGGTTAGCTGCCGCTGCCTATCGCTGGGGTCTCTGGGAGACGGTCATGACGGCGGTGGCGTCTCTTGCCCTGCTGTGGATGGAAAGTTTCAAGCGAGGCATTCGCGACAACGGCCTGGGTATAGCCCCGAAACGGCTCATCATGGAATCTGTGTACCTCATCGTGATGTCGTTGTTGCTCGGCTATCTGGCGGAGAGGCAGAAAAAGCTCCGCGCCGAAAGAGATATCGCGGCGCGAATGCTTGGTCTGGTACGGATGGAAACGGGGCTGAGCGGAACTCTCTCGCAAATTCTCGGCGAAATCGCCCGGCTCTATGGCGCGACGCGGGCCATGGTGGCGGCGCGGGAGAGCGGAAGCCATCGCGTGGTCGTTGGCCGGCTGGAGCTCTCGAAGGCCGTGCCCGAACTCGAGTGGATCGATCCCGCTGCCTCGACCTCCGAGAGCTATTTAGGAGAGAGCGCCGCGGCCAGCTGGTATGCATCGAAGCCCCATGAGAACGGGAACTTCACGATCACCGGCCTCACCGCGGAAGGGCGCGTGCTATACCGGGCCGATTCGACGCCTGCCCGCCGTTTTTCCGAGTTGCATGAGTTTGAAAAGCTGGCCGGGGTATCGTTTTCCTTCTCCCACGAACTTTCGGGCAGGATCTTTCTTTTTGAGCCGGATTTTGCCTCGGGCACGGTAGAGGAACTCAGGTTCCTGCAGGATCTGGCGCGGCAGATCGCGCCGGCGATTTATAATCTCTACCTTTTGCGCCGGCTGCGGAGCCGCGCCGGCGCCGTCGAGCGGGCGCGGCTGGTCCGTGAGCTGCACGATGGCGCGGTGCAATCGCTGATTGGGGTGGAGATGCAGGTGGATGTATTACGGCGGCACTCGCCCGGTTCGGACATGGTTACGGTGGAACTGGAGCGCATTCAGGGCCTGCTGCGCGAGGAAGTGCTGAAGCTTCGCGAGCTGATGCAGGAGATGAAATCCACGGAAGTGGATGCCCGCAAACTGCCGGGTTTTCTGCGTGATACGGTACAAAGATTTCAGCGCGAAACCGGCATCGGCGCGCAATTTATCATGGGTGCAGACGAGGTTTTCCTGCCGCAGGCGGTTTGCCGCGAACTCGCGCATATAACCCTGGAGGCGCTGGTGAATGTGCGCAAACATAGCCGCGCGAAGCAGGTGCGGGTCCAGCTGCAACAAGAAGAGGAAAGCTGGCAGCTGGTGATCGAGGATGACGGCGAGGGCTTCCCGTTTTCCGGCCGGATGACTCAGGCTGAGATCGACTCCAACGGAGGAGCGCCAGGAGTGATTCGAGAGCGCGTACGCCTGATCCAGGGGGAGCTCACGATCGAGTCCAAACCCGGTCAAGGCTCCCGGGTCGAGGTTCGAGTACCGCAAATGCAGGCGGCCGAGGGCGAGAGTCGTCCGCAGTACTTGTTCCGATAGCGAGCTGCCGATTCTTCCCCCGGTCGCGCTCATGGCAGAGCTGGTTTCCCGGGTCCCTGCGTGGTTCCTGATCGGCTCTCGAGAGAATGAAGATGGATATTCGAAGGCCGAATCCCGTTCGCATTCTGATCGCAGATGATCATCCGATTTTTCGCGACGGATTGAAGCGCCTGCTTGAGTCCGAGGGCGAGTTCAAGGTCGTGGGCGAAGCCTGCGACGGAGTGGAGGCGGTCCATCTCGCCCGCCACCTTTTGCCGGAAATCATGCTGCTCGATCTCGCGATGCCCCGCCGGCCGGGGCTCGAGACGCTGCGCGAGCTGGTGTCGCACAGCAGTTCCGTGCGCGTAATCCTGTTGACCGCAGCCGCGGAGAAGGAGCAGATCGTGGAGGCCCTGCAGCTGGGGGCGCGCGGGGTGGTGCTCAAGGACTCCGCCACGCAAATCCTGCTCAAGAGCATTCACGCGGTCATGAGCGGCGAGTACTGGGTGGGACGGGAGAGCGTGTCGAACCTGGTTCAATATCTGCGCACCCTGATGGCGCCTATACCCCACGCGCACCGCAACAAGTACCGTCTCACCCCGCGCGAACTCGAGATCGTCTCGGCCGTGGTTGCCGGCTACGCCAACAAGGAAATCGCGCAACACTTCAAAATCAGCGAAGACACGGTCAAACACCATCTCAGCAATATCTTCGACAAGGTGGGAGTTTCTACGCGGCTGGAGCTTGCGCTTTTCGCGGTGAACCAGTCGCTGCCGTTCAAGCCGCTGGTGTAACGGGCCGCCTCAACAGTGCACAATTTTGGGGCTGGAGATTCCGCGCGTGGCGTTGCGCGTGTCGACCACCAGCTGGGCTTCGCTCACAATGCGCTGGTAATCGTAGTCGGAGTGGTCGGTGACGATGAGGACGCAGTCGTACTGCCCCAGATTCTCGAGCTGTGCGCATTTGAGTCCGAGATCGTACTTCCGTCCGCGGCCGACTTGCGGAAAATAGGGATCGTGGTAGCTGACCTGGGCGCCCTGCTTCCCGAGCAGCTCGATGATGGTAAGCGCCGGAGACTCGCGGAGATCGTCGATGTCTTTTTTGTAGGCAACGCCCAAGACGAGAACTTTGGACCCGTTAATGGCCTTCTTGTGCCGATTGAGCGCCCGCACCACGGAGTCGAGCACGTGGTAGGGCATGTTGGTGTTGATCTCGCCGGCGAGTTCGATGAAGCGCGTGTGAAAGTCCCATTCCTTTGCCTTCCAGGAAAGATAGAAAGGATCCACCGGAATGCAGTGGCCTCCCAGTCCCGGCCCCGGGTAAAAGGGGTGAAATCCGAAGGGTTTCGTAGAGGCGGCGTCAATGACCTCCCAGATATCAATCCCCATTCGCAGGCACAGCAGTTTCAGCTCATTGACCAGCGCGATATTCACGCAGCGGTAGATGTTTTCGAGCAGCTTGGTCATTTCCGCAGCCGCGGGAGTCGAGACCGGCACCGTGCGATTGAAAATCGCGCCGTATAGCGCGCTCGCAAGCTCACCGGCGTTCTCGTCCAGGCCGCCCACGACCTTGGGAATGTCGCGCCGGGCGACCGTCTGGTTCCCCGGGTCTTCGCGTTCGGGCGAGAAAGCGACAAAGAATGACTGCCCGTTGTCTTCGCCCTGACGCCGGGCCCTGAGGCCCGACCGGTTGCCCTTCTCGAGAATCGGTACGAGAACTTCTTCCGTGGTTCCGGGATACGTGGTGCTTTCGAGCACCACTAATTGCCCCGGCTGCAGATGCGGCGCCAGCGACTCGGCTGTTCCGGTTATGTAGCTGAGATCCGGTTCATGATATTCGTCGAGCGGGGTGGGAACGCAGATGATGATCGCGTCCATCTTCTCGAGCTCGGAGTAATCGGAGGTGGCGGAAAAGCCCTGCGCCCTGGCCTTTTGAATTTCCGGCGGGGTAATACGATAAATGTAAGATCCGCCGCCATTGAGCGTCCCCACCTTGCGCGCATCAATGTCGAAGCCGGTTACGGGGAAGTCCTGTTCGCTGTAGAGAAGAGCCAGCGGCAGTCCGACATAGCCCAGTCCGATGATGCCGACCTTGGCCTGGCGTTGCTCGATCTTGCCCTTCAACTCAGAGAAATGGGTCGCGGAGGCGGCAGGGCTATTCATAAAAGTTGTGACGATTTTAGCATTCGAGCTTGGAAATCCGGTAGCTTTTCGAACGGTCGAAGGTTGAGCGGCGACGGCCCTACAACGAGCCTGCCGGCGATTGAACCGGTTCCGCGAGCCGGGATCAGTTCGGGAGCAGGGAACTGCGAAGTCGTTCGTAATTTGCGTTGCCCAGAATGCGCTTGGCCGTGTCTCGGATTCGAGATCCGGCCCGCAACTTCCACAGGTCTTCTCCGCGGCACAGCTTCCGGAAAGAATCGATGCCCAGGCCCCGGCGGATCGCCACCCGTCCGAGAGCGAAGGAATTCGTCAAAGACGAATTCGCATGCGGGATGCTGTGCGCCAGGGTGCGGTATCCGGCCCGCGCGGCCGCCTGAACGACTCGCGGATCCGAGCGTCCCCCGGGACAAGAGAAATGCGCCACCGGTTTCCGAACCATTTGCTCGAGGACCTGTTTCGACTGTTCGAGTTCACGCCGCAAGTCGATGTCGCTTAGATCGGTCAGGTAGCGATGGGTCATCGAGTGGCTGCCGATTTCAAAACCAAGGTCGCTCAACTCGCGCAATTGCGCCGCCGACAGAAAGCCCTTTTTTCCGAGCAGTCCGGGGCTCGTGTAGAAGGTGGCGCCGAACCCGAACTCCGCAAGCAGCGGGGCCACGGTTATGAGGTCGGTTTCGCAGCCGTCATCCACGGTGATGGCGACGGCGGGAGAGGAAAATCGCAAAGCCTCGCTCACGCTGACCCCGGCCAGCGCAAGCTCCCGCATAGCCGCGATCTGTGAGCGGAATTCCTGGTGCGGGATCACGTAGCGGGTGTAGCCCGCCTCCGGCCGGCAGAGGGGCCGGCCGGCGAGTTCGATTTCGTGGTACATCAGGAATACGGCGGAATGGGTGCCCATGTTACTTGCCGCTTACCAGCTGAGAATACGGCGCCAGAAATTCGAGGACTTTGTCTTTAAGAAGCGGCCCGCAGGCGATCAGGCCGTCGAACAGAGGGTTTTCGCGATTGCAGGCGAGCGGGGCGTTCAGAGGCTGAACGAACCCGCCGCCGCTCAGAACCAGTGCGGCTCCGGCGGCCACATCCCACTCGTGCTTGGGGGTCAAGGTGAAGGTAATGTCGGCCAGGCCGGCGGCGACGCGCGCCAGTTTGTATGCCACCGAGCCCATGGGCTGAATCCTGAAAGGCGCGTTTTCGAATTCCTGCCACTCGCCGCGTTTGATTTCGCTGCGGCTGGCGAGCACCACCGTGCCTTCGAGCTCGGTTCGGCGGCTGGCTTCGGCGGGTTTGCCATTGTAGGTCAGACCGCAATCCATTGCGCCCAGGAAAACTTCCTGGGTGGCGGGATTGGCAATCCCCCCGGCCACCGGCTGCCCCCGCTCGATCATGGCAATCGAGACCGAGAATTCGGGAATCCCTTGTACGAATTCCCGCGTGCCATCGAGAGGGTCGACCACCCAGACGCGCTCCGCCTGGAGCCGCGAAAGATCGTCGGCGCTTTCTTCGGATAGCCAGCCTTCCCCCTGCCTCAGCAGACTCTTCCTGAGCACCCGGTCGAGCGCGCGGTCGGCTTCGGTTACCGGATCATGCCCGGCCTTGTATTCGGCGGCGATCTCGCCCGGAGTGTAGCGGGCGAACACCTCTTTTGCCGCTTCAATCGCGGTTCTGATTCTTTCGAGCACATCCGAGTAGCGGGATTGGGTCATAATTCTTTCTTCAGTGCGCCCAGAGCATTCTGGCGCCTGTGGTTAGCAGGATGGCGCACAGAATGCGCCGCAGCCACAGCACCGGAACGCGAGTGCTGAGATAGGAGCCGCAGATTCCGCCCGGTATCGATCCAATGAGCAGATAGGCGACCAGCGATAAGTCGACATTCCCCAGGCGAAATTGCAGCAGGCTGGTTACCCCGGTCAGCACGACCGCATGCACGATGTCGGTGCCGACCATCACTTTGGGTGGGTAACTGTAGAACATCAGGAGCAACATCATGATGATGCTGCCGGACCCGACCGAGGTCATTCCCACCAGAAACCCGGCGACCAGCCCGATGACACCCATCCCGGTGAACGACTTCCCGGTCGGCGGCCGGTTGGAAACCTGTTCCTCGATGTGCCGCTCGAGCAGCAAAAGGGTGGAGACGACGATCAGAAGGACTCCGATTGCCGACTTGATGAAATCATTGACGCCGGCGCCGTAGATGGTGCGAAGATGCTGAAGCAATCGCACGCCCAGGATGGATCCAGGTACGCTGCCGACAGCCAATGCCACGACCACTCGGCGCCGCACGGTGCCTTTCATCAAATGCACCGCGCTCGATGGAATCTTGGTTAGAAAATTGAAGGCGGCGTCGGAGCCTACGGCCACGATCGCCGGAATGCGAAGGCCGAAGATGAGGATAGGCAGCAACAGCACGCCGCCCCCGAGACCGGTAAGGCCGATCAGAAACCCGACGAACAGTCCTATCAGGATCTTGCCCGCAATCGATTCCATGGCTGTCGTGTAGCCAGAGCGCAATGAACGCCCTCACCCGCGGTCCTCGAGACCCGCGAGATCTTGGGCGCTCGTCCGAGGGTTAAGCCCCTGCCGATACCGCCGGCTCGGCGCTGACCCCGATGAATCCCTGCTGCTCGAGGTGAAGGATAATCTGCTGCGCTTCCTCTTCCGCAGTCAGTTCCGTGCTGTCAATCACCACCTCGGCATCGGTCGGCACTTCGTAGGGGTCGGAGATACCGGTGAATTCCTTGACGATTCCGGCCCGCGCCTTGGCATACAAGCCTTTGCGGTCGCGCTGCTCGCAGATGCCGAGCGGAGTCGCAAGGTGCACCAGCACAAACCCTCCGTAGGGTTCGATCATCTCTCGAACCTGCTTGCGCACGGAATCATACGGCGCAATCGGCGCGCAAATGGCGATGCCGCCATTTTTCGTGATCTCGGAAGCGACATAGCCGATTCTCCGTATGTTGATGTCGCGGTGCTCCTTGGAGAAGCCCAGCTCGGAAGAAAGATGCTTGCGGACCAGATCTCCGTCCAGGATGGTGACCGGGCGGCCGCCCATTTCGAGGAATTTGGTCACCAGAATATTGGCGATCGTGGATTTCCCGGAGCCCGAAAGTCCGGTGAAGAAGATGGTCACACCCTGTTTGTGCCGGGGAGGGAAACTGCGCCGCAGCTCGCGCACGACTTCGGGATAGGTAAACCAGCCGGGGATGTCCCTGCCTTCGTTGAGCCGGCTGCGCAATTCCGTGCCGGAGATGTTCAGCACGCGGGCGCCTTCCGGTACCTCGCTGTCCGGCACGTAGCAATCCCGCTCTTCGAGATAGACCATCATGCTGAAGGGAACCATGGTGACGCCGATCTCTTTCTCGTGCTTGCGGAACAGTTCCTGGGCCTGGTAGGGGCCGTAGAACGGCTTGCCGTCGGCATCTACACCCGGGCCGGCATGATCGCGGCCCACGATCAAGTGAGTGACGCCGTGGTTCTTGCGGATCAGCGCGTGCCAGATGGCCTCGCGCGGACCGCCCATGCGCATGGCCAGAGGAAGAAGCGAGAGCTTCACCGTCGCCGCGGGATACTTCGCAAGCAGCAGCTGATAGCAGCGCACCCGGGTGAAGTAATCCACGTCGCCGGGCTTGGTCATGCCCACCGAGGGATGAATCAGCAGGCTGGCTTCCACGCTTCGCGCCGCGCGGAAGGTCAGCTCGACGTGGGCGCGGTGCATCGGGTTGCGGGTTTGGAAGGCCACAACCTGCCGCCATCCCAGCCGGGCAAACTCCGCTCGCAGCTCGGCGGGCGTCAGGCGGAGGGTTTTGAAATCATAGTGGTTCGGCAGCTGCAGGCCTTCCAGTTTCCCCCCCACATACCAGGGATTCGACCGGTTGAGTAAGTAATCGACGCCGGGGTGCACGGTGCTGGTTGTACCAAAGACCGCTTGCGCCTCCTCCGTCGCGTCCGGCTGCCAGACGTCTTCGACATGTAAGACCGCAAGCATCACGCCTTCGGGATCGCGCAGCGCGACCTTCGAGGTGCCCGGCGTGAGTTTTTTCGCAAATTCCTCGGTAACGTCGAGCGTGATCGGCATCGGCCAGATCACGCCGCCGGTTAGCTGCATGCAGTGACAGACGCGCTCGTAATCGGCGCGGGACATGAATCCCTGAAGCGGGGAAAATCCGCCGCTTAAAAGCAGCTCCAAATCACATAGTTGACGGGCGGTAAGGTCCCAGGATGGCCATTCGCGAGAATGGGATTTGAGTTCGGCACTGCGTTCTTGAGAAGCAACCAGTTGGACGAGTTGACCACCGTGGGGCGGAATCAGATGGCTTGTCGTTTGCGTCAAAACGAAATCCTCCTTGAGTCTTAATGCGGGCCGACGGGCCGGCACCGTTGTGGAGTTGGCAAGCGGATTTCCGAGCGAACCGTAGCAGAATGGTTCCAAGTTGATCTTACCAAAACTGCTGTGGAAATGGACGCCTGGTGCGCCCCAAAGTTTGAATTTCCCGCCTGGCCAAGAATCTTTAGATCTAATGATTTAAGCCACGAGGCTGGGGCGTTAAGCATATGGCGTCATCCCAAAGACAGGCGCGCCCGGCGAGGTCGTCGAAAGCGATAGGCTCGGGCCGCGGTTCGAGCCGCCGCCGCGCATCCGCTTGCGGACCCGGAGAAGGGTGCGACCTTCCGATGAGTTCTCGAATGAGGTTCGGAGTGCGGGTTATGCGCCGCTTCGTCGGTGCTGGTTGACCGCAGCCGGGGCGAGGCGGGGCTCGCTTTTCGCCCGGAGGGCCGGCTCTTTTACAAAATATTTCAGCAAACACCACAGGGCGCGAAACCCGTCTTTCCAGCCGATCTTCTTCCCTTCCTCGTAGGTGCGGCCCTGGTAGCTGATGCCGACCTCATAAATCCGCAGCCGCCGCTTTGCCACCTTGACGGTAATCTCGGGCTCGAAGCCGAAACGGTCTTCTTCGATCGGTATCGCCTGAATGACCTCCCGGCGAAAGACTTTGTAGCAAGTCTCCATGTCGCTCAAGTTTACGTTGGTCAGGCAATTCGATAGCAGAGTCAAACTCCAATCGCCCACCGAGTGCCAGAAATAAAGCACGCGGTGCGGGCCGGCGCCCAAAAATCGCGAGCCGTATACGACGTCGGCTTTGCCTTCGACGAGCGGGCCGAGCAGTGCCGGGTATTCGGCGGGATCATATTCAAGGTCGGCATCCTGAATCACCACGTAGTCTCCGGTGGCCTCGCGGATGCCCCGCCT
>Ga0123356_10008476_pt1 | contig 10221 bp, 3 predicted proteins | sample TergutEmb28metaG_2_FD_92546 | JGI IMG/M metagenome (GOLD analysis project Ga0123356, IMG submission 92546) | Embiratermes neotenicus P3 segment gut microbial communities from Petit-Saut dam, French Guiana - Emb289 P3 | ecosystem: Host-associated > Arthropoda: Insects > Digestive system > Gut ... | reverse complement strand
TATTCGGGTCCAGACTGGTGAGATCCACCAGATCGGGGGCGCGAAGTGGTTTGTTCTCCTGGGGCGGCTTTTCGGACAGTGCGCGACGCCTCAACTCCGAGATTGACTCCGTAGGATGAACCTGAAGGCCGGTTGCGTCTTCACGGCGCTTAAACACGACCGCACCGATCTTTACTTGCGTGGCTCGTCCGCTGGCGTCGCGTGTGAAGACCGCAGTCTCCCCGTCATATAGGCCGCGCGCAGGAAACTTGAAGGCATCGGCGGATTGCTGCTCAAGCGGATCGTACTCGAACCATTCAATGAGGACCTGGAGTTTCCCGTCTTTTTCCAAAACATAAAGAATGTCGTGATCCCAGCCATATTGCCCGATCAGCCCCGCCCGGTTTTCGGCTGCCGGTGAAGGCCGGGCCGGCTTTACACGGTTCAGCACCCCGTCCGCGACCCGAATCCCGCCATCCACCGGAATGATTTTCGTATCCAGCTCGACGCCGAGTTTGCCGTCAGCTACCACAGCATCTTCGGACAAGCGCAATTGAGATTCGAAACCACCGTTGGCCGGGAGCATGTGCAGTGTGCCCTCACGGTCCATCAAGTCCACTCGATCATCCCCTTCACCGTAGCGACCGGCCAGCTTGCGGGCCAACTCGGCAGATACCGGGGTGGTTGACTCGAGCTGCGGGAGCGCCTTTCCGGTTCGCATCGCCAACATCATCCGCAAGGCTTGCCGGGCGACGATGTTGGTAACTGCGTTGGCGGCGTCCATTGTCGTGACCGTCACCACCCCGAGTTTGTCTTCGGGCATACCGACAACTTCGGTTGCGAAGCCGTAGATTGCGCCGCCATGTCCGATGACGCGATGTCCATCCAGTTCTGAAACCGCGAATCCCAGACCATAGCCTTTCTTTTGTCCGGGCTTGGCGAACTGCGGCACCCACATCTGTTCCAGTCTTTCAGGCTTCAGTACCTGCGTATCTGGACCACGGCCGCCATTGAACAGCACGAGGAGAAATTGAGCCAGGTCGGTCACGGTCGAGTACATGCATCCGGCAGGCGCCAGGCCCAGCTCGAACGTAGGAGCGGGAAATTTCAATCCGTCATAGCCCCACATGTAGGCTTTCGCGAGGTTTCGCAATAACCGAGAGTCCGGCGCGAAGGCACTCGCGTTCATACCCATGGGGTGCAGGACAGCCTGCTTCAGATATTCCGGGAATGGTTGGGAATTGAGCTTTTCAAGTGTGTAGCCGACGACAGCAATTCCCGCGTTTGAATATTTGACATGAGTACCAGGCTCGTACACCAGTTCGGTCGAGTTCAGGCTGCGCACAGTGGCTTCGAGCGTAGGCTCGGTCGGATCAAAGTAGTTGCCGATGGGCGGCTCACGCAGCAGCCCGGAGCGGTGAGACATCAATTCCCTCAGAGTAATTGTGTTTTTGAATGGATTGTTGGGATGAAAATCGGGAATGTATTGGCTTACCGGTGCATCCAGGCTGATTTTTCCCGCTTCCACCATCTGCATGATGCCGATGTCAGTAAACAATTTCGACACCGAGCCGACGCGATAGATGGTGTGAGCGGTCGCTGGAATCTTGTGTTCGGGATCCTGATAGCCGAAGCCCTGAGCCCATACGATCTGGTTTCCATCCACCAGAGCGACCGAAAAAGCAGGAAGCTGTTTGTCTTCCATTTCCTGGAGGATCATCGATTCGAGCCGAGCTGCGATCGCCCGGTAGTCACTTCTTGGCGCAACGTTGGCCGGATCGTCGGAGCGTGCACGGGCGCAGAGCAGAAGCACAGCGATGCTGGCATAAAGGAGAAATCGTTGGGAAGGAATCGTCATTGGCATGTGGAAGTCTTGCTTCTCTAAATCATTTTTGCTGTTGCTGAATCGTCGGGCTGCGCTGGGTTGGCGCGACCTGCGCGCCTGCTGCCAGAGACTGCGCATAACGCTGACAACGGCGCGAAACTTCGCCATCGAATGATTCCCCTCACACTTTTCTCCAAATGAAATAGGCAGGAGCACCAGTAAGCACCATTCCAATTCCAATTGCCGCGCGAACCGGCTGGGCCAGGATAGTATTCATCACGATGGCGGCCACCGTGGCGATAAACACCAGAGGGGTCCAGGGATAGCCGGGAACACGATAACGCGAAGGATCGCCGTTCGAACGTTTTCGATACACGAAAATGCTGGCCGCGCCTAACGCATAAAACGCCCAGCCCACAAACACGACATAGGTCAGCAATTGTTCAAAAGTCCCGGTTGCAGCCAGAACCGCGGCCCAACCTGCCATGCCTCCCACGGCGAACGCAGGCGTGGCGAAGCGTGGGTGGATTTCGCCGAGCCGTCGAAAAAAAACGCCGTCTCTCGCCATGGCGTAGAAGACGCGGGACCCGGTCAGAACAACCGAATTAGCGGCGCTGAATATCGAGATCAGAATCACCAGGGTGACCACTTTCGCGGCCGCAGGACTAAACACTTCGGCTATGGCAGTGGCAGCTACGCGATTGGATTTGGCAACCCCGGCCGGACCGAGCGCCCGAACGTACCCCAGATTCGCCAGAATATAAACCGCCGCGAGAACGGAGATGCCTGCCAAAAAGGCCATTGGAAAATCGCGGCCGGGATTCCGAGCTTCGCCAGCAGCAAATGTTGCGTACTGCCACCCCTCGTACGCCCATAAAACACTGACGACCGCAATCCCGATTCCCGGGAGCAGGGAACTCAACGGAATAGCGGTGCCCGCATTTCCCGTATGAAAATTCGCTCCCTTTCCAAACACCAGCAGCAACACCGCAATCGCCACTATGCCGAACACTTTGACTACGGTGCTGAAGTTCTGAAGATCGGCGCTTCGCCGCGTTCCGATGACGTTCACTGCGGCGATGACGCCGATCATGGAGAACGAAACCAGTTTCAATCCCCAGGCCGCAAGCGGAACAAACTCTCCCAGATAGTTGCTGAAAGCTACGGCGAGAGTCGCGACCGAGCCGGTACTGACGACAAGAAAAAGAGTCCATCCAAATAGAAATGCGGGGAACCGGCCGAAGCAATCCCGAATGTAAACGTACAAGCCGCCGGCCTGTGGGTTCACCGCACTCAACTCTCCGTAGGTGAGAGCGCCCAGCAGTGACAGCATTCCGCCGAGAAGCCATACACAGAGCGCGAGCCATAGAGAGTTCCCGACAGCTGCGAGTATCAGCCCGGGCACCAGAAAGATTCCCGAGCCAATTACCGTACCGATGATCAGCAGTACCAGATCCCGCACTCCGAGCACCCGCGCCAGTTCGCGGCCGGCGCACAGGCTCATCGTCTTTGCACCGGTGCGGGGGGAAGTCACCATGGATTCAGACGATGGCACGGAGGTGTCCTTTTTAGGGTGTAAGCCAGGGACTTGTCAATCCCAAAAGCAACAGATGATGATCTCTGTTGACATGGTGCATCAGGTGGTGTAGCTTGCACACCGATGAAGAAGTGCGTGGTCCTCGAAGAAGCTCAGAGAAACCATTCAGTTTTCGCGTCAAAGCTAATGGTGTGCCGATGCGCTATCGCATAACCTCATGCACTCGGGTCGAATAATTTCCCTTCTTCGCATAATTTTCCCAGCCCCCACGCCAGTCCGTCCGAGACTCCTCGCCTGTTGCTTTTGTGCTGCCGTACTCTGTTCGGTTTCTGCATGGACGCAGGTTCAAAGGCCCAGGCAACCGGGCGAACTTTCCAAGGCTTCCGCGAGCACTCCAGCACGGTCCGCTCACGAAATGACATCCGGTGATATAGAAGCTTTTCTCGATGGTCTGGTTCCGCAGCAGCTCCAACGCGAAGACATCGCGGGTGCCGTCATCGTGGTTGTGAAAAACGGGAGCGTTTTCTTCAGTAAAGGATACGGATTCGCCGACGTAAAGAAGCGGACTCCGGTGTCTCCCGCCGGGACGCTTTTTCGCCCTGGTTCGATTTCGAAAACATTCACGTGGACGGCGGTCATGCAGTTGGTCGAGCAAGGGAAATTGGATTTGGATCGAGATGTAAATGACTACCTCGATTTCCACGTGCCGCATACCTACGGGCGGCCGGTCACGGTTCGAAATCTAATGACCCATACTCCAGGTTTTGAGGAGGTCATCAAGGATCTCATGGCGGACCAGCCCGCGGAATTGCCTGACCTGCGGCTGTTTGTCATGGCTCATCAGCCGAAGCAGATTTATGCCCCCGGAACGATTCCGGCCTACTCGAATTACGGGGCGGACCTTGCCGGTTACATCGTGCAGCGCGTTTCAGGACTTCCGTTCGAACAATACGTCCAGGAAAACATTTTTCGGCCGCTCGGAATACTCGACGCCACGTTCTTGGAACCTCTTCCGGAAACACTCAAACCGATGATGTCAAACGGCTACGACGTGGCTTCCGCAGAGCCGAAGCCATTCGAACTGGTTCCTCCCCGGCCTGCCCCCGACGGGAGTCTCTCGATCACGGGCAGCGATATGGCTCCGTTCATGATTGCGCATTTGCAGAACGGCAAGTACGGCGACACCCGCATTCTTCAGCAGCAAACGGCTGAGATGATGCATGCTCGGCAATTCGCCATGGACCCTTCCGTGAACGGTATGGCATTGGGTTTCTATGAAGAGAATCGCAATGGACATCACATCATCGGCCACGGGGGTGATCTCAACTATTTTCACAGCGACATGCATTTGGTGCTGGATGAAGGACTCGGGTTCTTTGTTTCCTACAACAGTTCCGGCAAGGGCGAACTGGACGAACGTACAGCCCTGTGGGACAAGTTTCTCGATCGCTATTTCCCCATGCCGGAGCCGCAATCGGAAGCAGCGAGCAATCGGCCGCTCGATTCTGTGAGGGGAAAATACATTGCGAGCAGACGCGCGCAGACCACAATCCTGAGAGAACTCTGGCTGGTGCTGGCCGAAGCTTCGGTATCGCAAAATGCGGACGGCACGATCCAGGTGGATCAGATGAAGGATTTCATTGGTCAGCCGAAACATTGGCGGAGGATTGGCGAAACAACCTTCCGTGAGGTCGGGGGGCAGCAATTGCTGGTCTTCAAGCCCGACGCATCCGGTCGGATGCAGATGATCACCGAAGATCCAATCGAGATTCTGCAGAAAGTCTCCTGGGATGAAAACAAGACACTGCTCTCCTTCGCCCTGGTGTTTGCTGCGCTGGTGTTCGCCCTTACGCTCCTGTTGTGGCCAGTCGGTGCCCTGTTGCGGCGTCATTACAATCGCCCGCTCGATCTGAATCCTTCCGAGCGGAGGTTGCGGCTGCTGGTGAAACTGGCGTGTGCTGTGGACCTGATTGCCTTGTTGGCTTTCAGCGGGCTTATGGCTTACGGATTTTCCAATCTGTCCGTTTTTAGCGATCGATCGGATCCCTGGCTGCGGGTTCTGCAGCTGGTGTTTCTTCTGGGCGTCATCGGAACCTTTGGCGCCTTGTACGCCACTTATCGGCTATGGCGAAGCGCATCGCGCGGACTGTGGAACACCGTCTACAGTGGCGGATTGCTTTTGGCATCCGTCATATTTCTGTGGTTTGTTGCAGCCAGCAGGATCCTGCAAGCCAGTTTGCAGTACTAGGGACGGATATTTCATCCCCATGGCGCAGGGAAAACCTTTGGCGTCAAGGAGAGTGCGCAGATGAACTTAATTCTGGGAGGTAGACGGCGGAGGTGCCCGGTGATCGCCAGCATCTTCTTAATACTGCTGAGTGGCAGCCTGTTGGCGCAAAAACCCAAAACGAATACTCTGGCTCCAAACGAGGCGCAGCCGCCGCAGGCTGCCGAACCCACCCCCTCGGGTACGCACCAGCTTACTCAAAGTGATCTGGAAGCCTTTCTCGATGGCCTGATGCCATTGCAACTGGCGCGCGAGGACATCGCCGGCGCTGTGATCTCGGTGGTCAAAGACGGCAAGCCCTTCTTCGCCAAAGGATATGGCTACTCCGATGTAGAAAAAAGGACGCCGGTATCTGCGGACGTTACTCTGTTCCGTCCCGGATCCATTTCGAAATTGTTCAACTGGACATCGATCATGCAGCAGGTCGAGCAAGGGAAGCTCGATCTTGATCGTGATGTGAACGACTATCTCGATTTCAAAATTCCGCCGGCGTTTGGCAAGCCCATCACGCTGCGCAACATCATGACTCATACTCCTGGATTTGAAGAAGCAGTCCAGGAACTGTTCGTTGCCGATGCCGCGCATCTTACTCCTCTCGACCAGTACGTGAAAGTCCACCTGCCGATGCGGATTTTTCCACCCGGCACCACGCCTGCTTATTCCAATTACGCGACGGCTCTTTCGGGATACATTCTTCAGCGCGTCTCCGGGGAGTCGTTCGACGATTACATCGACCACCACATCTTCCAGCCGCTTTCGATGACGCACTGTACGACTCGCCAGCCACTGCCCGAGGCTCTCAAGCCGATGATGTCGAACGGATACACCGTCGCTTCCGAACCGGCGAAGCCATTCGAGTTCGTGGAAGCAGTGCCGGCCGGCAGCTCGTCCATCACTGCAGCGGACATGCAGCATTTCATGATCATGCATCTCGAGGATGGCCAGTACAACGGCGCCCAGATCCTTCGGCCAGAAACGGCGCGCCTGATGCATGCGCACCAGTTCGCCAATCTTCCTGCCATGAATGCCATGGCTCTCGGCTTCTACGAAGAAACCAGAAACGGGCACCGGATCATCGGACACGCAGGCGATACGGAGTACTTCCACAGCGATTTGCATCTGATTCCCGACGCCAATGTCGGATTTTTCATTTCTTACAACAGCGCCGGCAAAGGAGCCACCAGCCCGCGGGAAGCGGTCTGGCATGCCTTTCTCGACCGCTACTTTCCTTCTGATCCTCCGAAGGCCTCTATGCCCGCATCGGCAGCGGCCGATGCCCAACTGGTCTCAGGCAGGTACATTGTCAGCCGCCGCCCGGAAACCACCATTTTGAAGGTTTTGAACGTCGCGGGCCAACCGAAAGTTTCCGCCAATTCCGATCACACCATCACTCTCGACATGCTGAAGGACGCAAACGGAAAGCCCAAGAAACTTGAAGAGATTGGTCCGCTCATGTTTCGCGCCGTCGATGATCAGGACCAGGTCGGATTCAAACATGATGACGCCGGAAATCTGGTAATGGTTATTGATTTCCCGTTCTTCGTTTTCGAACGCGCCCCGTGGTACTTAAACGGCACCCTCAACCTGACGCTGATCATCGTCGCTGTTGTACTTTTTGTTCTCACACTCCTGCTTTGGCCGGTCGCGGCTCTGCTGCGCAAACACTACCGCCAACCACTGAACGTGGAACCGGAACGGCGCGGGGTGCGATTGCTCACGCGACTGGTATGCCTGGTCAACCTCCTCTTTCTGGTAGCGTTTCTGCTATTTTTCAGTCTGGCCGAAAAAGATATCGGCATGCTGAGTCCGAAATTCAATGCTTTGATTCGTATCATTCAACTGGTCGGATGGCTTGGCGTAATCGGGACCATCGTAGCGTTGCTGAACGCCATGCGTGCCTGGAGAGAACCCGGCGGCTGGCTGTGGGGCAAGATCGGTGAAACCCTGATCGCTGTAGCCTGCATTCTGTTCGTCTTTTTCATATTCAACTGGAACATGCTGCATTGGAGCTTGCGCTACTAGCGCGAAAGGGAGATTCAGGTCCGGGGAATGGCCGCAATCAGCGGATGCACTGAATAGTGCGCAGGATTGCCGGAAATCATCATTCAGTGAAGTTTTTCTTGCAAGTCCACCAATCGCCGGTGTATGAACGTGAGTCAACCGGGACGCCCGACTGCGAAGATCGCCGCAACAGGAGGCTGCTATGTCACGATCGAACCGTGATGGCATCGCTCAACGAAACCACTCTCAGTCCTACTCCGTCGTTATGTGCGTTTCTCTGGTGCTCTGGTGGGGCAGTCCCCTTTTCGCACAGACGGCTGCGACCGGTGCGCTGAAAGGGGTGGTCACCGATCCCAGTGCGAGCGTGGTGCCCGATGTTGCGGTCAGAGTGACCAGCATTTCGACAGGACAGTCTCGCTCGGCCAACACCCAAAGCGACGGAACCTATCTCGTTCCTCTGCTTCCGCCGGGCGACTACAGGGTCGAGGCCTCCGCGAAAGGTTTCAAGTCCCTGGTGGTCGAGGGGGTTGCGATTCATATCACGGAGACAGCCACGCTTGATATCCGCCTGGAAGTTGGAGCCATCTCCGAAACGATCGACGTCGAGGCCGCCGGTGAACTGGTCGAGACAAGTTCGAGCGCACTCGGCAACGTCACAGATCAGCGCATGGTGGACAACCTTCCTTTGGTGACCCGGAACTACACGCAGATTCTCGGATTGTCACCCGGGGTCTCGGGCGAGGTCAATAACAGCGCCGAGATCGGGCGCGGGCTCTCGAGCGAAGCGGCCGCCACCGGCGGATACTCGGTGGGCGGCAGCAATACGAACGATAACAATTTCCAGATGAATGGAAGTGAGGTCAACGATCTCATTGGGCAGGGAACCATCAGCGGCGGCATCCCGGTACCGAATCCCGACTCTCTTGAGGAATTTAAAGTTCAGGTCGGACAGTACGACGCCTCCTACGGTCGAAACGCTGGAGCCAATGTCGACGTGGTGACCAAGTCGGGGACGAACGCTTTTCATGGTGATGTGTGGGAATACTTCCGCAATACAGATCTGAATGCGAACGACTATTTTCTGAAGCAGCAACAATTGGCGGCAGGAGAGCCGCAGCAACGCGGGGTGCTAAACCAGAACCAATTCGGCTTCACGCTGGGCGGACCCGTGGTCAAAGACAAGCTGACGTTCTTTGTGTCGTATCAGGGAACGCGGGAGCGGGACGGTTTGGCCACGGGCTGCATAACCACGGGTTTTATGCCTCCCGCGCTTTCGGGTGAGACCAGCGCTCGTACCGCGACCGCTCTGGCCCAGGCCTTCAACGGACAGTCGGGACTGTTGGGTGGACAGATCACTTCCGCCGCCAGCATTTCCCCGACGGCACTGGCCGTGCTGAACGCGCAATTCAATGGCGGCCTGGCGGTCCCTGCCCCGCAGAATGCAGCCACTGGTCAGAGCACTTTCAGTTCACCATGCCGGTACACTGAGGACCAGTTTGTTAGCGACGCGGATTTCTACCACAGCGAAAAGAGCCATTTTTCCGGCAAGTTTTTCTTCATGGACAGCAACCAAGCTTCGCTGTTTCCAGGAAACCAACTCGGACTGGTGGCGGCATCGCTGGCGGGATTTCCTCAAAGCACTCCGAACACAACCCGCGACTTTTCGCTGACCCACACCTATTCCTTTAGCGATCATCTGGTCAACCAATGGGTTCTCGGATTCCATCGTCTGACGGGTGGACTCGACCAGGGATACCCCAACGTCAGCTTCGCCAATGGGGCGGGGTGTGGCAGTGGAGCCTTCACTCTCTCCAGCCTTTGCGTACCATCTGTTCCGGCTTTCGACAACCCGCTTCCCGATATCATTGTGAGCGGGCCCCAGAGTCTCGAATCGCCAACACAATCGGTCGGCTTCAACCTGGGCGGCAACGGGCAGGGCACGGCGATCGGACAGAATTTCTATGATTTCAGCGATTCGGTGAGCTACGTCCGCGGCAAACACTCCCTGCACTTCGGAGGGGGCATCAACCGCAGCCAGATCAATTTTCCTCTTTTCCACTTTTTCGCCGGTTTGTATTATCCCAGCTTTGTCGATTTCCTCCTGGGTGTGCCGGAGCTAAGCATCGACGTCCCTGGAGTGTTTGGCCGCGAATGGAGAGTGTGGGATGGGAATCTTTTCGTCCAAGACAACTACCGGCTGACACGCCGCCTGACCCTGGATCTGGGATTCCGTTACGAACGGCAGGGCCAGTTGGGGGACAATCTGGGCCGCGCTTCGACATTCGATCCGGCCCTGGCCAACTCGAATCCACCCGCAACCGGAACGCTTCAGGGCTTCATCGTGGGGTCCAACTTTTCCGGGGGAGCGATTCCTCCCGGCGTGACCAAAGCCAGCACAAATACCGCGATCGACAACGACGGCCAAAATGGCTGGGAACCCAGGGTGGGATTCGCCTGGCAACTTCCCGGAATGAGCCGGTCCGTTCTCCGTGGGGGATATGGGATTTTCTTCACGCGTACGACGGGGGAGCCGTTCATTCAGTTGCTGGGAGCGCCTCCCTGGGGCGAAATTCGGCAGTTGCTGGTGCCCAG
>Ga0123356_10008475_pt1 | contig 10222 bp, 6 predicted proteins | sample TergutEmb28metaG_2_FD_92546 | JGI IMG/M metagenome (GOLD analysis project Ga0123356, IMG submission 92546) | Embiratermes neotenicus P3 segment gut microbial communities from Petit-Saut dam, French Guiana - Emb289 P3 | ecosystem: Host-associated > Arthropoda: Insects > Digestive system > Gut ... | reverse complement strand
TGACAAATCCAATCACTGCAGGAATGACAGTTTACAACACCGCAACTGCAAATGATGTCTCTCCGGGCTATTACTATCACAATGGAAGCAAATGGGTGAGATTAGATGTTCCAAAATTCTTCTACATGCCTTCTATTGTGCTGCCAATCAACGTAACAGATCCTGCTTATCAAACCGATCATTTTGAGATCAACTTGCATACAAGGTATCAGGATCAATTTACGGCGTCTTATCCTGCTAAAAATCCGGCCGCTACGGCGTTGCCTTTTTATGCTGCTGCCCAATTGAATTATTACATTACTTATTTTGACAATGTTGTTTTCTATGATGTTTCTGTAGATGACAACGGCTTACTTAAGTATAAGGTAGTTAATTCTCCCTCAATTACGGAAAAAAGTTTTATGAACATAATATTTGAAGTCAAATAATTGCGACTCTCAAATAGTAAATATCATTATTTATGAAACTGTTATATTTATTCGTAATAGCAGCGAGTCTGTGTATTGCATCGGCTAATGCTGAGCCGAAAACAGCGAATGTTGACATTTATTCGTTTAGCAAAGCAACTTTAACTGCCTCAAGAAATAATACAAAAGAGGTTGTTTTTTCCCACGTTTTCAACGATTTAGCTTCCATGCAAGAATTTAATAAAATTTCATATCCCGTGCAGCCTGTTTTTGAAAGGGCAGAAATAAGGGATGGCGTATTAATAGCTTGCAAATTGTGGAATAACCAAAGTGAATATATCGTTGAAGAAAATGGCACTGTGTTAATCCCGACAAAATATAACGAAAACGAGTATAATTTGGATTACAACGATTTCGATCCGCTTAGTCGTCCATTCGTTCTTTCACCGGATAACAATTTAGTAATAACAGGCAATAAGGCTACTTTTACTTTAACCGTAATATACGCGAACAGGAAGTACGGCACACTTGAAGGAAAATTTGTTATTGAACTTATAAGAGACGAACTTCTGTAAGAAAATTATTTTTTATGAAAAAATTTATTTTAATTTTTGTCTGCATCTGCGGCTTTATTCTTTCTCCGCTAAATGCAGTAGCTCAATCAACATGTAGCGAAGACTTTACAGTAAACACCGTGATAGTAAATTCGACTTGCCAGTCGAATGGGGAAATTACAGTAACACTTGAAGGAGAAACCTCCCATTTATTTAAAATACAATACGGATTAGAACCTGCCATTCCGGGCGGTTTTCAAATTGATCCTCAACCCGTAAATGTGTTGAGTAATATACCTCCCGGATACTATACACTCACTGTGCGCGCATTTTGTGAGGTAGATGAAGAATATGAAGTGGTTAAAACGCTTATCAATATAGAAATCGGGGGAAATTATGAAGAAACGAAAGCTGAGTTCAATTACGGTGTTTCGCGTAATTCGTATGCTCCAAGCAGCAGTTGCCCCAACGGCACCGGCATTATCGCAATGAACGTTACAAAAGGCAGCGGTAGCTATACTTTCACAATTGTTGACGCTCCCGATAATAATCTTTTAGGTCCTGTAACTTATGATCAGAACGGAACTCTTTTTACTATGGACGGGTATTATCCGCCGGGAACTTACCGGATTAGTGTGTATGATGGATGCTTCACTGCAGCCGTAAATTTTGACATAGATTTAGTTTCAGGATTTCCGACTCTTTCTACTGCTTATATAGGATTCAGACCGAATATTGACCAACAACATGGATCGTGCAGTGTAATAGGACATTATCTTAGTATGAGTTCACTGAGCGGCGATCAACAACGTTACCGCTCAGACGGTATGTATGAAGTTGCCATGGCTAAGTCCGGAGGAGTACCAACCAACTGGCAAACACTGTCAACTACTAATGGCACAACTCAATATTTTGATATATCCCCGGCTGTTCCTGCTGAGTTACATACCACCAACTCAGTCACCATTTACAGGCGAGTAAAAGGTTGTGATGACATCATAGATTCTACCAGAACCTATATACCTAAGCAGGCTATTAATGGTTTCAATATAGATTGTTTAAATCAACTGCAGATTTATCCATGGACCGATTATGAAGGTGTGTTTTGTTATCCTTTAACCTTGCAAGTGAAAGATTCTATTGGCAATATAATACATCAGAAGATAGACTGGTGGTATAATCAAAATACCGGCTATAGATCACCGCTCGGAGATTATGAGGGAACTTTCACTGTTCTTTTTATAGATGCTGCTAATGACACTTTATCCACAAAATATGAGCGTAATTTTTCTGCCGCTAAATATGCTATTGCTTCCTGTGATGAATATGGTTATCGATATTCGATTAATATATATAATCCCAATGGGAAAAATTTGAGTTGTTATAAAGATACAATATTTCCTGCTATTATAAGGATTACAGATCCGGATGGAATTGAATTATTTACAGATACAATTAAAAATCCTACTTCCAATAGATATACGAACTACATATTACCTTTTGATCGTTACTATGGTGGTACTACAGACTCAATAACTATTTTCTTTCCGGATGGCACGAGTACAGTCTTTTTGCCAGAACCATTAGCGGAAGAACCTGAAGAGTTGATGAATATCTCTATTTATTCTTCGCTTTCAAATTTTCGTTGTGTAGTGGACTCAGGACAGTTATTGATCAGCCCGTTGTCTGGATATCGATTGCTGCCGGGCGCTACAATTAAGATTACAGGTCCATCAGGATTCAAACCTCAAACGATTACTGTGCCTGCACATGGCGGAGTTGATGGAAGAACAAACTCTTTTTATACAGCATACGCTATTTATCCTAAGGGCCTTTATACGTTTGAATATGATGATGGGAATTGTGTACGCTATGTGGAGTATGACCATCCTGGTATCTATAATTATAAAGATTTTGGTTATACATCACAGCCGACTTGTCAAGGACTACGCATAAACCCGACCGGAAATTTTACATATGGCGGAAATAATACCACTACTTACTTCCGGTTGCTCAGTGGTCCAAATGGATATAATACATCTTATATTACTTCTACAGGATATTTCACATTGACTGCATCAGGCACCTACACTTTGGGTATTATGGGTGCAGGCGGCACAACATTCTGCGCTATTGCAACCTTGGAAATAGATTACACTGTGCCGCCTCCATTAAGTCTTGATACGGATATTACTTCAGCTTACATTTGCGTAGGAGGACCAGCTGGCAATATCACCATTGGCGCTAAGAATGGTGTTGCTCCTTATACATACAGAATATGGGATGAAAATAAAGAACAGATGCTCATTTCTACTACTTCAAGTGGAATTGCTAATTTTCAATTTGGATCCGCCAATACTACTTATACAGTTGAGGTGACAGATGCTTGTAACAACAGTTTTGACCAGAGAGTAACAGTGGTTGACTTGGAAAATCCGAGACTCTTATATACTTCAAACGGTCCCGGAGCATGCCCAAATGAAGCACTCGAACTGAAATGTCTCACATTAGGTGAAACGGAATATTATTGGACAGGACCGAACGATTTTTCAAGTAATGTACAAAATCCGGTGATTGAGAATTTCAATATCTCTATGGAGGGATGGTACAAAGTAGAAGTTCAACCGGAATTTTGCGATGATGTTGTAGTAGATAGCATTTATGTTAGGGTATATACGCCATTAACGATTACTGGAACAGGTAGCGATTATATGTTGTGTATTGGTGTAACAGTTCCTGAATTAGATGGAGGAATAGCTGATGACGGTAGCGGACATTATACGTATCAGTGGCAATACAGTCTTAACGGCTCTTCAAACTGGACTGACATTCAGGATGCAAATGAATCAACTCTCACACCTAATCCTTCTACTGAGATGATAGAAAATGGAGTTGGTTATTACCGTATGGTAGTGACAGGCTCTTGTGAAACAGTAAACAGCGATACCATAATACTGCCAATACAGTATTGCGGTGTCCCTGTAAATCCGAATTTAATGAATAAGGTAATTAAGTAGTTTTTCCTTTTCGTCAGAAGAAAGTTTTTTCACATAGTAACCTATGCGAATATTCGCTGAATCTTTCATCTGAGGGAAAATTCCGAGATCATAATACAGTTTTAATTCTTTATAACGAAAAGCAGGATGCGGCGTATTGTAATTATAACTGTTATTAGAAATATAAAATTTCAGATTTCCGAATTTTCCCTCAGTGTATTTATTCTCGACAACAGACTCCGGAATTAGAAGGGACTTTTTCGTAAAACCTTTCATCCATTGGGTTAATTTGAAATCAGGAATATTTCGCTTCAAAATAGGAGGGTAGCTTATAAAAGCTAAAAATATAAGGAAATACAACAGACCGGCGGTATAAATTTTTGTTTTACCGATTGGGATTGCGGAAAACATCAAAAATAATAAAGGATAAATACCATCAAGCATAAATCTGAATTGTCCCGAAAAATTGAAAATGACAAAAGTTTTTATGATGATAATTATTCCTAAAGATAGATATATGAAATTCTTTTTAACGATTGAAAAAACTCCAAAAGCAATAATAGTTAATATAATAAAACAGTTAATAATTGTTTGTAATTTGTTAATTGATAACCAATAATAAATTTTATAAAAAAAAGTCATCGAATTTATTTCGTCTAATGTAAAATATCTTTTAAATGTGTACAAAGCGGCTTTCTGATTGGATAGTTCTAAAATCTGCAAATCGGGAAGCCAATAAGTATTTAATTTAATCAATGATACAGGATATAGTAAAGTTGAAGAAGTAATAAAATTTTTTATAAGAAACAAAACAACTATAAAAGCCGGAATTAAATAAATTCTATAATTCTTTAATTCTTTTTTATTTAGAAAAAACCCTGCTATAAAAACCCAAAGCGGCAACCAAAAAGCAACAGGTTTGATTGTAAAAATGAAAACCGAAACAAACAACAGAATTTTATAGTTGCTAACTTTATGATTGAAACACAATTCATTAACGACAATCAAAGAAAGAAAAACTATCGCGACATCAGGAGAAACCGTTTGGATAAAAAGAAAATAAAATGGTATTACAAATAATAATAGATAGGCTTTCCTTTCAAACATATAAATTAAAAACAAGATTGTAATAAAAATATCGAGTCGCTTAAAAGTGTCTAAGATTTGATCTAATCCTGCCTGAATAATATGAAAAATTGACATCTGCCCCAAGCTCCAGTCAATATTTGCTATACCGGTTATCAATCCGTGTGTATTCAGTATATTGATTGTAGGCTCGTAATAAGTGAAGTGATCAGGGCGAAAAGGATAATATGATCCGGCTAAAATAATTATCAAACAAAAAAGCCAAAACCAAACCGATTTCAACAGTTCTTTTGGAAACACAACTAAATATTCCCGAAATGTTTTTACAAAAAAAGGAATCAATGAGATAATCAATAAAACTAATTCTACATAAAGATTTAATGGAATAAAAAACGATAATAAGCAAGACAAAATTCCGAAAAAAGATAATCCTAATAATATTGTCAATGAAAAAGAATCAATTTTACTGCCAATAATAATTTTTGCCCAAATTCCCCAACCGGCAAATGAAATGAACAAACATGGTATAAGAAGAAATTCGAGAATCATAGTCGCTATAATAAAACGATGCAAATATATTAAAGAATTATGAATTATGAATTATGTTCTTTTTTTTATACGAAAAAGATAAAGCAGCGCTCCAAAATAATTCATAATTCATAATTCATAATTCTTTTGTATCTTTGCCGGGAAAATGGGAAGAATAGTTGCTCTCGATTATGGTAAGAAACGAACCGGCATTGCTGTTTCGGATCCTTTACGATTGATAGCCGGAGGATTAACTACTCTGCCGAGTAATGAAACCGTTGGATTTCTAAGAAAATATGTTGCTGAAAATGTAGTTGATTTATTTATTTTAGGCGATCCCCGTCAAATGAATTACGAACCTTCGGAAAACAGACAACGTGTATTAAAATTCAAAGATGACTTACAGCGAACTTTTCCCGATATTGAAATTAAAATGGTTGATGAACGTTTTACATCTCTTTTGGCGCATCAAGCTATGATTCAAGGCGGATTAAAGAAAAAAGACCGCCAAAATAAAGCCTTAGTCGATGAGATAAGTGCAACGATTTTATTACAATCATTTTTAGAAACAAATAAAGCATGATTTTACCGGTATATTTGTATGGGCATCCAATCTTGAGAAAAATAGCGAAAGATATTTCTCCGGGATATCCTAATTTAAAAACTTTGTTAGATAATGTGTTCGAAACAATGTATAAAGCCGAAGGGGTAGGGTTGGCTGCTCCACAAATCGGGTTGATAGATAGAATTTTAGTCATTGATCTTGATTCTCATGCCGATAAAGATCCATCATGCAAGGATTTTAAAAAAGTGTTTATAAATGCACATATAATTGAATGTGATGGAGAAGAAGCCAATGGAGAAGAAGGATGTCTTTCTATTCCGGGTATTCATGAAAAAGTGTTGAGAAAAAACAGAATACGTATTCAATATCTTGATGAAAATTTTAAAGCTCAAGATGAAGTGTATGAGGGATTCAAAGCAAGAGTTATTCAGCATGAATATGACCATTTAGAAGGAAAAATGTTTGTAGATTATGTGTCAGGAATTCGGAAACAGATGATTCGTTCGAAACTGAACAGAATGTTGACAGGAAATGTTAATTGTTCATATAAATTTAAGTCAGCTGTGAGTAGATGAAAAAAATGAAGAAAATAGTTTTTACATTGCTGCTGTTTTGTAGTGGTCTTATTTCAATACAAGCACAGATCATAAATACCGACAGGGTGCTTACTGTTGGAAAAAATGCCTTTTTCTTCGAAGATTATGTGCTTTCTATTCAGTACTTTAATCAAGTAATCAGATCAAAACCCTATTTGGCAGAACCTTATCTCTATCGAGCTATGGCAAAACTGAATTTGGATGACTTTCAGGGAGCTGAGTCCGATTTATCAAAATGTATTGAAATCAATCCTTTTATAGTATATTCTTATTTGTATAGAGGATATGTCCGTCAAAATCAGGGAAATTTCAAAGGCGCTATTGAAGATTATAACAAAGGCTTGGAGTATCGTCCGGAAGATAAACAATTACTTTTATATAAAGGAATAGCATACGTGCAAAGCAAAGATTACGACTCCTCAATTGAAGCTCTAAGTTTGTTAATACAGTATCAACCCAAATATATGCAGGCTTATCTCACGCGTGGATCTGTTTATGCAGAAAAAGGTGATACGATTCAAGCGATAACAGATTTTAATAAATCGCTGGAATTGGATAAATATTTTGCGCCAACCTACGCTCAACGCGGGATTCTTTTTTATCAACAGGAAAAATACAAAGAAGCTTTAGCAGACTACAATGAAGCTATCCGCTTGGAACCCAAACAAGTCGGTTATTATATAAATAGAGGTTTGATAAAATACAATATAGCCGATTTACGTGGAGCGATGGCGGATTATGATGCTGTAATCATTTTAGATTCATATAACACAATCGGCAGGTTCAATCGTGGATTGCTCAGAGCGCAAGTAGGTGATGCAAAACAAGCAGTTGAGGATTTTAATATTGTTATAAATAATGAACCCGATAATTTTATGGCTATTTATAATCGGGCTATTTTAAATGAAGAACTTCGTAATTACAGTGATGCAGTTGTTGATTTAAATTCAGTTTTGGATGAATATCCCTATTTTGTTCCGGGTTATTATTTCCGTTCCCAGATAAAAAGATCTATGAACGATGTAAGAGGAGCCGATAAAGATTATTGGGACGCTTACGAATTGGAACAGAAGCTGAAACAGGAAAAAGCAAAAGGGAAAATTATTACGGGAAAAGGAGTATTTGACCCTGACACTTTAGCAGAGAACGAAGCAGAAGCCGGTGAAAAAAATACAAGAGAACGTTCCGATAAGAATATTGAAAAATTCAACCGGTTAGTCGTTTATGATAAAGAAGAGGAAGCTCGGTCTTCATATAAAAATGAAATCAGAGGACGAGTTCAGGACAAGCAAGTTAAAGTTGATTTAGAACCGGAATTTGTAATAACCTATTACGAAAAACCGGATGGAATTGATAAGACTGTTAATCGTTTCGATAGAACAATTTCGGATTATAATGCTAAGATGCATCTTAATTTACAACTAAAAATCATTAACAGGGAAGCTGCGATTTCCGATCAGCAGATTGAATCCCATATCAGATCGATTGACGATTACTCGTTATTAATTAGTCAACATCCTGATAATGCTGATGCTTATTTTGGCAGAGCATTGGATTATATGGTTTTGCAGGATTTAACAGAAGCATTGAGCGATTTCTCGCAGGTGATTGAATTGCGTCCCGATTTTATTTTGGCATACTTTAACCGTGCCGTTGTTCGTTCAAAACTTATGCAAATTGAAAACTTTGATGATAATCCTGCAGGAAACGATATTCAAAGCTTGAGTTTAAATATTCAAACAAAAGCGAATAGAGTCCTGCAATCAACAAATAATTTATATTCGCAATCAAGAATAGATTCTAATAATTCTACTTCGCTTAAAATTGAAGAAACAAGAAGATCTTTTGAATATGAGCAAATTGTAAGGGACTACGATAAAATTATTCAATTGAACCCCGATTTTGTTTATGCTTATTATAATCGCGCAAACATCCGGTTTTCTTTAAGAGATTTTCGTCTTGCTATTGCTGATTATAACGAAGCTATCAACAGGAATGCCGACTTCGCAGAAGCATATTTTAACAGGGGACTTACCCGTTTGTACATGGGTGATACTCAAAGAGGAATTACAGATTTGAGTAAAGCCGGTGAATTGGGAATTGTTGAAGCTTATAGTATAAACAAGAAAATGACTGCTGAATAAATATAAACGAACGAAGCTGTCTCAAAAAAGACTTTTGAGACAGCTCCATCTTAATATACTCTCTGTATTAATATACCACTTTTAATTTCTCATTCTCAGAAACAACAATATACAGACCTTTCGCAATTAAGTTAACATCTGCTTTTTCCTCGATGGCCATATTTTGATATACAAGCCCTCCGGTAATGTTATATACACTCCATAATTTGCCTGAGGTTAATCCATCGACATACAGCCTTCCCTCATGCGTCCATGCTTTTAAATTCCGGTCATGCCCAATATCTTCATTAATCCCGGTAACATCATAATATGTAGCGATAATCTTGCCGGGAATTTCACTTATTGTGTATGTTGTTAAGCCTTTTGTCATTGTAACGGAAAATTTGAATGAGCCGTCTTTTCCTGCAGGAGTAGCTTCCTTTCCTGCTACTGCCGGTGAAAGAGTAATTATCGTTACATCGCTGATTATTGAAGTCTCACTTGCGCGGAATTGGATATTATGTGAAGCGCCAAACATTTCATTAAGTTTATTTATTAACCATTTTCTTACGTCTGCCGTCCTATTACCTGTTTTTTGTGCAATGCTGTAGACTTCATTTTCGATAGCTATACCTGCTTCTTCAAGGACCTCCTTATCTAATTGTGCTTGTGTTTTTTCAAATACAGCATATACAATTACATCGCAGCCCGGCATTATGAATTCATAGGTATAAGGTGATGTTGCATACAATGTATTAACTTCTGTCCCCAAATCGCTTGTATTGTGCACTTCAATGACTTCCAATTCATAACCTTCATCAGGGGTGACTGTCAATCTGACCGTTTCTCCTGCATAGATATTTTTAGTTTTATCTGCCGTAACGCTACCGCCGAAATCAACCATTATACTGATGTTATTAATAGTAGATTTAACTATAATCGAAAAATCCTGAGTGTAATTCATACCTGAAGCTGCACCGTTAATAATTGTTGCTGTTACAACTACAGTTCCTGCAGCCGTTGTGGAAAGCATATTTCCGCTGATTGTTGCATCGGTGGTTCCGGCAGTTTTGATGCTCCAAACAATAGTTTGATTTGTTGCATTTGCAGGAGCAACTGTTCCGGTCAGTGCAAGTGGGATTCCTACTGTTGCTGAAGTTGGAACGCCGGTGATGTTGGTAACAGCGACGAAAGTTGATGCCGCAACTTCTGTGACTAAAAAATAACGAAGCGTCACATTATCTTTAATAGTCACTTCATTTATATGAATCACTATTTCGCCATTAACATATATATATTCTTCTTCGAAAATACCGGATGTAATCCAACTATAATCAGAACTTAAGTATTCTGTGGAACTTAAATCG
>Ga0123356_10008474_pt1 | contig 10223 bp, 10 predicted proteins | sample TergutEmb28metaG_2_FD_92546 | JGI IMG/M metagenome (GOLD analysis project Ga0123356, IMG submission 92546) | Embiratermes neotenicus P3 segment gut microbial communities from Petit-Saut dam, French Guiana - Emb289 P3 | ecosystem: Host-associated > Arthropoda: Insects > Digestive system > Gut ... | reverse complement strand
GATGTTTTAAATCAGGACACAGGCAGAGTGGAATCAAGATTGTTCTTTAACGGGTTTGACGTATCACAATTTGACGGTCTGACTACAGTACAGTTTAACGACGGAGTTGTTCCGCCCGGCAGTACGTTAACTGCGGACGATTTTGCGGTGTTGCATCAGCTGATGAGTGATGTAAAAACTCTTGATGTCGGCCCCGGGATAAACATTCCAATTACACAAAATGGTTTGGATGTAGTATTCTTTGTCACAAGAAATGAAGACGGAGTAGCAACAGTAAGAAATACATTTGACTTACTTACCGAAATATACAACGCTGTTAACGGTATTCCCGAGCAGCTTGCAGGTACCCTTAGCAATGGTGACACTTATGGTCCTATGCCGGCAGTTGATCCGCTTGGAACCGATGACCTTACAAAGCTTATCGGACTCATTCAGGATTCACAAAATCATCTTTTAACAAGAACTGCAGAGATTGGCGGAAGACAAAGACGTCTCGAGCTCCTTGAAGCAAGATATGCACAGGATGCTTTGAACTATGAGCAAATGCGCTCGGATGCTGAAGATGCCGACATGTCAGAGGTCATAATGTACCTCAAAATGGCAGAGACTGTATACCAGGCAGCACTATCAGCCGGCGCCAGAATAATTCAACCAACACTAATGGACTTTTTAAGGTAATCTAAACATAATACATAAGCATGATGGCAGTTCATTATGATTTTTTCGCTCGCGGGACACTCGCGTAGCCCGCAGTTCGCGAAAAAACATAATAAACTGCCTAACTTCGCAAAGTGACGCAAACGTCGCTTTACATGAAATTCAATTATAATGCCTGACGGAAGATGACTTTGAAACTTATTTATTTAAACAAAAACCCATTGCATATTAATATTATGTATGGTATAATTAGGTGCTAAGCTATAGCCAAGATAAAGGATTATCAAAGGCAGGTGTTTAAAATGGCAATACAGAGAATAAGAATTGATCAGCAGAGAGCGGAAATAGGAGTAAGGACAACTCCGGCAAAGCTCAACATCAAAATGCCGCGCGGGCAGGTCAACATAGACAATCAAACCCCGGAAATGCGTGTTGACAAGCAAATGCCTAGGTTCAAAGTCGACAGGCAAAAGCTGAACAGTGAAATCGGGCTCAGCGGTCCGCTTACACTTGCAAAAGACTTCAGGAACAAAGGCAAGCAAACTGCGCTGCGCGCTGCAGGAGCGGCAAAAAACGACGGCAACTTCCTTGCAAACTACAAAATCCCCGGCGATAAAGTCCCGCGTCTTGCAAAAAACAAAGAGATGGAAAGACTGGGGACAAAGGATTTTAATGTCGGTCTGATGCCGTCAAGCCCCCCCGAGCTTTCGTGGGACAAAGGCTTTATGCGCATCAACTGGTCAAATCACAGTGTTGTGATTGATTACAGTGGCGATTACAAGCCGGACATATCTGTTGACCAAATGTATTCGGTAGAAGTATTTTTACGCACCAAACCATATATCAGAGTCATGGTTGAGGAAGCAGTCAGTTCTACCGGAAACTATATTGACCAGGCAATCTAATTCCAAAGGAGAAAGTTATGCAAATAGATACCTTGCGATTTGGGCCTGTTGAGGTGGATGAAGAAAAATTCATCGATTTTGGCGAGGGTATCCCGGGTCTGGAGCAATACCATACATATGCAATATTACAATTTGAGGACAGCTACCCTCTAGTGTGGCTGCAATCAATAGAAGATACCGGTATATGTCTGCCTGTGCTTGATACTTTTGCAGTATTACCGGAATATCTCTTTGACATGGACGAGGCAGATGTAAAGTACCTTGAACTCAAAGGTCCCGATGAGCTGCATGTAGTCAGTGTCGTAGTCATACCGGAAGATATTAAAGGCATGACAGTAAACCTTGCAGCTCCGATAGTAATTAACACAACAACGGGCAAAGCAAAGCAAGTGGTGCTAAGTGGTACCGAATACAATGTCAGAGCTCCTGTTTTCCAGGATATATGCAATGCCGTTGCTAAAGCTGAAAACGACGAAGACTCTGCAGATGACACTAATGTTTCCGGAAAGGAGGGTGGCGTCGATGCTGGTTCTGTCTAGAAAACTCAACGAAACCATTGTCATAGGCGACAACGTACGCGTAACCCTTCTTGGAATCGACGGAGATAAAATTAAGATAGGTGTTGATGCACCAAGAGATGTAAAAGTCTTTAGAGAAGAACTGCTTGAAGCAACAAAGAGCACCAACGTACAAGCTCTCGGCGCTCCGATTGTTTCTTTCGACTTGTCAAAGATAAAAAACGCAGAAGGAAAAGCAACAGATAAAAAGTAAATACTATTAAAAGTACCATATGTAGAGACACCCGACAATGTCGGGTGTTCTATATTGTGCTTTTTTTGAAAAAAGTGTTGCAATCAGTAGAAAGTAGTGGTAGTATATAGTGTGGTGTATCATAAAATAACTAACTACATGTAGTTTTTCACAGTAGGAGGGTTACTGATGAGGGAAACTATTAACAGAATGTTAGCCGGCATACGTGAGTATCTTGCGAAAATGTCAAAGAAAAGCAAGATACAAATGGCAGTGCTTGCTTTGTTTGTCATTGTTCTTGCCATTATAGTGGTAAGCCTTCTCACACGCACAAAATGGGTACTTTTACCAAACACCGGTGATGCAACCAATACCAGTCATATTTATGCAGCTCTTCAGGACCTCGGAATTCCTGTTGACCCGCGCGGTAATTTACTATATGTTCCGGATAAGCAACTGGAAGACGCACAGATGCAGCTGCGAAATCAGGGGCTTTTAGGCTCGCCGACTTTTGGATATGACATGTTTGAACAAGCATCAGGCTTTGGTGTTTCCACTGAGTATGCAAGAAAAGCATTTGATTATCAGCTTGGTGAGCATATCGGAGCTATGCTGATGCAAAGACCACGGATTCAAAACGTACTCGTTATAGCAAACTCAGGAGAAAGCTCACAGTTTCGTATCCAATCCAACATCAGAAAACCGACTGCTGTTGTCAACCTTACACTTGCAGGTGGAGGAAGCCTTACACATGAGGAAGCTCAAAGTATTGCTGACCTTGTAAAAAATGCAATACCCGGCATAGAATATGAAGATATCAGTATAATTGATGTTGAAGGCAGGTCATATAAGGTTGGCGATGCAAGCCAGGACTTTGATATGGTATTCAATCAACGTATGTCTTATGAAAGAAGACTTATGGAGCAGGCAAAAACGCAGGTTGAACAGCTTTTAGAACCTGTATTTGGCATTGGAAACATACGTATACAGCCAACAGTAAGGCTTAACTTTGATAATATAGTAATCAGCCAGGTAGAGTTTGAACCTCCTATCCCCGGAGCAGAGGAAGGCTTAGTACGCAGTATGGAAGACCTTTATGAGCTTTCGCGCAGATGGTCGGATGCAGAAGGCGTGCCGGGCACAGACTCCAATGCAATGGGTAGCATTGAATACCCTTGGGGTAACCCTGACGAGCGCACAGAATACATAAGAAGAGTTAACTCAAGAAACTATGATTTAAATGAAACCAGAACAGCTATAGATGTAGCGCAGGGAAAAATAGAAGAGTTTTCTATCGGAATTTCCATAAACAGTGATACTGAGGAGACCGGGGTAGATGAGGATTTAACACCGGAGCTTACAGATCTTATTTCAAAAGCAATTGGAGTAGCTCCAGGCAGGATATCAATACAATACTTACCGTTTAACTTCTTTGACGATTCGTTTGCAGAAATGATGGCTGCAAGAGAAGCTGAAGCGGCAAGAGCACGTATGGACAGACTTATTGAGCAGATTTTAATGTACGGAACAATAATACTGCTTGCAATAATGGTAATAATGCTCATTAAAGCAGTCCTCAAAACCTTCAGACCGCCACCGGAGCCGGAGGAAGTGCTTGTTGCTGTAGGACCGGGAGGTATGGATATATTAATCGATGATGAAGAAACCGGCGAAAGAGAACTTGAAGACTTGGAACTCAACACAAAATCAGCCGGACTTGAGCAGATTGAAAGATTTATTGATAAAGACGCGGCAACAGTTGCACAGCTGCTTAGAAACTGGCTGTCGGATGAATAAAACTATATACGTATAAAGAGGGATTATGGCAAGAGATGATATGAGCCCAAAGGAAAAAGCAGCAATACTGCTTATAAGTCTCGGCAAGGACTATTCTGCCGAGCTGTATAAGTTTTTGTCCGACGAAGAAATAAGTGATATGACTCTCAGTATTACTACAACCCGTCGTGTAGAACCCGATGTCAGAGAGAATATCATCAACGAGTTTTATGAAATGTGCCTCACCCAGAAGTTTATCACTGAAGGTGGTATTGACTATGCCCGTGATATATTGGAAGAGGCAATAGGCTCTGATAAGGCTGAGGAAATGATAAGAAAACTTTCCTCGTCACTTCAGGTCCGTCCGTTTGATTTCATCAGAAGAGTTGACTCAAATCAAATACTCAATGTCATTCACAACGAACACCCGCAAATCATTGCACTTGTGCTCTCTTATATTGAGCCGAAGCAATCTGCTCAAATAATCGCATCTCTGCCTTCAGAGCGACAGACAGAGATTATCAGCCGTATATCTAACATGGGAAGTACTTCTCCGGAATATGTTAAAGAAGCAGAGCGCATTTTGGAGCGAAAAATCACATCCATGGGCTTTACGGAAAATATCATAGTCGGCGGTATCGACACGATAGTCGAAATAATCAACTCGCTTGACCGCTCTTCAGAAAAGAATATCCTGGAAAGTCTTGATGTTAACGACAGTGAGCTTGCCGACGAGATTCGAAAACGCCTGTTCGTCTTCGAAGACATTGCCAAACTCAACAATGTTACTGTACAACGTGTGCTTAGGGAAATCAACAATGCAGACCTCGCAGTTGCACTCAAAATGGCAGGTGAGGATGTTACAAGAGTCATTTTTGGCAACATTTCAAAACGTTTGCAGGATATGATAAAAGACGATATGGAAGTTATGGGTCCTGTGCGTGTGCGTGATGTTGAAGAAGCTCAGCAGAGAATTGTTAATGTAATACGTAAGCTTGAGGATGAGGGTGAGATTGTTGTTGCCCGTGGAGAAGGGGATGACCTGATTGTTTAGAATAGACAGAAGGTTTGTAAAACTGACAGCATCCAAAGCAAATAAGTTAGGAGCTGAAAAAAAGCGGGAGGTCGGCGCAGATGGTGAGGATCCGGAGGCGGCGACCTCTGCAGAAGATATGCAGATTCCTTCATACAATGATGTGAGAATGCAATATGAAACAGAGGCGGAAGCCGAGGCGCAAGAGATTATATCGGACGCAAGGGAAAAAGCAGCACAGATAATTGATGCAGCGCAGGACGAAATTGAGCAGCAGCGCAAAAAAGCTTACGATGAGGGTTTTGCCGAGGGTGATAGTGAAGGCAGGCAGGTGCACGAGACCAAACTCGAAGAGCAGCTTCGCGAAAACGAAGAAGCACTCAGTACTGTTCTCGCCGAGATAGCAAGAGAAAGAGAAAACACGTTTGTTCAGATGGAAGAAGAGATAACAAACCTTGCTATTGACATTGTCAAAAAAATAATAAACCCCGCAGAAGAAGAGTTAAACAATGTGTACATCTCGCTAATCAAAAACGCACTCAGGCAAATGCCTACAGACGGAAAATTCATCATACGTGTAGCTCCAAAGGAATATGAGAGGTATTTCTCATCCGGCTCGGCAGCTATCGAGCTTGATAACGGAACCACAGTCACAGCAGCAGTACTCAGAGATGTTGCGCTTGAAGACGGTGATTGTGTAATCGACACGGATGATGTGACAATTAACGCAGGCTTAGAGTCGCAGTTTATGTATGTCAAGCTTGCATTTGAAAGAGCTAACCAGTATGAGCCGGATTGATTTATCAAAATACCAAAGCTCACTTGCCAAAACAGATACACTCGAGCGCGCCGGCAGGGTGACAAAAATTGTTGGACTTGCAGTTGAAGCAACAGGACCGTCATCAAAAATTGGTGATGTTTGCGAGATGTTTACTCTCGATAACGAACGAAGTGTACGTGCAGAAATTGTCGGATTCAAAGACGGTCACACACTGCTTATGCCGTTTGCAAGCCTTGAAGGAATAGGTCTTGGCAGCTACGTTGTTTATACAGGCAAGGCACTGAGAGTGCCGGTTGGCAAGGAGCTTATCGGAAGAGTGCTTGATGCGCTCGGAAACCCTTTTGACGACCTGCCGCAGCCAAAAATTGATGCATGGTATCCTGCTGAAAACGTACCGCCAAATCCTCTGACAAGAGACCGCATAAAAGAAGTTTTGCCTCTCGGTGTTAAAGCTATAGACAGTATGCTTACTGTCGGACGCGGTCAAAGGCTTGGGATTTTTGCAGGCTCCGGTGTTGGTAAGAGTACACTGCTTGGAATGATGGCACGTTATGCAGTAGCAGATATAAACGTAATAGTTTTGGTCGGAGAGAGGGGACGCGAGGTTCGTGATTTCATCGAGAAAGACCTTGGTGAAGAAGGCCTGAAGAAATCCGTACTGGTTATAGCAACATCCGACCAGCCTGCGCTCCTGCGGCTCAAATGCGCCATGACAGGAACGGCGGTAGCCGAATATTTCAGAGACCAGGGCTACAAGGTGCTGCTACTGATGGACTCACTTACGCGCTTTGCTATGGCGCAAAGAGAAATCGGCATGGCAGCCGGAGAGCCACCTGTTTCAAGAGGTTTTCCACCATCGGTTTTTGCGATACTGCCAAAGCTCCTGGAGCGGTCGGGAATGTCGGATAAAGGCTCAATAACAGGGCTATACACTGTACTTGTTGAGGGCGACGATATGAACGAACCTATATCCGACACTGTGCGTGGTATTCTTGACGGGCATATAGTTCTCTCACGGGCAATAGCAAATGCCAACCATTATCCGCCTATTGATGTTTTGGGCAGTGTCAGCCGTGTAATGCCCGATATCGTAACAAAGGAACACCTGCAGGAGTTTGGCACAATAAAGAACATGATAGCTGTCTATCGTGAGGCGGAGGACCTAATAAATATCGGAGCATACAAGCAGGGAGCAAATCCTGAAATAGACAGGTCTGTGCAGCTCCACAATCCTATACAGAGTTTTTTGAAGCAGGATATGACACAGAGCTTTACTTTTGAAGAGACACTTGACTTAATGAAGGATTTGGTCGGCTCGTAATGAAGGTAAACCTTCAAGCATTATGAGTTTGTATGAAAGATATATCAGTTTATGAAAAAATTTGTTTTTACTCTTCAGGCTCTTTATAATTATAAACTGACTGTTGAGCGGCTGCAAAAAGCCGAGTTGAAAAAAGCGCAGCAAGCCCTTCAGGAACTGCTTGACGAGGAGAGCAGGCTACTGCGGGCATATGCCGACAATGAGCTTTCGCTCGAAGAAGCATTAAGAAAGGGTGAGAATGTCGCAGCAGCACTCATGGAGCACGATGCATATTTTCGTTATCTACGGGATGCACTGGTTGAAATCCGTATCAAAATCGAAAAAGCAGAGGAAGTTGTGCGTCAGTGTCAGGAGCGCCTCATTCTTACAATGAAAGAGATAAAAACGTATTTGAAGCTCCGCGAAGAGCAGTACGCGGCATACCTTAAGGATGTACAAGCGGAAGAAGCGAAAGAAATTGACGACTTAGTATCGTTTAATGTAATAAGTGAAGAGATTAATGCGTAAAGGATGTGATGCGCAGTGCCGGATGAAGAAGTAACCGATTTGACCGAAGATGAGGCTTCACAGGCAAAAGAAGAACCGAAAAAGGAAAAAGCTGCCAAAGCAAAGCCAACTCCCGAAGCTGAGGATGTAACGGACTCCGGAAAAAAGGGTAAGGGCAAGGGCAAAGCAAAAAGCAAGGGCTCTAAAAAAGGTGGTGGCGGAGGCATAATTATAATTATGCTGGTCGTTGCGCTACTCCTTGCCGGCAGCTTTGGTGCAGCTGTGTATTTTGACGTTTTCAGTGCCCGTGCAATAACAGCTGATTTATTAAAAGACCCGCTGCTCCGTGTTGTTATATGGCTCGACCCGAGCTTTTCGACTGTCGATGAGCGGATGCGTGAGGAAGCCGATGCCAGAGACAGACGCCTGACAGCCAGAGAAGAGAAGCTCAATGAAAGGGAAGCGGAAATTGTTCAAAGAGAAAGCCGCGCAGACACGAGAGAGCAGCAGCTTGAAAGATGGGTTATTGATTTAAATAACCGTGAAGAGCAGTTAATTATATTGTATGAAAGAACGGTCCCTATTTACCGGCGCGACATGACCTTGCAGGAGCTTGAGGATATGGAGTCACTTGCCAGAACGTTTACGCAGATGTCTCCTGAAAGTGCAGCTTATATTTTAGTAGGGCTCGGGAGTTATGACGATGTTGCCGCAATTTTATATTTTATGAGCGATCGAAATGCCGCAGCAATTCTGGCAGCTTTCAATCCTGACTATGCTGCAAATATAACAAGAGTCATTCTTTATAGTTAAGGATTAATAGTATATCAAAAGCGAAAAGAGGCTGTTTTGCAAACTTCATAGCTTCAAAGCAAAATAATAACTTGGAAATCCGTCCGTTGTCACAAAGGATTTCCAAGTTTTCATTTTGCTTTGAAGCTTTAATCCGCTCCCGCAAAGATTTCAAATGTACAAGCTTTTGTTTTATCTAATAACTTTTTTACAAATTTTACTAATCTTTAGGTCATGAAATACCGATATATACGTATAGGAGGTGAAATAATGCTTATACCCATGGAGATTCTGTCCCCACAGACGTCCCGGACAGACTCCGGCGCAGGAGTTCGAAACACATCGAGATCGGGTAATGAAAGAACCGGTTCAAGCTTCGAAAAGGTAATGGAAAACGAACTGAACAGACACGATCAAAAGATGCTGAGGAGAAATTCGAGCCCCACAGGCGAAACAGGAAGTAGTATGCCGGCAGACAAAGTAGAAACCGTAACTGTCCAAAAAGAAGACGAAGAAATTGACAAAAACGGTGAAACATTAGCAGCCGGAGTGATGGGAACTCAAACAAACGAAATCGTTTTTATCCTCGAGGGAGATAAGGAATCTGTCGCTAACCCAGAATTGCGGGTAGATACCGTGGCACCACCGGAAACAGACCAATTAATCAATCCGGATGTGAAACAAGAAACCACGGAAGTGTCAGAGAGTACACAATCAAATAAGTTTTCATTAAACACGGAGGAAACAAGTACATCTCAAACAATTCTAAACGCAAATGAAGCCGGTAAAGAAACGACAAAACCGGTAGCAGTAGAAGCAAACAACACAAATACTGCAGGGGAGGTAACGGCACGGATGCCAGAGATAAGGACCGGTGATGGTCAGGAAAATAAAGAATCAAACAAAGACGAATTTTCTGAGCATGGCAATCTGAGCCCTTTGGAGAATAAAAATGATAAGACTGAAAAGTCGGGACAAGAAAACAAATTATACTCGGCGATAGAAGAAGCCGGAAAAAACAAACAGGAAGAACCGGTAAACGAAATCATAACACCGCTAAGTGATGGAATCAAACCGGAGCAGTTTAAAGCAGCACAGCAAATGACACAGGCAGCATCAAACGCACCGGTAAAAGCGGAAAACCTTTTCCAGGAAATGATAGACCGCGTTGAGACAATAAAAAGCGACACCAAAAGCACGATGACAATACAGCTTAATCCTGAATTTCTCGGCAAGGTAGCTCTCGAAATAACGACCGACGCAGCAGGATTACATGTTAAGATCAATGCAGAAGACAGTGGTGTCAGAGGCATGATAAACGGACAGCTTACCGCACTCATTGAGTCGCTGGAAAACAAAGGCATAGCAGTCGCAGAAGTAGAAGTAATATACACAGGAATAAATTTAGGTGCGTTTAAGGAACCCGGCGGGGAACAAGGGGAACAACAGGGAAGCCAAAACCGGGCAAGAAACAAAGAAATTAACACCAAGGACGCAGTAGCATATTACACAACACTACCTGACCTGATGGATTATTACTTAGACACAGGAATAAGCTCTGTAGAGTTTAGTGCGTAAGGCAAAGGAAGCTTTACACAAGGATGATGCCATATAGATGGCAGGGATGGATCCCGAATTAGAACGGGGCATTTAGCCACGGACTAAGAAGGGAGATTTTTATGTCAGTACTCAGTACAGTAACAGACCTGCAAAACCAAACCG
>Ga0123356_10008473_pt1 | contig 10224 bp, 6 predicted proteins | sample TergutEmb28metaG_2_FD_92546 | JGI IMG/M metagenome (GOLD analysis project Ga0123356, IMG submission 92546) | Embiratermes neotenicus P3 segment gut microbial communities from Petit-Saut dam, French Guiana - Emb289 P3 | ecosystem: Host-associated > Arthropoda: Insects > Digestive system > Gut ... | reverse complement strand
TCTTTTTCCAGCTCGAGGTAGGCCACTTTTCCAACGAGAGTTCTCGGAAGTTCTTTTCTGTATTCAAACTCTGCCGGCATCGCATATTTTGCTATTGTTCTTTTGCAATGCTCATATATTGATGCTTTTAGTTCATCTGTTGCTTCTTTGTTCTCACGGAGTGTTATAAATGCTTTTATACGTTGCATTTTGTAGTCGTCGGGTATTCCTATCACACAGCTTATAAGCACATCTTCGTGCGATTCGATGGCATTTTCGAGCTGTGTCGGGTAAATGCTGTAACCTGATGAAACGATCATTCTTTTTATTCGTTGCCGGAAGTATATAAATCCTTCCTCGTCCATTGATCCCAGATCTCCCGTGTGCAGCCAAACCTTACCATCCGGATGGAGTTGGAGGGTTTTTATTGTTTCCTCCTCATTATTGTCATAACCTTTCATCACCGTCGGGCCGGATATTACGATTTCGCCTTCTTCTTCATAAGTCGTTTCCTCTTGAGTTCCCTGTCGTACGATTTTATAGTACATGTCGGGATATGGTATTCCTATACTGCCTTCTTTATGGAATTTCCGAGGTGTAAGGCAGCTTGCTGTTACACATTCTGTGAGTCCGTATCCTTCACGTACCTGCTCGGTTGAGCCGCAGTTCTTTAGAAGCGCATCTACTTTGCGTTTCAGTTCTATAGACAAAGAGTCACCGCCTGAAAATATCCCTTCCATTTGCGACATGTCTATATTACTGATGTCAGGATGTCTGAGCATCGCTTCGTACAGTGTCGGCACTCCGGCAATATAATGCGGCTTCTGTTTTTTAAGTATCTTTACGTATGTCTTCAACGAAAATTGTGGTATGAGTAGTGCGGTACCTCCTGCCACAAAGGCCGTATGCAGACATACGCCAAGTCCAAAACCGTGAAATACCGGCATTATTGCAAGCATTTTATGGCCGGGAACAACACAATCGCCGGCAGCTATCGTTTGCATTGCAAGAGCGTTGAAATTTAAGTTAGTAAGCAGTATGCCTTTTGTCGTGCCCGATGTACCGCCGCTGTAAAGTATCGCCGCTACATCATCACTGCGATTTCCTGCATCGTATTCGCCGTCATATGTTTGTCCGTTTTTTATAAGATCTTCGTATCTGAGTATCTTTCCGCCCGTTTGTTTGCGCTCTATTTTGCGTCCTTTTGTCAATCTGTAAAGTCGTTTTTTTATACCCTTTAACCCGTCATCTGCTCCTGCAAGTATTAGTATGCTTGCTTTTGTTCTGGGTAGAATATCTTCCAGCTTCTGCGAAAACTGGTCAAGGGTCAAAACAGCTACACTTTTACTGTCATTTATAAAACCTACAAGCTCTTCTTCAGCGGACAGCGGATGAACCATGTTGGCAACCGCTCCGATAAGATTTAATGCGTAAAAAACAATAACCGCTTGAGGAGTATTTGGCATACATATCGTGACTCTGTCGGCTTTTTTTATGCCCGTTGCAAGCAGACCGCGTGCACATCGTTTTATTTCTTCGGCAAAAGCCTTGTAGGTAAACTTACATCCGAAAAATTCATATGCGATAATATCAGGGTATTTCTCTGCAGCTTTGAATACAAGCTGTGTCATTGAGTTATCCGGATAGTCCAGTGTGTGTGGTACGTCGCCGTACGAGCCCAGCCATGGTGCATTAGTTGACATTAAATGTGCTTCCTTTCAAAATCATAGAAAGTTTACCATAGTTTTCTTGATTCTTCAAATGTTAATCAGTATTTATTTCGGATAATCCACCCACTTTTAAAAGCACCTCACGTGTGTTATCTTGCGGGTTTTCTATTACATGTTCGAGCAGTTTTTGAAGTGTTTCTCCTAGCTCCGGCCCTGACCGGTGTCCCATTTTTATAAGATCACGACCGGTGACTGCAAGCTTCGATATTGTCGTGCATTCTCCACTTGAAAGGATCTCCTCAGTAAATTCGAGTGAATTGCTTTTTCCAAAAGCATCATTGACGGCAGCAGCACAACGGACAACGTTTGTTTCGTTTTTTGATAATAGCCGTTTTATTCCGGCTCTATCATCGGGAAAGTCTTTTATCAAGAGAGCACGTAAGATGGTTTTTATCTTTTTACCGTCGAGATGTAAGTCGTGTAACAGCTCTGTAGCAGAATTAATATATCGCTTCTCAAGTAGTATTGCACAGAATAGGCACCATCGTATTGTCGTTTCTTTTGGTAGTTTAGCGATCTTTTCAAGACCGCCGGGGCTTTTTCCGGATATACCCATATATCTGTCCAGTAATCCGATTTTTATCATTTCTCCCGCAACTTCAGGTCTTTGCGACAACAGTGTTTTTTCAAGCTCCAGGCGAATGCGTTCCGTACTGATTCGTTTTGCCGCTCCGGCTCCCGCATAAATCGCCTGGAGGGTTTCTGCCTCAATTGAAAATCCTAGCTCCGCACTAAACCTGAGGGCTCTGAACATACGTAACGCATCTTCGGAGAATCTTGTGTTTGGACCTCCAACACATTTTATAATGCTGTTCTTAATATCTTCAACTCCCCCGAATGGATCAATAAGTTCACCTTCGGCGGATTCTGCCATAGCATTGATGGTAAAATCCCGACGGCTTAAGTCTTCTCTGATGTTTGATACAAATGTGATCTCTTCGGGATGACGCGAGTCCTGATAGTTTCCTTCTGTTCTAAATGTTGTTACCTCAACCGAACATTCAGGTAAAACAACAGTGACTGTTCCGAACCTCTCGCCTGTCAGAACTGTTTTCGGGAAGAGCCTTGCAACGTCTACAGGGGTCGCGGATGTAGCAAGATCCCAATCATGTACAGGACGATTCATTATAGCGTCTCTCACGCTGCCGCCAACCAGAAAGCTGTCATGTCCTTCTGAAGTCAACTGATTTAATACTGATACAATATGCTCCGGAGGTGCAGTAATTTTCATATCGATACCTGTTGATAGTCTACCTGTGCCTATGCTAAAGGTGACATAATCACTCATTAACAACAGTTCATAAATTTTTTGTTGTAAATTATCTTTTACAGTAGTATAATCAAAAACCAGTGCTAATGCAATTACTTGAAGATGATTAATTCTGATGTGTTCGAAGGAGCAATATGAGTTCGGAAAACATTGGGCAGTATATAAAAAGTGGGAAGAGATGCCACCTCATCGGCATCGGTGGTGTTTCCATGTCACCACTTGCAGAAATTTTACACGGAATGGGTATTAAAGTAACCGGATCCGACATTACGGAAAACGCTGCTATCAGTGATTTACGCTCACTTGGTATTCCCGTTACTATCGGACATAATGCCGGGAATATTACCGGCGCAGGGTATATAATTCGAACTGCGGCGGCTCGGGAAAATAATGTTGAAGTTAAGAAAGCACGAGAGTTGGGAATCCCGGTTTTTGAGCGTGCTCAAGCCTGGGGTTATATTATGCAAGGGTATAGTAATGCCGTTTGTATTTCCGGTGTACACGGTAAAACAACAACGACTTCGATGGTTTCACATATATTACTTGCCGCAAATTCAGACCCGACTATAATGATAGGCGGGACTCTTCCCGTGCTTGCATCAGGATGCCGTGTCGGGAAAGGTGATGTTATCGTCCTTGAGTCTTGCGAGTACTATAATTCTTTTCATAACTTCCATCCAACAGTAGCAGTTGTTTTGAATATTGATACAGATCATCTGGATTTCTTTAAGGATCTGGATGATCTTAAAGCGTCTTTTAGGAAGTTTGCTTCACTTGTTCCGGATAATGGTTTTATTGTTTGCAACGGCGATAATCTAAATGCTGTAGATGCTCTTATTCCAATCGGGCGTGAACTTTTTACGTTCGGGTTTGGTGAAACGGCAAAAGGTTCTGACGTTCCAATTCGTGTACGTGGAGCAAATGTTTCTGTTTCCGGGAGAAATCCGTCTATGGATGTTATTTTTGACGGCAAGCCTGTATGCAAAATAACACTCCAAATCCCCGGAATGCACAATCTTGAAAATGCACTGGCCGCAACAGCTGCATGCCTTGCGATAGGCATCCCGACAAAGGCGATCGAAGAAGGTCTGTACGGCTACACCGGTGTTGGCAGACGCTTTGAATATAAGGGTTGCTTTAACGGAGCCGATGTTTATGATGACTATGCACATCATCCATGTGAATTACATGCTTTACTCGACGCTGTAGATGCTCTTGATTCATATAAACGAGTTATTCTTGCATTTCAACCGCACACATTTTCCAGGACCAAAGCTCTTTTTTCCGATTTTGCAAATGAACTGAAAAGACCTGATATAGTTTTCCTTGCCGAGATATATGCTGCACGCGAGAGTAATGACATCGGTATCACCTCCGGCGATCTTGCCGATGCTGTACCGGGAGCGCGATGTGTACCTGAGTTTCCGGAGCTTCTTGAAGAGATTAGTAAGATAGCACAAGAAGGGGACATAATCCTTACCGTTGGCGCCGGAGATATTTTCAAAGTAGGAGAGGATCTTGTTAGATCCGTCTGACGATTTTTCGTATAATAACAGAAAACCGGACACTGTTTTTCTCAACTGTGTCCGGTTTATCGTTTTCCCATTTTCGTTCAAACAAGAAATCACATGTCCTATTAACCTCGTTACAATGGGTTTTCTTTAGAAACTTTGTCATAGTAGACTGCTTCCAGTGTACCCAAAACAAGCGGCAACAGAGCCACCACAAGGATGTAGTAGATCACAAAGAGGAATATTCCAAGAAACGGGATTCTTAATATTAATAAAAAGATGATCGTTGAAATAACTACAGCCAGTCCTATCAATAAGTCTGCAAGGAACATTTTCCCTTTATATCCATGAGTCATCGTCATGGATTTTTTCAGTGCTTCTGTAGCATGTATATCGGGCTCCGCAAGCATTATGTACGGCACAAAACGATAGGAGTAATACTTGACAACGGCAAGAAATATTCCGGCAACAGGTATGAGTCCCCATATCAGTAACCAAAGCGCTCTCCATCCCATTCCGCCTGCATTGCGGAAAAACTTGTTATTACTGAAGCCTTCAAACAGTTGAGTTGAGCTTATTGACTTGCCCCGATATCCGGATAAGAAAATGTTTGCCATCCCCAGTTCAAGCACAAGCACGATCGGTAACCATATGATCGGGAAAATACCAAATATCACCGCTAAAACTGTCATGAGGGTACATAATACGGATATTCCCCAAAGCAGCATCGGTTTTTCGAACAAGAATCCAAATGCTTTTGAGTATACTTCACTCAAGAATCCCGGTTCAACGGGTTGTTGATAAGTATACTGTGTCGGCGGTGGTGGTTGTGTCGCCTGTTGATATTGTTGTGGCGGCGGTGGTGGTGCTTGTTGATATTGCGGCGGCGGCGGTGGTTGCGGCGGCGGTGGTGGTTGCGGCGGCGGCGGTACAGGTGCTGCCACAGGCGGTTCCGGCTCTGCCGCCACTTCTTGAGAGTCGTTTTCTTCTAATAAAGTTCCGCATTTTGTGCAGAACTTGCCTTCTTCATCTTTACTGCCGCATTTCGAACAATACATTTTGATCCCCTTTCATCTTACACAAATGATAACTATATGATCTCTTGTAAATAGTATAACACCTATCAATCTAATAGCAATAGTCATATTCTATGCAATAAGCAAAAATCTATATCAGCGAGTCAAAATGATTTTAGTTGAGAATAAGCTCCTTCTTTGGTATACTGTGAGGGTTAAACTTTTGCTTTCTGCAGCATTGAAAGGTGGATCCCCGGGATGAGGTATAGTAATTGGGAGGTCGGTGGTTTTGACAGAGATACAGCCGCAAGGTTTTATCGCAGTGGTGTCAATCCTCTGGTTTCTGTTTTTCTTGCTTCAAGAGGTATAACCGAGATTGGTGATGCACAGGCATTTATCGGTGATGATCCTACCCCTTTTTATGACCCTTTCCTTCTTGCTGATATGGAAAAAGCCGTTGCCCGAATAAAAAAAGCTGTAGAAGATGGTGAACGTATAGTTGTCTACGGTGATTACGATGTAGACGGCATGACTTCCAGTGTTGTCCTTGCTCTGTGGCTTCGATCAAAGAATGCCGATTTTGAAATCTATATACCCGGGCGATTTGATGAAGGTTACGGGCTTAATACAGCCGCACTTGATTTGTTCAAAACGAACGGAGCCGGCCTTGTCATAACTGTTGATTGCGGGATCACTGCAATCGAAGAAGCACGACATGCAAAAGAGATCGGACTTGATCTGGTCATTACCGACCACCACGAGTGCAGAGATGTTCTTCCCGAAGCTTGTGCAGTGGTTGACCCAAAACGTCCGGATTGTCATTATCCATATAAGTCACTTGCCGGAGTCGGTGTGGCATTTAAACTGGTATGTGCTTTAGAGGGCGATTATCTCTCGGACGATATTTTCAGATCATACAGCGAGTTTGTTGCAGTGGGAACAGTTGCCGATGTTATGCCCGTGATCGGCGAAAACCGTGAAATCATAAAGCGTGGTCTTGGGGTTTTAAACACAAACCCGTCCCCCGGCCTTCGTAGTTTGCTCCACGAGGTGAATGCTGAACCCGGAAAGATTACAACATCAACAATAGGTTTCATTATCGCTCCCAGATTAAACGCCGCCGGCAGAATGGGACAGACATCACTGTCTGTCGACCTTTTGCTTACAGATGATTTACAGAGATCCGAAGAGCTTACCGCTGAGCTTTGTCGACTCAACACGGAAAGACGTAATCTCGAGCAGGAAATATATGAGGAAGCAACAGCTATGCTCACCGACGACGAGCCGGACGAACCGATCATACTCGCTCGCCACGGATGGTATCAAGGTGTAACAGGCATAGTTGCCGCCAAAATGGCAGAGAGATACCGGTTGCCTGTAATAATTATCAGCATTGATGAGGATGGGACCGGTCGCGGATCATGCCGCAGCTGCGGGTCGTTTGCGATATATGAAGCTCTATGCCTATGCGAGGATATATTGGATAATTACGGGGGGCACGAAATGGCCGCCGGCGTTACCGTAACTGAGGAAAATATCGAAAAGCTTCGTGATCGAATAATTAAGCACTATCGCGAGAGTATACGTACTGTACCAAAAAGTGGATTAAGACTGGATTTTGAAGTTGAAAAGCCGGAGCTGTTAACACTTGAAAATGTTGAAGCTCTCGAGCATCTTGAGCCTTTCGGAAACGGCAATCCTTCACCGTGTTTATGTATCACAGACGCTGTTTTATCATCTGCGTTTTCTATCGGCGCAGGGAAGCATTCACGTATCAAAGTAGAGAAAGCCGGAAAACATCTTGATTGCATTTTCTTTTCCGTGCCGGCTGACGATTTAGGTGTTTACGAAGGAAATCTTGTTGATATCGCATTTGAGCCTCAGATCAATGAATTCAGAGGTCGGAGCAGTGTACAGTTGCAACTTTTTGACATTAAGGTAAGTGGCAAATGACAATAGATGTAAAAGAAAAGTATAAGCAGCTTGAAGCGAACATATTGGAGTACATGCCCGGTGCTGATATTAAGCGTATCAGGACAGCCTTTGAGTTTGCAAGTAAAGCTCACGGACCTCAGTTGCGTAAAGACGGAAATCCTTTTATTATCCACCCTCTCGCCGCAGCCGAGATCGTGGCTGAAATCGGTATGGATGAAGACTCCCTGTGTGCCGCTTTATTGCATGACTGCATAGAAGACACGTCGGTAACACATGACGATATAGAAAAGTTGTTCGGCAAAGATGTCGCAAGTATTGTAGAGGGTGTCACAAAGCTGACTCGAGTCACCTACACAAGCGCAGAAGAAGAGCAGATGGAAAATCTGCGGAAAATGCTCTTTGCCATGGCGCAGGATATTCGGGTCATTCTCATAAAACTTGCAGACAGACTTCATAACTTACGAACTCTTGAGTATGTCAAGCAGGAAAAACAACGGGAAAAAGCGCTTGAGACCATGGAGATGTACGCTCCCATTGCACACAGGCTTGGTATGCAAAGACTTAAGTGGGAACTGGAAGACTTGTCTATCAGCTATCTCGACCCTGATGCGTGCAACGAAATCATAGAAGGATTAAAAGAGCGTCACATTGAAGATGAGACTTTTCTGAAAACTGTTCAGCAAAGACTGGAGGAAAGGCTTGCTGAAAACGGTATCACCTGTTCGGTTTCAGGCCGGATCAAACATATTTACAGTATCTACAGAAAGATGTTCAGTGAAAACAAGCTCTTATCCGAAGTTCTGGATTTACACGCATTTCGTGTTATAGTCAATGATATAGCGGATTGTTATAATGTTCTCGGACATATTCATGAGCTATATCGCCCTATCCCCGGTTGTTTTAAAGACTATATCGGCACTCCAAAACCAAATATGTACCAAAGTCTGCACACCAATGTCATCGGAAGTGAAGGTGTGCCTTTTGAGGTTCAGATCCGCACCTGGGAGATGCATCAAACTGCCGAATACGGCATTGCAGCGCATTGGAAGTATAAAGAAGGTAAAGGCGGCAAGGTCGCTGACGAAGAGAAGTTTGCCTGGGTCCGCCGTTTACTTGAATCACAGCAGGACAGCGATGCGCAAGAGTTTATGCATGCCCTAAAGGTCGATATGTTTGCCGACGAAGTTTTCGTCTTTACTCCGCGCGGCGATGTTATTAACCTGCCGTTTGGTTCAACACCTATCGACTTTGCATACAGCATTCACTCCGAAGTTGGAAACAGGATGACCGGCGCTATGGTCAACGGTCGGTTGGTGCCTTACTCACATGTTTTAAGCAATGGTGATATTATTAAGATCCTGACTTCAAACTCCGCAAAAGGCCCAAGCCGTGACTGGCTTGAGATAATCAAAAGTCCCGAGGCGAGAAACAAGATACGCCAATGGTTTAAGAAGGAAAAACGTGAAGAAAACGTGATTCACGGCAAGCTTGCGTTCGAAGCTGAGCTGCGTCATGCAAATATCACCTTATCCGATGCTATGCAAAATGATATCCTGCCCAAAATACTTTCCCGCGCTTCATTTGGTTCTCTGGACGAAATGTACGCTGCAATAGGTTATGGTGGTATCTCCGCACAGAAAGTTGTCAACAGAGTACGCGAAGAACTCCGGATCGCTTCAAAAACCAAGAGGGAAGAACCTCCTTCCGAGGCTCCCGAACCAAATGTTGAATTACGTGCAAAACGTTTGCGCGGTGTTATGGTTGAAGGTTTGGACAATTGCCTTGTAAAGTTCGCCCGCTGTTGTACACCGATTCCCGGAGACGCGATAGTTGGTTTTATCACTCGCGGTTTTGGTGTGTCCGTACATCGTCAGGATTGCCATAACTATATTCAATCTCTGTTGGAACCCGAAGAAGGGGGACGATGGGTCAGAGTATCCTGGGCCGATACCGAGGGTAGTCTTTATTCAACCACTATTGATGTGCAGGTTCTCGACCGTACAGGTATAGTTGTTGATGTCGCAACGGTCTTAAATGTTCTTAATGTTAAGATATCTTCGTTTAACGCAAGGGCGGCCACCGGCGGTGTTACAAACATAACTATAGTTGTCGATGTCAAAAACAGGGATGAACTCGTTTCCGCAATGGCAAAGCTTATGGCGGTATCGGGGGTTACCGATGTAAGGAGGGCAGACGGATGAGAGCTGTTGTTACCAGAGTTTCATCTGCTTCAGTTGAAATAAACAGTGTTATAACCGGCAAAATAGATAAAGGATTCCTTGTGCTCTTAGGTATCAAGAATACGGACACCGAGGCTGATGTCGTAAAGCTGGCTGCTAAAGTATGTAACTTACGTGTGTTCGCAGATGCCGACGGAAAGATGAACTTAAATCTTGAAACAACGGGTGGTCGAATCCTTGTTATTTCACAGTTTACACTTTATGCCGATCTTAAGAGTCGCAGACCGGGGTTTACCGAAGCTGCTCGTCCCGACACCGCTATACCACTTTATGAGCTGTTTATTGATGAGTGCAAGAGTGCAGGATTCACTGTAGAGACCGGTGAATTTGGAGCGATGATGAATGTTTCTTCTGTTAATGATGGTCCTGTTACGATTTTATTCGATACGGAGACGATGTGATGGAAGACATGATCGAGGGCGTTATAAACAGTATCGTTTTCACAAATGCAGAAAACGGGTACACTGTATTACGCCTTGACACCATAGACGGTATTGTAACTGCTGCCGGAAGCATTCCCGGAGTATCACAGGGTGAACGTCT
>Ga0123356_10008472_pt1 | contig 10224 bp, 7 predicted proteins | sample TergutEmb28metaG_2_FD_92546 | JGI IMG/M metagenome (GOLD analysis project Ga0123356, IMG submission 92546) | Embiratermes neotenicus P3 segment gut microbial communities from Petit-Saut dam, French Guiana - Emb289 P3 | ecosystem: Host-associated > Arthropoda: Insects > Digestive system > Gut ... | reverse complement strand
CGGCTATTTCTTTGAAACTCAGGTCTTGATAATATCGTAATATTAATACTTCTTTTTGATTATCGGGGAGATATTCCACTAATTTTTTTACATCCGATAAGATTTGACTTTTAATAATCTCATCTTCAATAGTTCCTTCGGATAATTTAGAATTATTGAATAAGTCAATTTCGCAATCATCGTTAGAAATTGTTTGTTCGTTTTTTTCCTGACGGTAATTATCAATAATCAGATTGTGAGCAATTCGGCTAATCCATGCGCGGAATTTTCCGTTTTCGGTGTAACGTCCTTGTTTAATCGTTACAATCGCTTTTACAAAAGTTTCTTGAAAAATATCTTCTGCGAGTTCTCTGTTTTTTACAATAAAATAAATGTAGGAATAAACCGTGTCTTTATGACGATTCAACAGGATATCAAATGCAGAATTACTACCTTGCGCGTAGGCGACTACCAACTCCTCGTCGGATAGCGTTTTTAAATTTGTCATTACTATTACTTTTTTAGTTTATAAGAGTAATGTTCGGCAATAGGCAAATAATTTTATAGATTAGACAATTTTTAACGATACAAAGGAAATAATAATAAAATCAAAATCCAAATATTTTTAATAAAAATTATTAAGATAGGCGTTTTCATACACAAAAAGCTGGATTTTCTGTACAAACCTTTCATTTGTAGATAACTAATAATGTTTGCTCTGTGAGCCGATGTGAAACAAATTCAAGCTCTACTTCTTTCTAAGTAAATCAAAAAGTAATTTCTAACCTGGCATCATTATCGCAGGGTGTCCAGTCTGGACCATCACGAAGTAATTGTTTAACTTCTGAATCAACAAATTGATTAACTGATCGCAAAATAGCAATATCGAAAGGTCGTCCTCTTTCGTTCACCTTAAATAAAAGTATTATTTTACCGCGATTCCCTTCATAAGCGCTTTCAGGTAATTTTTTAAGATTTTTTTCTAAATAATCATTGTAAGCTCTTTCTCCTACAACCGGATATGATTTTACACCAAGATTGCTTGAGTTTTCATATTGTCCATTAAAATATTCAGGATAATATGATTGATTATCATTGTATGAAGGATAATATGCTTGACTTTCGCCGCTTGAAGGATAATAATTAGAATTTTCGTATGAAGGTTGATAATCCGAATAATCTCTTGAATAATAATCATTTTTTGCCGTAGATTCGTATTGATACGGATTATCATAATAATAATCTTGTTGATTTGTAGATCTGTTTTCTTTATTCACATTACTGTTTTTATTTGAAACAGGTGGTGTGGTATTATTTTCAGGGACAGAGGGAATAACACTATTATTATCGTTAGCCGGTGTAATATTGCTGTTACTGTCAATAATAGATGTAAGATTATTGTTATCAGGAGTAGATGTAATCTCTAATTTGTTATCAGGAATAGATGTATTATCAGCGACAACATCAGTATTATTATAGTTTCTAACATAAACAATATCATCTGACGAATCTTTATCAAAATCGTACAAAAAGAAAAAAACAGATAAACAAACAAATACACAGACAAAAATTATTACGCCTAATATCCTCAGCGTGCGATAGTATTTCCTTTTTTGATCTTTGACTTCCGGTCTGACATTCATCAAATCATTAGGTTTCTGACGATTATTTACTTGTTCATAACTTCTTTTTTCATTATGTAAATAAGGGTTTTCTATAAATTCCTCTTCGTACTGATGCCTTATATTTTCATATTGTCCTTCAGGGATGTAATCTTGTAAAGCCATAATGTATTAATTATTTATATACGACAGTTTCAAAATAGTTTCTTAGATAACAAAAGTTTTTGCAAAATTATAAAAAATAATTTTATAATTCATTCGTTTTTAAATAAAAAATAAATTCTAAGCGATATTTATTTGTTAAAATAAAAAAACTTTCATATTTTTGTTTTCCTTTTTTTAAAAATGATAAGAATTGCTATAATAGGTTTAGGTTATGTAGGATTACCTTTGGCTCGTTTGTTCGCAACAAGATATCCCGTTGTGGGATACGATATTAACATGAAGCGGATAGAGGAATTAAGAGAGGGAAATGATCGCACATTGGAAGTAGATGATGAACTTCTTCAATCTGTGTTAAAAAAAACTCCTTGCGATGATCCGGGGTTATTTTGTTCTTGCAATTTAGAAGATATTCGAAATTGTAATTACTACATTGTTACTGTTCCAACTCCGGTAGATAAAAATAACCGTCCTGATTTAGAGCCTTTATGTAAAGCCAGCGAAACTGTGGGAAAAGTAATCTGTAAAGGTGATATTGTAATTTATGAATCAACAGTATATCCTGGAGCAACCGAGGAAGATTGCATACCGGTCATCGAAAGAATATCGGGGTTAAAATTAAATGAAGATTTTTTTGCAGGTTATTCCCCTGAGCGGATTAATCCCGGCGATAAAGAACATACAATTGAAAAAATTAAAAAGGTAACTTCAGGTTCTACTCCTGAAATTGGTGAGAAAGTGAACAATCTTTATTCATCGGTAATTACCGCCGGAACTTATTTGGCCCTTTCTATAAAGGTAGCAGAAGCTGCTAAAGTTATTGAAAATTCACAGCGTGATATAAATATTGCTTTCGTAAACGAATTAAAAAAGATTTTTGACAAGATGGAAATTGATACGAATGCAGTGTTGGAAGCAGCGGGAACCAAGTGGAATTTTTTACCCTTCAAACCGGGTTTGGTAGGCGGACATTGTATCGGTGTCGATCCTTATTATCTTGCACAGAAAGCTCAGGAATATGATTATAATCCGGAAATCATTCTTGCAGGACGAAGAATGAACGATAGTATGGGCGAATATATCGCAACACACATAGTTGAGCAGATGAATAAAAAAGATCTGTGCGTTAAAGATTCCAATATTCTCATTTTAGGCATTACTTTTAAGGAAAATTGTCCTGATATCAGAAATAGCAAAGTGGTTGATCTTATCAGCTCTCTAAAAGGTTATGGAGCAAATGTTACGGTTTACGATCCCTGGGCAAATCCAAAAGATGTTAAATCTGAATATGGATTGGATATTTTGACCGAAATGCCTGTGGGAAAATTTGATGCGGTAGTGTTAGCTGTTGCGCATAAAGAGTTTGAAAAGATAGATTATTCGGATTTGGTAAAAAAAGGTGGAATTAAATATAGCTTTTAATAAGATTCTTTTTCTTAATTTATAATATGTTAGATACTTATCATTCAATTTTTGGGGCAGAAAAACAGGTTGAAAAAATATATTCTCCCTATCGAGTTTGTCCATTAGGAGCGCATGTTGATCATCAGCATGGATTAGTGACAGGTTTTGCCATTGATAAAGGCGTTGAGTTACTATTCACAACATCGGACGATAGCTTAGTAGATTTAAGAAGTCTTAATTTCCGCGGAGAAATTATTTTTGATTTAAAAAAACCTTTAGACAGAAAAAGTAACGATTGGGGCGATTATGTCCGCGGTGTTGTTTATGCACTCAAAAAAAGGCTTGAGTTAAATTATGGAATAAAAGGTTTGATTAAAGGAAGCCTACCAATCGGAGGATTGTCATCTTCTGCTGCAGTTTTAGTTACATACGTCTTAGCATTGGCAAAAGCAAATAATATCAACCTAACCAATCAGGAAATTATCCGGATTGCTTCAGAAGCTGAAAGAGAGTATGTTGGATTAAACAATGGAATATTAGATCAGGCCTGCGTGGTATTGAGTAAAAAAGACAATTTATTATATTTAGATACCGATACGAATGATTATCGTTTACTTCCTTTAGCTAATAACATGCCTGACTTTGAAATCGGAATTATTTTTTCGGGTTTAACAAGGAGTTTAATTTCCAGCGATTATAATCTGCGTGTAAATGAATGCAAAGTAGCTGCATGGAATATTCTTACATCTAAAAATCAAACACTTAATACATTAGAAAAGACATTCCTGCGAGATGTTCCCGAATCATATCTTCTTGAAACAAAAGGCTGTTTTCCTGACAGATTTTATAAAAGAGCCGAACATTTTTACTCAGAGTGCGAAAGGGTAAAACAGGGCGTTAATGCCTGGCAGAAAGGAGATATTCAATTATTTGGTAAATTACTGTTTGATAGTTGCGATAGTTCCATTAATAAATATGAATGTGGAAGTCCCGAATTAATAGCGATTTATAATATTATGCGCGAAACCGAAGGTATTTATGGAGGCCGGTTCAGTGGAGCGGGATTCAAGGGCGCATGTATTTGTTTACTTGATCCGGCTAAAAAAGATGAAATCGAACAATCGGTAACAATGAAATATTTAGAACAATTTCCTCAATACAGAGGCAGTTTTGAGTTTCATTGCTGCAAAACAGACTCAGGAGCGAGATTTGTATGAAGAATGTAGTATTAGCGGCTGGATACGCAACTCGATTATATCCGTTGACGGAAAATTTCCCGAAACCTTTATTGGAAATAGAAGGAGTTTCTATCTTAGACCGCTTAATTGCTGATGTGGATACAATCGAGGATATTAGTGAACATATTATAATAAGTAATCATAAGTTCTTGCCTCATTTTGAAAAGTGGGCTGCGGAAAGCGCTTATACGAAAACTATTACTGTTCTTGATGATGGTTCAATCACGAATGAAAATCGTTTAGGCGCAGTTAAGGATTTATTTTTTGCTATTGAAACGAAGCAACTTTTCGATGATGATTTATTGGTAATTGCAGCCGATAATGTCTTGACATTTTCGTTTCTTGGTTTTGTAGATTATTTTAAAGAAAAACAGACTTCTTTAATTATGACTCATTATGAACCGGATATAACAGCTCTCCGGCGTACGGGCGTAATCACCATTGATTCAAATGACAGAGTTTTAGAAATGCAGGAAAAACCTGTAAATCCGAAATCAAATTACGCAGTGCCGCCTTTCTATATTTATAAGAAAAGTGATATTAAATATATTCAAGAGAGTGTGTTAGAAGGCTGTAATACAGATGCTCCGGGAAATTTGGTTATTGTCATGCTTGCAAAAACTATTTTTCATGCATGGCAAATGCCGGGAAAACGTTATGATATAGGAACGATTGAAGGATATAAAGATTTTTAGATTTACCATTTACCATTTACCATTTATGATTTACGATTCGTTTTTTTAGTTTTTAGTTTTTATTTTTTTTGTTTATGAAAATACTTATTACAGGGACAGCAGGATTTATTGGATTCCATTTAGCAAAACGATTGTTATCAGAGGGAAATGAAATAGTAGGTTTGGATATTATAAACGACTATTATGATGTTCGTTTAAAATATCTTCGTTTGAAAGAGACCGGAATAAATCAAGATAGTATTGAATATGGAAAAATTGTCCAAAGTATCTCTTTCAAAAATTATCGCTTTATCAAATTAAATCTTGAGGATCGTCCGGCTATGGAAAAATTATTCGCAGACGAGCAATTCGATATGGTCTGTAATTTAGCTGCGCAAGCCGGTGTACGTTATTCTATTGACAATCCGCATACTTATATTGAAAGTAACATTGTTGGTTTCATGAATATTTTGGAATGTTGCAGGCATAATCATATCAAACATTTGATTTATGCAAGTTCGAGCAGCATTTACGGCAACAGCGACAAAATACCGTTTACCGAAAGCGACAGGGTAGATTACCCGATAAGTTTATATGCTGCCTCAAAAAAAGCAAATGAACTTATGGCTCATACTTATAGTCATTTATATAATATACCTGTAACCGGATTAAGGTTCTTCACCGTATATGGTCCTTATGGCCGTCCGGATATGGCGATCTTTTTGTTCGCCGATGCAATAAACGAAGGGAAACCTATTAAAGTGTTTAACCATGGTGATTTAAGCCGTGATTTTACATATATCGACGATATAATAGAAGGGATAGCTCGAGTAATAAATCATATACCAAATGAGCAATCATGTCATTGCGGACAAATACTGCAATCCCCTTATTATAGTATCTTTAACATAGGTCGTTCGCAACCGGTTCCATTGATGGATTTTATCCATGCATTAGAAGATGCAATGGGTAAAAAAGCCATTCTCGAAATGTATCCCATGCAGCAAGGCGATGTAAAAACAACCTACGCAGATACAACTGCTTTAGAACAAGCGGTGGGATACAAACCAACTACGAGCATAGAAGAAGGGATCAGAGAATTTGTGAGGTGGTATTTGGGGCAGAAGACATTATTTAAATCTCAAACCAGAACCGGCTTCCGTTCTCTTCGTAGCTCTCTACATTGAGCGTACAATTATGCATCCCGAGTAATTCTTTACAGACAATTAAGCCCAATCCGCTACCTTCTTCACCTGCTGTGCCGCGACTTGTGTGAGGTTTATCTAAGCGGAACAGATTTTCGACCTGTTCGGACGTCATACCTGTACCGGTGTCAGTAACCGAAACGATATATCCTGTAGAGACGGGGCGCGCCCCGTCTCTACCATTCGAAACATCCAATGTGACCGTCCCGCCTGCTGGAGTGAATTTGACTGCATTAGTGAGCAAGTTGCGGACAACTGTTAGTATCATATTTGCGTCGGCGGTAACAGTGGCATCATCGGGCATTTGAGCATTAAGTGTGATATTCTTATTGTCCGCCAATTTACGAACTAATGATATGTCGTTGCGAAGGCGGGCGGCGAGGTCGAATGTGACAGGCGTACAGGTGATGCGTCCTGTTTGTATCCGCGCCCAGTTGAGCAGGCTGTTCAGAAGTTCTACCTGTCCTTCGGCAGATTTCAACAATTCATTGCTGAAATCACTTAGCATATCAGCGTCCCACAGGTGGACATTATTGACAAGCAGCTTGAGGTTGTCGTATAATGCGTGGGTGGGATTTTTCAAGTCGTGCGAAATGATGTTGAAAAACTTGTCTTTTGTCGCGTTCATTTCCGAGAGGGCGAGGTTTCGGCGGTTGCGCATGCGGAGCATATACCACATCAGGGCAAGAAACACGACTAAAACCACTATGCCCCCTGCCAATAACCACCGCTGCATGTTTTGACGATTAATGACGTTTTTCTGATGATCGATTTCCAGCAATCCTTTTTCGATTTCTAATTGTTTCTTTTCTGCCTCGTATTTTGCTGCCAGTTCTTCGGTAGCGCGAAGCGTCTTTTCATGTGCGATTTCACTATCAAGCAAATCTATTTCGGTCAAATATTGAAGAGCTTCCCTGTAACTGTGTTTAGCGAATGCAAGTTCGGTAAGTATTTTATAACTATTACTTTTTTCACTTAATACATTGTTTTCTGTTGCTAACGTTAATGCTTCCCTGATGTATGATTCCGCTTTGTTATAATTACCTTTCATCTGTTCCAGCCTGCTTAACAGTACATAATTAGTACAATAAACAGCAGGTCCTAATTGTCGGGTTAACTCCATTGATTTGAGCGCATAAGTCTCAGCCTTTTTCAAATCAAAGACGTAAAGTGCGCTAATACTCATATTACGGTAAACATATCCCTTTAAATAGTTGTTGTTTTTCTTTTCGCAAAGTGTTAAGGCCTTTTCTAAATAAAAATTTGCTTTATTATATTCAGCTGCTACTAAATATGTAGCAGCCAGCGCAAAATGAGTAGATTCATTTTCACTGTCTAATGCAAGCGCTTTTTCGCCGTATTCAACAGCTCTTTCCTTATTGTAAATTGCCCCGTATATTAATGCTGTTGAGATATACAGATTTTTTAGTCTATAGTCATTTGTCTTCTCAAGGATTTTTATTGCCTCTAAAGAGTAGTTTAAAGCAGTTTCATACCATTCTATCGCCCGGTAAATATTACCCAGACTTCCGAGAAAAGTAGCGACATAGATTTCGTCATTTACATTCCTTGCTATTTCTAATCCATTTTTAAGTATAACAATGGATGAATCACGAAGTCCTTCTTTTGAAAGTAAACCTGAAAAACCGAAGCAATACAAATAACGCCCTTTATTCCAGTTCAATTGTTCACTTAATGTGTTTAATTTCAGGTAATATTCTTTGGCTTTTTCATAATTATTATTTGAATAAATAATGCCTATCTTGTCATACAGATCGGCAAGGATTGTATCCTGAGGAGCGACAGCCGCCAATTGCAGCAAGCTGTCCAATTTGGCATTGCCGGTAGATTCGAAAAGCGAATCGGGTGCGAGGATAGTTTGAGATAGCTCATTTGCTTGGTCGCCGAAATTGCCACATGAGGTAAGTATCAACACTACAATTATTATTACACTTGCTTTCATTTTATTTAACATATTAATTCTCAATTCTCAATTCTCAATTCGTATAATTCCTTTTTTCATTGCATACTGCACCATTTCCATAGTGTTGTTAATACCAAGTCTTTGAAAGATATTCCTTTTGTGGGTATTGATGGTATGTATGCTAATGCCCAACCGGTCAGCTATTTCTTTGCACATCAGCCCTTCGCGACAGAGGAGCATGATTTCGCGTTCACGATCGGTAAAGTCGGAGGTGATTGAGGAGGTTTTCTTTTTAGCGACATATACATCATAGATAATAGAGGCAATGTCGCGTCCGAAATATTCCTCGCCATTTACGACCGAGCGAATGGCTTCGGCCAGTTCTTCAGCGTCACCTTTTTGCTTACTGATGAAGCCGTCTATTCCTGCATCAAGCATGGTTTGTATGGTGCTACTATCGTTTTCGGCTGAAATGGCAAGAATTTTCAAGCCGGGATATTCACGTCGAAGCCGGCAGGCAATAGCGGCGCCACTCATGCCGGGCAGGTTAATGTCTAACAACACAAGTTGGGCTGCGGCAAGTGCTGACAGCGCAAAGAGCGCTTCGCCACTGTCGGCTTCAGCTATGACATTGATGTCGGAGCAGGATAATTTGAATGTGTTTCGTAAGCCTATGCGGAACAAACGGTGGTCGTCTACGATGATAATGTTTAATAAGTCTTTCATAATATTTGAGTATGGATGAATTGCACAGGCAAAATTAGCTGAAAATTTCTTTTATTCCAAATATTCCCCAATCAAATCCCTATAACTCCCTATAACTCCCTTTATAAACCCTACTTCACAAAAAATAGTGATGTAATCATCGCAAAAATTTGCGATGCCGACATCACAAACATTTACGATACAGTGTATAATTACCCGCCGTATCTTTGTAAAGATTTTAAAAGCAGATGAAAATCAGTCAACAAAATAAAAAAAACATATTAAAACATTAATTAAATTAACTTTTTAAAATTAAAACTTATGAACACAAAAAACATCAATTGGAGACATGTGGTTGCGATAGCAATCTGCTCCGTAGTATTAATTTTTTCCGCCGCCTGTGATGAGACCGATAATGGCCTTGAGCCTGAAGAGACAAAGACGGTTGAGATTACGAAAATAACCATTACTCCGCCGACAAGCGTCGACTTGACCGCCGGTGGAGGTACGATTTCGCTATCTGTTACTATTGAACCTGCCAATGCTACCGACAAGACGGTGATATGGAGTTCGAGCGACAACACGATAGCAACAGTAAGCGCAACGGGCGTCGTAACTGGCTTGAAAGAAGGTACGGTGACCATTACCGCCACCTCGAAGGACGGAAAAATATCCGCCCAATACACGATAACCGTTAAGCCCGACCCCAAAACAGGCCCCATCGAACTCACCAATACAATTATTAACGCCGGCAATGTGACGCTTGTATCCGGCACGTATCAGGTGAAAAGCAATTTGACGCTCAACGACGGTAACAACCTTACTATTTCGCCGGGTGTTACCATCCGCTTTGACAAAGACAGGCATTTAGCAGCGAAGGCCAATACTAAAATCGTTGCCAAAGGCACGTCATCACAGCCTATCACTTTCACCAGCAGTTTACAAAGTCCTGCTGCAGGCGACTGGAGAGGTCTTTATTTATCAGGAGGCAAGGACAACGAATTTGACCGGTGCGTGTTCGAATATGGCGCAAGCGAACAGACTGCAGTAGATTATGCGATGCTTTTCCTTGAAAATGCTACGGCGAGTATCACGAACTGTACTTTCCGTAACTCCAAATATTCAGGTATCACGCTGAGAGGCGCTGACAGCCGTTTCCTCAAATTCGAGGATAACACGATAACCAATTGCGGCGAAAACGAAAACAATGCGTTTCCGATAACAGTAGGAGGAGCCTCTGCAAATATGATATGTTTGGGTGATATGAGTAACAATAATACTGTCACCACCGCAAAAGGTATCGGCGTATGG
>Ga0123356_10008471_pt1 | contig 10224 bp, 12 predicted proteins | sample TergutEmb28metaG_2_FD_92546 | JGI IMG/M metagenome (GOLD analysis project Ga0123356, IMG submission 92546) | Embiratermes neotenicus P3 segment gut microbial communities from Petit-Saut dam, French Guiana - Emb289 P3 | ecosystem: Host-associated > Arthropoda: Insects > Digestive system > Gut ... | reverse complement strand
ATCATTGAAAGATACAAAAAAGAACTCAACGAAATACATCACCATATGATGAAAAACATGATTGGAATTTCTAATTTGGTGAATATGAATTTCGATAAAGATTCTGTCTTTCTCGAAAGAGGTGATGAAGGATTTGTTCATCTTCTAGGACATGATCGAGATTTAAAGCGTTGGTTCGAAATGACCTACGCTTCTCTCGGTTACAGTATCCATAAATTTCGTCTGAGTGGAATCTCAAATAATCAACCATGGTTGTTATTACAACATATCGAGGTTGATGAATCTGCACGCCGTTCAGGTATTGGTTCACTTTTGCTACAAGATGTCGAAGCATATGCTAAAGAAAAAGAATCACATATTGCATTCGTTGTCAAAAGCGGTGATGTTAGATATCTCCATGAGTTCTATCAAAAGAATGGATATCAAGAAGTAGGGTCAATTGGCTACTGGAAAAAATACAGGAGGTAAAAAATGAAAAAAATATTACATGTCTTGATAAGTCATATTGACTTGGACGGTTACGGTGCGAATTTCCTATTCAGGAAAATCGGATTTGACAATGTTCTTGAGTTCAACTTTGACAATGGTGAAAGTATCGAAAACGGCGTTGATGAAGTTTACGATGCGATCCTAAAATTCAATAACGAGAACTTTGCTGAATCCGGCGATCCTGAAACGTACATCTTTATTGTGGACATTTGTCCAAGTAAAGAGAAACTAATGAAGTTAGCATCTATCCCTACTGTCAACACGATTCATATATTCGATCATCATATGACGAATGTACCGAAGACAGAAGGCGTTCCAAAAGCAGTTACTAACTTCAAGACAAAACATGATAACGGCAGTGTTGCTTCTGGTACAAGTATATTCTATGAAGCAATGCTAAGAAGCGAGATTGAACGCCCGTTCGGATACGATCACAATGGTTATATCGGCACACTCGTAAAATACATCGCGTGTTACGACACATACGAGTGGAAGAACATGGGGCATGAAGGAAAACTTTGTAAAGAGCTTCAAACGTTTTTCATGATGTTCGAAGATAAAGAAGAGTTCCTTCAATTCATGCTAAACCAGCCTCATAGGGCTTACATCGCAGACTTAGATGGTCAATACCAACATGTGTTTGATGGCTCAATTCAGATGATGGTAAAACAGAAGCTGATAGCTGAGCAGAAATATATAGACACTATTCTTAATGATCCTAACGCGGTTTACATTGGTAACATATTTTATGATACCGATCGACCGATTATGGATTCTGATAATAAAGTCCAAGTAGGATGGGAACAGGAAAGCCATTCGGCAGCGTTCTACATCCATGACAAAAGACTTGGTTCGATGTCAGAGATCGCAAATCAATACCTTGTAAAGAACACAAATATCGATGTGTTTGTTGCCATTGATCTCAGAGATAAATCCTTTGGATTCAGAACTATTAGGGATGACATAAACACTGCTGTGCTGTTTGCCGAACCAAATGGAGGAGGTGGACATCCAAAAGCAAGTGGTTGTCCAATGGACTCATCAATCGCATCACAATACCTTCGTGATTTTGTGTGGTATCAAATAAAGGGGGATTGGGTTCATGAACAACGAAGTGACTCCTGAGATGAAACGTCGAATAAAAATCATTCGTAACATTCTCGTTGGAGCAATTATATTTGTAGGAGCTTGGGCTTTGTATGTCCAGTTCTTTACATAAATAAGAAGTACAACCGAGAGTAATAAGAAGCGTGGGGGATCCCCCACGCTTTTTCTTTTTTGTTTCTGAACCGATTCTTAATCTATATAAAGGAGGTTTTGTATAATGCGTGCAGCAAAGTGTATTTTTTGTTTTATACCATTTACTGACAAACACGAGTTTTGTCATCATATAGTAAATCATCATATGGATCAGATTCCAGAAGAGGTTGAACCTCTTGAATTTGCATATGGTTTACTTCCGATAAATTCTAATAAACCAATGGGAAGATTATGTGTTATGTGTAAAAAGAATAACACAGCTTTCAATAAAGAGACATTGAAATATTCTCGTTTCTGTCAAGCTCCGAAATGTAAAGAAGATTATAAGAATCTTCGTAAAGATCGTTTCAATGCGAAAGGTATTCCAGAACATCCAATGACAGATCCAGAGTATCAACGTAAGATGTTAGCTAGACATCAGAATGCTCAGAAATATGTTTGGAATGATCAGTATTCTTTTGATATCATTGGTAAGCTTGAAGAAGCGTGGCTTAATAAATTAAAAGAACTTGATTGGGATCCAGCTGATATATTCATGCCATCACCAGTTACATATTACTATAGATGGCCAGACGGTTCTGTTCATATGTATATTCCAGATTGTTATCTTGCTTCACTATCTTTAGAAGTTGAAATCAAAGATGATTTTGATGGAGCTATACCAGGAAGAGAACATAATCGAGAAATCGAGAAACTTAAAGACCAACGTATGAAAGTAATCACTGCAAATTCTAATATCAATTATATCAAAATAATTGGTAAAGATTATAATGAGTTTCTTTCAACGTATGTTAAAGGTGATCCTAAAGAAGGAATCGTTAATGAATCATATATTGATGAAATTAATGATGAGATCTGGATGGAAGGATTCACTAATGATAATAAAACACCATATCTTAGAATACCAAGTAGAGATAATAAAACAAAGATAAAAGCGAAAATCATTAGTGAAGGTTTATTCAGAAACATAGCTGGTGGTAAAACTCCACAAGAAGTTTACGACATTCGTAATAGTACAAAAGTTAAAGATCATAAAGATACAATGAGTGTAAGATTCTATACTAAACATGAATCTTATTGGATCTTTAGTAAACCAACTAAACGACAATATGTTTGGGACTTTTATGCTGTTAAGATTGATTCATAAACTTTATAGTAATCAGGTTATATTTGTATCAGTTTTAGTTGTCAATTTAAGTAACCTGAGATGGGTGGGCTGCCGTAGACACAACTCCTTTTTGTACCGGGTCCCCCTGATGGGGGACCACCATTTCTTAAGTATAATTTTTCACAACTTATTATAAAACCATAGGAGGTGTAATAATGAATATAGATTTATCTCATGTCAAGACTATCACTCTTGATGAAATAAAATATATGTTACCTCGAGGCTTTCAGACATTAGGATATGATATTTTAATGGATACGGATAATTTTGATAAACCAAAAGTTATTGGTACATTTGATCTATGTGTTAATACTGTTCTAATGCTTTTGTTTATGAAGCCAGGTCAGTTTCCATCTATACCAGAACTAGGAATAGATATAGAACAATATCTACATGAATATGCTGATGATCCTGAAGTTCCAAAACGTATACTTGATCAACTTAATGAACAATGTAATCGTTTACAAATTGCCGGTGTTGAGCTTGATGTTATGGTAACAAAACTAGAAGATCAAACAACGAATGCTTTAATAGTATATATCAAAGGAACTCCAACATTAGCATATGGTCAACCTGATCAAATTGCTATCATTGGTATTACAATGGATAAACTTAATCGCTTATATGCAAAGCGTCGTGTGATTCAAGTTTAAGATTTCAGTAAATATATTATTACTCTAATAAGGAAGGAAAGGAGGAAATGGAATGAAACAAGAAATTAGTTTATCTATCATGTGGATATGTATGGCTGTTATCATAATATTTGCAATCATATATACTCAACGAATATCAGTATTATGGTTCATGATAATTCCAGTATTCCCACAATTATATTCACAAATCTCAACAATAAAAGATGATCATAAGCACAAAAGTAGTTATGATAATATCATATCAAGAAGTGAGGGGAATAAAAAATGAATCGAATCGAATTGATTAAGGAAATACTTGAACATTATTCTCCTGATGAACTTCAAACCGTTTATGATACATATCATAATGAACGTCGAGATGGAATATTCATTGAAAGTAATATTGAACCAGATGAAATTCCAATTGATGTTTGTTTATCATCGATGCGTGTTTTAAGTATATGGGCACCAAATCGTTTTCAAGAATATACTGAAACAGAAGCTTTAAATATATTCTTTGAACAAATGACTCCTGAATTTTTAAACCTTCTTGGAGGAATACATATATATCAAGAAGGATCTCCATCTGACAAAGATTTTATTCCAATGAATAAACTTCCTGACTGGATTCAAACTATTGTCAAAGAAATAAACGCTTTGATATGCAGTCATAAATATCTTGAACGATTCGCTGAACAAGAAAAGTATAAGAAACTGTGTACACCAGAAATACTTCAAGAACTTATCAAAACATATCAAAATAAAGAATGGGTAGGTCGTATGTATCTACGTAAATCAGATGGTGGAAAATCATTTATGAATCCACGTATCTGGATTACATATGCAAAACAACATTGGGACTTTTTCGATAAAGATCCTGTTAAACCAGGAGATGATAATGAGAAAGAATGGTCTAGTAATCTCTTATTATTTATACTTAAAGAAATTGAAAAGGAACTTAAACCAAAAGTTGATAAACTTACAAAACCTCATGGTTTAGAGTTTGTTCTTGATGGTGATCCAGGAGATGGAATTCATGAGTTCCAATTCAATGTCTCAAACGAGTTATCTGATATCATTTGGAAACATTCTAAAAATGAAAAGATGATTCAAGAAGGAGAAATTCAAGCTCCTTTTGATTTGAATGATTTAATGCAATTTGGAATCTATAATCCATAAATTGGTTTTCTGAGGATCATCCTCCTCTTTAAACATGCCTCACATTGAAATTATAGGGTGTCGTTCATTCATCCTGTTCTCCTGGAATGTGAGGCTAATATGCCGGTGTGGTGGAATAGGTAGACACACAGGACTTAAAATCCTGTGGGAGTAATCCCGTGTCGATTCAAGTTCGACCACCGGTACCATATTAATATATTAATATTAACTCATCAGAGACGTATAGATGTGGGATTTAAATATCTCAAGATAACGTATTAACCTGATAATTTGGTTTGAAATATAGTTATCAGTGATGGTTAGAATCCATCAATATTAATATATTAATATTTTATTATCATTATGATTCGAGGTATGTGTCATGGGTAATTATTGGGTGAGTACTTATGAAGAAGATAAAAGAAAACTAGATCGAAAATTATATCTTATCTTCTCTAAGAAAAAGAAACAACAATTAAAAAATGAGTTTCTAAAAAAATTCGGTATTACTAGTGATTATGATTCATTATCCAATGACGGTGAAATCGCTCAAGACCAAAAACGTCTTGATGATTATAAAAAGTTTTGTGAATCTGGTGCTTTGAAAGATATTCTTAATATCGTAGCAAAAGAATATTAAACAAAAACCATATACATAAAACGCAAAAATATTAATTTAGAAAAAGAGGTAGAAAAAGAAATGTTCCAAGACAAAACCATCGTTTGTAAAGAGTGCAAACAATCTTTCGTGTTTGAAGCGGGAGAACAAGAAGTTTTTGCTGAACGTGGATATCAAGATCCACTGAGATGCAAACCGTGTATCGCTGCTAGTAAAGAAGCTCGCGGTGAGAAGAAACAACAACGTGAAATGTTCGATGCTATTTGTTCCGAATGTGGAAATGACTGTAAAGTTCCATTCCAACCAAACGGAGAGAAACCTGTTTATTGCAGTGACTGTTTCAAAAAGTAAAGTCTTCTCCATCATGTCCAATTAAACATTGGGCTGTCGCCAAGCGGTAAGGCACCAGACTTTGACTCTGGTATTTCAATGGTTCGATTCCATTCAGCCCAGCCATTTAAAACTTTTATATTATGACACTATAATATATTAGATGGGGAAGCGAAAGTCGACACGTGATAACCGGAAGCATTGCACCCAGTGTAGGAAGTATGCCTGATAAGCATCCGAAGCTATGCAAGTAGTTAGGCCTGAGGGTTAGGTTGATCTTTTACTGATTTAAGTTTTATGTGAGGAATCACATATCACCGGCAAGCTACCGGTGGAGATCAATCATAAAAATTACATTGGGGGAGCTTTGGCTCCCCTAATTTTTATTATTTAAAGGAGTTTTTATTATGGCTAAATTTGTTTGTGACTATTTGCATATCAGTGGTGATAAATGTAAATTCTATGAACCAAAAGAAGAAGTAGAAGATGAATCAAAAGCAAGATATAATTGTAAATGTAAACATTTAAATCTCATATATTGTTCTTCTGATGAAATGATTACAGAAATCGAAAACATTATCAAAGAAAATAATAAGAGAATGGAGCAACGTGATGTATGATATTTGTTATAAATGTATGCTTTGTGGTAGATTGCTTGTTTTAGATAATCCACAAAATATACCATATGATTCATTACCAGAATTATGTGGTAAAATAATAAAGAATCAACAATTCATTTGTAACCCAATTCTACATCAAGCACCATTACAAATACCATGTAAATGTAAAGATGGTAATTGTGGTATGGCTTACTTTGCTGGAATGATAAAAATACAAGGAGGATTAATAGATGGCAGTTCATGAGATTATAAAAGATGAAAAAGTGTTATCATTGAAAAGTGAAAAAGTATCTAAAAGCGAAGACATAACTCAACTCATTCGTGATCTTATTGATACAGCAAATGAACATAAAGAAACATGTATTGGTTTATCAGCAATTCAAATCGGTTTTCAGAAACGAATATGTATAATAAGAAACGGTGAAGATAATTGGTTTCCTATTATCAATCCAATGATCATTCAACATTCAACAGGACATCATCAATCAACAGAAAAATGTTTAAGTTTTCCAGATCAAGAACGTACAGTAAAACGTTGGGACTCAATAACAATCATGCATGAAGTACGTAGTAAAGTACAGAAACGAAAATTATCAGGAACACCTGCTATTATAGTACAACATGAAATAGATCATATGAATGGGATATTAATTTAATTTATATTCAAGAATTATATATTTCATATGTATATCATTAACATGTTATATAAAGTCATAGATGGTTCCTTACTATGAAAATTATTTTATTTGCATGAATTACCATCCGACTTTATGTATGCATAACATAACCAGTTCCTTACATATGAAAATGAATGTAAGCAGCCTTAGTCCGACTACGATCGGCGGGCTGCAAAAAAAATTACTGGTCGTTATGTATGATCTTATATTTCTCATAGACAGTTCCTTAAAATGAAAAGTATAAAAAACATTGTTTACTGTCCGAGAAATATATAATCGCTATCAAAAGAATATAGACAGTTCGGAGGGGGAGAAATCCCCCGCTCTCTTTTTTAATACTGTCCATTCTTTTGATATATAAAAAAAAATAGGTATCCGCTGCCAACCATCAAGCGGAAGAAAGAGAGTGATTATCATGAGAAAATCTTTAACAACTATCGAAGCAACTATGCGGTTGTTCCAAGGATTCGATGTTGATCTTTATGGATCGAAGTCGAACGACAAACTCGATGCTCAACGAAAATGCTTCAACTCCGGTTTGATGATGGATCTATCAGATGGTAATGTTCCATATGATGACATTGTCACAACTGCAATCAAAATCCATGGTATCAATGCGGAAACGTTAAACAAAACGTTCCATGGCTCTTTTGATAAAGTCGTCAACACAGATAACAAGGTATTGCGTTTCCAGCAGTATCTGCATTACGTAAGCACGTACGGAGCAGAAGCAATAATGGGTTTCTGCGATTCCAACTCGGTGTACTTCCCGAAGGATGATCAGAACATTCCTGAATTGATTCGGGGATTAAAGCTGAAAGTCATCTTTGCGTATACCTCGAAGGATATCCAGAAGAAGCTATTGGGTTACGTTACCTCTGACATCGCCATTTCCAAAGCAATCATGGCTGATGTCCAACTGCTTCTCAAGGAGTACTATCCGGAACTCACAGCAGAAGATGTTGATAAATTTACGAACAGAGAACTCAAAATCTGGGCGTACAAGGAATTCAACATTGTTCCGATTAGCGCAGACGATTTTCTGCGCTTGGCAGTTTACTATGCTACTGGTAAACCTACGTTGATCAAAAGCAAAACAGTTCTTCGTTCCTTGAAATGGTTTAGCAACTCATGTGATGGTATGATATACATGAACAAAGCTCGTGTATGTCTATCAGTACAGAAGATGGCTGAATCTTTCAACAGGTACAAGGAGTATTGGATGATGTTGAAGAATGGAGATGAAGCAATAAACCGCTTTATTAATTCCATTTCAAACGCATCAAAGAAGCAACACAAGCCATTGCCAATGAATGTTTTACAGAACGTGATGAATAATCAAGTTACTGTAGAACAGCTTCGTGTAGAGGTACAAAAGGCACGGGATATTCCTCTCATCAAAGCATGGGCATACTGTAAGAAGGAATATGAACGATATCACGCTATTGTCGATACTGATGGTAAAACTCCCAAAAACTATAGAATCCGTAATGGATCAGTTTTCACCAAGAATAGTATGATGACGTGTACTAACCCAACTGAGAGGTTAGGGATCATCGAGGATGAGCTAAGAACTCGTTTCCCTCATCTCGATGGAAAACATATAAAGATACCAGACAATGTCAGGTATCCTGTTTATACTTCCGGAAAACAAACTTTTGGACCAATCCCGTATGGAACTGTCATTGATATTTTCAACGAGATGATTCCAGAAGGAAGTGACTTGGTTATTGCCATCACGTGGCAGAACGGTAATGATCGTGTTGATCTCGATCTTAAATGTCTCACAAAACGAGGGGCATTTGGTTGGGATGCGTCGTATAAGAGTGAAAGTAGTAACCTCATCTTCAGTGGGGATATTACTGACGCTCCGACACCTGTAACAGAAGCATTCCTTTTCAGTGGAGACTTCTTCGGAGACTTAGTTTCCGTTACAGTTAACAATTATACGATGTACAATAATCCTTTCGATGTACCATTTACGTTGACACTCGCTTGGGATAATGCGTCAAACGTGCTTGGCATCAATGACGGACAACGTTATCGTCAAGGTGGTAGATCGTACATTATTGATCCTAATAAAGTCATTACGACGATAAACGGGGTCATAGCAAACGGTCAATCTGAGCAGGAGATTGGCACCGTCATCCAAACAGAAGCTGGATTTAGTTTCATTGTTGGTGGCTTCGCTACCGATAATAAAATGACATCCATAGTATCTGAGGTTCAAAATATGCGTCGTCAAGCTGTTGCTGATGATTTCAGGTTTGAACCACGACTTGGAGAATTCTTAAGTCTTTTCAATACAGCAATCCATCGTTATCCAGATGCCACATTGTTTGATATTGATTTGACGTTAGAGAATATCTCACACGACAGTTTCCAAACGTTGTTGTATCCTATTGTTGACGAAACGGATCAACAACAATGTGATGGACAGTTGTATGAACAATGCACAAACTCCGACCTTGCTGTGTTCACACATGGTGACAATTCGTTGACACTATGTCCTGCTTGTGCAACTATCATGTCAGCTTCATTTACAAAGATGGGGATGACATTGACAAAAGTCGTATAACTGTTCAACTCGCATGAAAAGATGAGCCCCCTAATGGGGGCTTATTTTTTTTATTTAATAAATGTAAAATAATTGACACAGATACGATTTATTAAGTAAAGGGGGTTTTAAACTATGGAAAATCAAGAGTATTCGAGATGTTCATTTTATCTTTATGAGATGAATGATACAAGTATAATGGAATCTCAAAGAATACAATATGAAACTTCTGATAAAACTATTTGGTGGGATGTTGAAGCAATAGCTGGTAGAGAAGATAAGAAACATAGAAAACTTGATTTAGATACTATTGCTAAACTTATTCAATCTCATCATGATACAGAAGAACATTATTTACGTATTGAATATGAAATGATACAAAACGGAACTTTTACCGAAGAAATGATAGGTATTGATCGACGAATACCAATTTTAGAAGAATTATATAAACAACAACACATTGAAGCATTAGATTGGACAAAATGGATTGGTAATGGAATAGTAGTAGATCCAAATATCGAGTATATTGATGATAATACAAAAAAGTTTATCATTACAGAAAATAGAGATATTCTTTGGTATTCTCATCCTAAGTTTGGAAATTATGTTGATAGAAGAATAAAACAACCAATACCAACGATTAGATATTCTGTAAATGAAATACAAACATATCTGAATGGACATTTTTCCAAGTAATTTATGTGATAATTTTTT
>Ga0123356_10008470_pt1 | contig 10225 bp, 16 predicted proteins | sample TergutEmb28metaG_2_FD_92546 | JGI IMG/M metagenome (GOLD analysis project Ga0123356, IMG submission 92546) | Embiratermes neotenicus P3 segment gut microbial communities from Petit-Saut dam, French Guiana - Emb289 P3 | ecosystem: Host-associated > Arthropoda: Insects > Digestive system > Gut ... | reverse complement strand
TTGACCGGGCCAAGAACGGCCGAGACGGGCTGTTCCTGGCAGCGGACGGCTCCTATGACCTGCTGATCGTTGATCGGATGATACCTGTGGTCGACGGACTGACTGTTGTGTTGTCGCTCCGCACCGGCAAAATTGACACGCCGGCCCTGTTTCTGACCACGATGAGTGGCGTGTACGACCGGGTGGCCGGCCTAAAGGCCGGTGCTGACGACTATCTCGTCAAACCCTTCGCCTTCGCGGAACTGGCCGCTCGCGTTGAGGCTCTCGGCCGAAGACCGCGCGGGGTTACCGAGACGACGACACTCCGGGTGGGCGATCTGGAGCTCAACCGCACGACCCGCGTGGTCCAACGCGCGGGGCGTGAAATTGACTTGCAGCCTCGAGAATTCTTGCTACTCGAATATCTCATGCGGCATGCGGGGCAGGTGGTTACTCGCACGATGCTACTGGAGGGAGTTTGGGATCTGCACTTCGATCCACGCACGAATGTTGTCGAAAGCCATATGAGCCGTTTGCGCGGTAAGGTCGACAAAGGCTTTACGACGGAACTGATTCAGACTGTGCGCGGTGCCGGCTATGCGATTCGTGCGCCTGGGTAGGCAATTCCAGACCTCCACGTTTCGACTTACTCTGGTCATTGCCGCGCTGTTTGCAATCTGCGTCGGCGTGCTGTTCTTGGTGATCGACTGGTACGCTATTGGGACACTGCGCGCTGAGATGAGGGCAACGATATCAACGCGAGTCGCGGGAATACGCAAGGGTCGTGAGCAGTCCCCGGTGGTGGCACTAGCGCATGAAGTGTCGGAGACTCTTGAGCAGGACCCAGAAGCCTATGCACTTCTGTTGAGTCCTGACGGACAGCGCCTTGCTGGCAACCTGGCGACCATGACCCCGCAGGACGGTTGGATCACACTCAAAGTTACCCGGCCCACGGCCGCGGATGGAGTCTCACATCAGCATCCTGTCATTGCGCGCGGTGTCCGGCTGCCGGATGGTGGTTACCTTCTGGTTGGTCAGGATGCGTTTACATTGGGTGAAGTACGGGAGTTGGTCGCGCGTGCCTTTGGCCTAGGCGGGATAGTGACCCTGACTGTTGCTCTTGCGGGCGGCTTCCTGGTCAGTCGGCGTCTGCTTCGGCGGCTCGCACTGGTCGGCCAGGCCGGACAGGAGATCATGCATGGCGACCTATCGTTGCGACTTCCAACCCGGGGGACGGGAGACGAATTTGACCAGTTAATCATCGGGTTCAACGCGCTGCTGGATCGCATCAGCACGCTTATGGACACAATGCGACAAGTCACGAATGACATTGCCCACGATCTTCGGACGCCACTGACGCGGATGAGGACGCGTCTGGAGGAGGTACGACGCCGGCCCCGCCTTGTGGCCGAGTATGAGGCTGCACTCGACCACTCGATCGCTGACACCGAGGCGCTCCTAGGGACCTTTGCCGCGCTATTGCGGATCGCGCAGATCGAGACAACCACCGATGCTGAAGAACTTGGTCCGCTTGAGGCTTCGGCACTCATTGCTACGGTTGTAGAAATATACGAGCCACTGGCCGAGGAACGAAAGCAATCAATCGTCGGCTGTGCGAGCGAATTCACCGTTCACGGTGACCGAGAACTATTAACCCAGATGCTTGGGAATCTTGTTGAGAACGCATGTAGACATACGCCAACCGGAACAAGGATTGAGGTCGGGGCAGCCAGGTCGAACGGCCTAGTGACACTATGGGTGCAGGATGACGGCCCCGGCATCCCGCGCGATGAATGTGACAAGGTATTTCGCCCGTTTTATCGATTGGATGCCAGCCGCGGAACTCCTGGAAATGGCCTTGGTCTCAATCTCGTAGCGGCGATCGCAGATCGGCATCGGGGGAGTGTATTGCTGAGCGATGCAGCGCCTGGATTGCGGGCTGAAGTGCGAATTCCGGGGCACCAACCGGCAGCTGACACACCATGTAGGGGTCACCTGCCGATCTGTTCAAAACTGCACGCTAAGCCGCCAGAGACGGGAACGTAGCCCGAACGTCGCGTAGTGGCCGAAACGGCGTGTCGCGGTCGGATGAAGTCCAGACGTAATCGCCGGTGAGGCCGATGTGCTCCCAGCCAAGCGGGTCTCGCTGCCGCCAGGGCCGAGGGACGTCTCGGCGGACGACGTAAGAAACTCGACGCTGGCACGCGGCGGGAAATCGCCGAAAGTGTTCTTGCCGTACCAAACTGAACAGCAGCGATTGAAAGCGGGCAAGGAGGGCGAAACCCGTCCGTCTTGTCCGATCCCAAGGACTGCCGTTCCTAGAATAACAGGATCCAGCCGGCATCTTGCGAAATGCTGGTTTGGGCTGGCAAGCCGACCAACAAGGGAGGATCTCACGTGACGGAACTCGCGGCGGGATTGCATTCCAGAACCGGGGTAGAGGTCGACTCACGGGCATATGATCGCTACACGGGCCGCTGGTCCCGGCTGTTCGTACCGGACACGATCGCGGCTGCGTCTGTTCGGCAGGGGGACAAGGTGCTGGATATGTCAACCGGCACCGGTGAGGCCGCGATTGGTCTATTACCAGTGATCGGTGGCTCAGGCGCGCTGATCGGCGCAGACATATCACCTGAAATGACGCGCGCCGCACGGCAGCGCGTCAGTGACGAGCGCTTTTTGGCAATCACCGCCGACGGTCAGGAGCTGCCATTTCGGAGCGGGTGCTTCGATGCCGTGATCTGCCAGCTTGGGCTGCAATTTTATCCGGATCCGATGTGTGGTCTGGCTGAATTCCGGCGAGTGTTGCGCCCGGAAGGCATCGCGTCCGTCTGTGTCATTTCCGAGCCGGACAGCGCGCCAATTTGGGGGTTCCTCGCGGAGGCGATCGTGAAGCGCCTGCCGGAAAAGAGAGATATACTCATGGCGTCGTTTTCACTTTCCGACGCGAAGCGTTTTGAAGAATTGTTCCGCGCGGCGGGCTTTGTGAACGTGGGCGTGGAGCGCGTGATCCGTGACGATATCGTGCGCGGCCTCGACGAATATTGGAATTCGATCGATGCCGGAATTGGGTCCATGCCACAAATTTATTTGATGTTAAATGAAAACGACAGGCTTAGCGTGCGCGAGGAAGTCACGACGAGATTAACCCGGTTCTCGGTTGGAGGCGAACTGCGCCTGAGCATGGAAATGTTGATCGGTCACGGCCGGGTGGGCGCCGCAGCCGAGACGAGCACACCTTCCAGCCTGGACTCGTCCGCGCCGATCGATCCGAGGCTCGGCGATTGCCTTGTCTGCCCCAGGACCAAAGGTCCGTTGAACTATGATTCCGCGACCGGCGAACTGATCAGCCAGCGCGGCGGGCTCGCTTTTCCTATCCGCGACGGCATTCCGATCATGCTGCCAGACGCCGCGCGAGTGATCACGGTCTCCTGAACCAGGTCGGTTCGCCCGCGATGGTGCCATCACCAGTTGCGGTAAGGCCGCGGCGGTGCGGCACATGCCCGGCGAGTCGGCGTAGGTCGGCCCACGAGTTGACGTGCCCGCGCATCACTGAACTGCGGGGGAAGGCGGCCGCACCGTCGCCCGCTCAACGCTATATGCTGCTTTGAACGTGGCGGCTTAGCGTGCAGTTTTGAACAATCCGGCAAGTGACTCCACGTACGGGAAAATAGGTCGTCGTTTGAAGACGGCCCTCTACACCGAGCCTTCGTGTCGGTGTGAATCTTACCGATTCCCAATATTGGCACCAACTTCCGATAATGGGGTCTTTGTGATTCTGCCGAGCGGTGATCGATCTCGGATCGGAGCTGGTACACGAGTGATCATGCGCAAGAGCCAAAATGCCGACCGCAGCGTCCATCGGCCACGTGCCATTGAACGCAGCGCGGTGAAACTGGCGCATACGGGCCTCACTCGGTGCAATGCAAATTATCTTCTCGAGGCGATGAAGGTGCTGTCCTCCAATGACGGTGTACCAAGGCCGCGCGGCGGTCGAGGCGCCGGCGAAGCCGGCGGGCAGGTGTGCTGAAGCGCCGGCAATGGGTGACCGATAGCCTGAGAGGACTCCGGCGGGTACGGCCCCGGGCAATCCCGCATGTTATCCGCGCGCTTCCATCGTTGGCTTTCTCGTTCTTGGGCGAGGACAAACTGATCTCCTTGTTTTGTCCTTGCCCGACTGGATTTTACGTCGATGTCGGGGCGTTCCACCCGATCGTCGGCAGCAATACTTACAAGCTGTATTTACGGGGGTGGCACGGCATCACCATCGAACCGTGCCCTGACAATGCGCGGCTCTTCGAACAGGTGCGTCCCTGGGACCGGCATCTCACGATCGGCATCGCCGCCGAGTCGAGCACGCTGACCTACCACCGGTTTGCACATGCAGGCTTAAACACGTTCGATCCGAAAACCGCCGAGGCGGTTGCCCGGACCGACGCGGTGACCAAGGTGGCCACGGAGACGGTCATCTGCCAGCCCCTATCGGAGGTACTGGACCAGTACGCGCCCGGCCAGCACGTCGACCTGCTGTCCGTCGACGCCGAGGGTTTCGACCTCGCGGTGCTGCAAAGCCTGGACTGGCAGCGCAGGCGCCCGACTGCCATCTGCGTCGAGGACATCGCGGCGTACAATCTCGGCACCTTGGGGAAGTCGCAGTTCAGCGCCATTCGCGCGTTCTTGCACACGCGGGACTATTGGTTGGTTTCGCAGGCGCTCGTTTCGTTCGTCTACGTCGACAGGCATGCGATCGGGCAGACCGAACCGGCCAGGGGGTTTCGCATTAATGCCTCACAGGTCGAGTGGCTTGCGCGGCTGGCTGCCTGGATGCTGATGCCTCTCGTCGACTTCACATCGCTGCTCTTCTGGAGCTTTGAGAACTGAATGGGAAAAGGTCAGCGATGGTCCGAGGCCAATGTGGCTTTGGCCATCGAGAGTTGGCTCTCCGGCAAGAGCCAGGCGGTTCTGGCGAAGGAACTGAGGTACGACCGGTCGGCTCTGGCCAGCCGGATCAGGGTGTTTGCGATGCGTTACGCGGACGACACGGCGGGAGACACGAAAGCGAGAGCGAGGGCGGCACTGGAGAACTGGCAAAAGAAGTTCCTGTCGTCTGCGCCCCGTTGAAGCTGTCGTGGAGCCTTTTCCGTTGCTTCGGGTGATGCCTTGCATGTCACCAAGACGCGCCGATCGCCGCGGCGTGTACCTTGAGCGTTGGCGTTTTTCCCTGCTTTATGAACCTCGCTTGATGTAGCGCACATTACCGATCCCAATGCGGGTACCAGCGTCCCCCAACGCCTGTGGCAGTAACGGCGACCTTCAAGAATTCGCACACCAAGCGCTCACCCAATGCCCTGAGTGATTACGACCTGGCGCCCGCAATCGCCACGCTGGCAGAGGCTTGGCAAAACGCACCAAGCCGAGTCCTAAGCAGAAGGCTGCAGATAAACCCCCACTAAAGCGCTGGCGTCGGCAGAGGCGACGCTCGGCACAGGTGCTCAGTCTCGTGCCCGGGAAGGCGGCAGAGGACCCCTCCGATCCGAAGCAACAAAGCTACCTGAGAAATACCAAACAGAAGGGTCGAACTGCTGTTATGACGAAGCGGAATTAGAGGCCAGAAATAACGTTCTCATTGCTCAGTAGCGATAGTATCCCGGTGGAGCATACGGAGGCGGGTAGTAGGCTGGAGGTGGTGGCGGAGCATAGTAGACAGGCGGTGGAGCGACGGCACTGCCGATGATTGTGCCGAGAATAGCTCCACCAATGATGCCGCCAACTACGGCACCTGGGCTAGGGCCATGCCACCCGCCATGCCATCCACCTCTGTGTGGGAAAGCGGCGGCCGGGGTAGGCGCAGCCGCTGCGACTGTCATCGCTAACGCAGCGACTGTAGACACAAGAAACTTTCGCATTCTGTTACCTCATCCGTTCGATGATACGAAATCCATGTACGCGGCGGGTACGCCTTCTATCTCTGACATATATGTAAGGTGCCTAACGATCAGATACCGGCAGAATTAAAAGCTCGTCACCTCCGGACTTAAAACCCTCCCCTTCCGCTTCTGCTTGCTAGCCGTCGGTGACGCCGGCCACCTGAGAACGGTAGTTGGCCGTCCTGAGTTCGTTACGAACGTCTGACGGCTTTTTTCAAAAAATCCAGCCAGAGGGACCCAAGCCAAAAACGGCGTGGGAAAGGATGACTTTGGGCGCGTGCAGGCGTTTTCGCGAAACACGATATCCCCACGGTGCCGCCACCCCGGGGGTCCGCCGCAGAGATCGTTATCAAGGCGAGTCTCCACCAGCAAATCAACGATATCAATGCCCGTATCGCGGAACTCAAGCCAGGCTAAACGCCGCGCACAGCGCATGGGGACGACTCGAGCCACACCCGCCGATCCGGAGTCCGGAGGATCAGATCAGGCTGCTCGGAATGTGATAAGGCACGCGCGCAGCGTTCTGCACAGAGCGTCGGAGCGTAGCGCAGTCTGGTAGCGCATCAGTCTGCTAGACTGGGGGTCGTGGGCTCAAATCCCGCCGCGTCAGCCACCTAACGACATTCGAAAGCCCGGGACACGAGGCCTTTCACCGCGTTTGCACTTCCCTTTAGCCTTTTCTGCTTACAGGGAAGCGGGTTAGAGCCTGCCCAAGCACGTCTCGGGCACCCGCACGCAGCTTCCGCCGGGCCGCGAACTCCAAAACTGCCGCAGCGATGAAAGCCGGAGGGATCACCCACTGTATCGCCCTTTTCTCCTCTCAAGCTGAACCAGAGAGAGGTCCACGCACTTCTATCGCTCAGACATCATGCCGCCGAGCTTAAGGCAACCCGGTCTGCACGACGACACCCAGCAAGCACCGCCTCGGCATGATTTCGGCACCGGTTCAGCATCGGCGCAGCATCGGGTTCGGGTTTGATCTGCAGACCAATGGCATGCTTGCTCGCATGCGACCCGGTGTCCCGACCCCGGCCACAGAGCGCCCAGATGGGTTAGGGACGCGTTGCGTAGCGGATGATGGTACTAACCAAGCGCCGCCGTGCTCTCTGGCTGGCATCTACGCTGTGCCCGGCCAGCATCGGAAGAGTGCGATCCTCGCCCAGATGCTCGCAAATTTCCGCCAGGTTGCGGCAGTGCCGCAGCTCGGCGTTGGTCATGCCCAGCGCCTTTAGCAGTTCCCGTATGTCACGGGCCGTCAGCGGCCGCGAAGCGTGAAGGTCTTCCAGAACATCGACAGATTTGGCCGCAGCAGCCTCTTTCTCAGCTGCTTGGCCGTAAGCCTCGGCTAGACTGCGATGCTTGTCCCGCAGCGGTGCAAACAAGCGGGCATTTGCTTCCCGGTCGGCGTTCCTTGCCGCATGTCTGGCTGCCTCGAGGTCCTCTCCCGCAGGCAATGGGATGCGGGCATGGATTGCGCCCAGAATTGCCTCTCTGGCCTTATCGTCCAGCCGGTTACCGAGCCTTCTCAACCGCTGATCCGCCTTGGCCCAGAACCGGAGCCGATCCGCAGGCGAAGGCGGCAAGGGAACCGACCCGAGGCTGGCGATGTGCTTTTGGCTGACCCGGGCGCCGACGCGGACGGTTTCGACAAGGCTGACGTCCAGCCGATTACGGACCTGTCTGAAACGGGCAAACATGGAGTGGCATCATAACCTGTGACACGGCTTGATTACTACGCAGAGATGCCACTACGTGGGCCTATGGCCAGAGACTTCATCTCGCTCGGCGACGTGGCGGCCAAAGGGGCGGCGATGCTCGAGATCCGCTGCGGCCGGTGCGATCGGCACGGAAGCCTCTCGGTGGCGCGGCTGCCTGCTGAGTGGGGAGCGGATGCATCGATCCGCGACATGCAGCAGGTATAGAGCTGCGTATCATCCCGATGCGGGCAATTGCCGATCTGCTCGTGCATTGCCCGACACTCGTGCATCTGTTCGGTGCTGTTTGCCAAGACACAAAGCTTTAGAAAGATACGTAAACAACCATTGCGATGATCAGTATCATTGCGCCGAAAAGAGCCAACAAGTTATCCCCGAGCGTCAGCGCCATCACCGATGCGGAGCCCACCTCCCCCACGTCCGCAAACGCGCCTCGAATTGCTGCTCGTATCGTTGCAACCGTAACAGACGCTCGGCGTCTAACTGTTGCTTTCTGTGACCCGCCACGCAGCCACCCCGGCAACCATGAAGTAAACTACTCGGGACCGTTTGGGCGGACTGTCATCGCCGTCCTCCATCTTGGCAAGCCACTAGTGGTTCAGCACAGTGAATTTGACCGGTTGAAGGGGCTAGGCGCTGGTGTCAGTGCTCTCCGGCCCGGTGATGCACCCAATGTTCATAGGTGGAACCGCGCAACTCGACTTTGCGCTCGCATATCGCTCCAAGCCGCTGTGCAACGCGTTTCGACGCGAGATTGTCGGGTCGAATGAAGCTAGCAATCAGCAGCAAGGAATAGTGGCCGAAGAACCAGTCGCGAGCGGCCGCCGCCGCCTCACTCGCGAAGCCTTGTCTCCAGAACGGTTGGTCCAGCGAATACGCGAGTTCGGGTTCCGGCCAGTCAAGCGGTTGGAAGATGCCGACGCTCCCAATAAACCTGACACCGTCGATTTCTTCGACAGCCCACATGCCATAGCCGCGCAATGCCCACTGTCCAAGATCCGTCGCCATGGTCCGTCAAACCTCGACCGGGGTAGACGTTCGACCTGTAACCAAGTAGCGCATAACTTCTGGATTGGCCTGCATCGCCGCGCGGGCATTAAGATCGCTGGCGCGAAACGCTCGCAGCCTCAGCCGACCTGTTTCGACTAATGGGACGCCGAGCGGGACCGGTGCCCTCGAATTCGCCAAGGACATTACGACACCCTGATACCCCATCGTGGCAAGCCGCTCATTCAACCGGTCAAAACTCGTGTGCGGGGACACCAACCCGAGGGCGGGTTCGATGCAGGCGGAGGTCAAGCAGACGCGGAAGGAGAAGGGCACAACGTTGCAGCGTAGCCGCCGTCACGACCCTTGATTCAATCTTACTGTTCACTCGCAGCGATCAGATCGCGCACCAGAGCAGCGACCATCGCTGAGTCGCCTATGACTTCGCCCTCGCTCGCGGCTGGATAAATGATCAACAGCGTCCGTATCCTTGCCTTAAAACCGGCGAGCGTGGTTGCCCGCATTGAAACGATCTGATCCACTAACCGCACAATCTCGTCGCTGATGCGATCAATCATGCTATCGCAAGTAGCGTGCGTGTTTGCCTGCTGAACTAAAGCAATCGTGGCGTCGCACGCGGCAATCAAGTCAGCATCGTGGCGTTCGTTGTCACACTGCCGATGTTCTGCCACAGTAATCGTTCCCCCCCATTCATGTATAGGTCATGCGCCATTGCGAGCAGCGTCTAATTGCCAGCAACATGCGAGAGAGAAGCGCGGAGGGAAAGACAACCCAAGCAGCTACCTGCGCAGCGGACTGCATTTCTCGTTCACAATTCGCTGTCTATTGCATCGCCGAAACAAGGATCACGCATTTTGATTTTTTTCTAATTCTCCTCCCTGGGCACGAGACTGAGGACCTGCGCCGTGCGCTCCCCATGCCGGCGCCGATTGCGCTTCAGCGCGCGCTTGTCTGCTGCTTCCTCCGCTTCGAGTCCGGCTTGGTGCTTCTGCCAGGCCTCCGGAAGCGTGAGGATTGCCGGCGCAAGCTAGTGATCGAGCAAAACGTCATACACCACCCGAAAGGCGGCATACTGCTCGGCACCTTCGACCCGACCGAAATTTTGGTAATACGGATCGACCGGATCTCAGTTGTCGAAATCGATCATCGCCTGGGCGATCGCATTGACGATGCGGCTGCCCTCGGCGTCTGAACAGCGACTCGCAGCGTCAGGGTCGCGCCGAGTGGTTCCGCGAGCGCCGGGGACGGCATGCCAGCTTCCGGCAACAGACCCTGTAGCCAACGCTCGGACGCGGTCTGCAGGGGGCTTGCGGCGCTGAGAGTATCGGAAGCCCTGCCGACTGCTCAAGTCGTTACGTGCAACCATAGATTGATTGCATGCCTACCGTTCGTCGGCTGAACTCAGCTTGCGACGGGGAGGCTGGCGATGCTGTGCTATCTCCTACCCTCGGTAGCAATCGCTGCTGCCTGCGTGGCGGTTTACGCAACCTCGGTGGTGCGCCCCCGGCCGAGGATCAATTGACCTTCGTGCCGGTTGTGCCCGCGTCTCCGTCCCCACCTGCACCTGCACGGCCCGAGCGCCCGGTTGTGCCCCCC
>Ga0123356_10008469_pt1 | contig 10225 bp, 9 predicted proteins | sample TergutEmb28metaG_2_FD_92546 | JGI IMG/M metagenome (GOLD analysis project Ga0123356, IMG submission 92546) | Embiratermes neotenicus P3 segment gut microbial communities from Petit-Saut dam, French Guiana - Emb289 P3 | ecosystem: Host-associated > Arthropoda: Insects > Digestive system > Gut ... | reverse complement strand
TGGTAAAAGCTGATAAGAATCATTATCTTTTGTTATTCGTGAAGCATTAACCAAATACGGAAGATCATTGTCAATTTTTGTTGTGAATATGCTGGTAAAATCATTTCTGATATTCATTCCATTGGAATCAGTTAAAGAAGAAGAAACGCGAATTTCATAGAGATTATTTTGAATCCAGGGTTCTGAAGGCGTAAAAATTGCGAGCCTGTCATCATTATCAAGAAGCCAAAAACCTGTCATAGAAGGAATAAAAGAAATTGTTTCATATAAAGTGTTAATTGGTATGGGAACAGAAAACTCCAGTTTAATTTTTGTTTTTGGATCAGAAATAGCTTCATACATTGATGGAGAACAGGAAATTAAAATCGGACGCTCATTAGTTTGTCTGGTAGAAAAATCACGAAAAAATGCTTCATCCATCGATAAGCCTTCAGTATTACAGACATCAGATGAAAGATTTATTGTGTAATCATTATTTTTTTCTAGCGGTGTTAATGGCAAAAACGTTAATTTCTTTTCTTCCCAAAGAAATGTTCCTCTTATACGATTACCATCAGAAGATAGGGAAAAATTTCGTTCTACACTTGCTTTATGCGGTAAGTGGGAAAAATGCAGAGAAACAATTATTTTTTCGGGTTCAGAATGATAACCATCACCCGGAGTCCAGGAAACAATTTCAAATAACGAAGACCTTAAGATATCACATGAAATTATTGTTAATGAATAAATAATAAGAAAAATACTTAAAAAATATCTCATCTGACTGCCTCCAAATAAAAAGTAATATCCTCTTTAAGAAAAATTCCTTTTTCTGAAGATATTCCGCTCCTTCCTCCTGGAATTGTGATTTTGTAGTAATATGGAATTTCATTGTTTCCTGCAGTTATACCTTCCCATCTTAAAAACAAACGATCATCAGAAATCCAGTTGACATATTGAAGAGCGACAGGCGGGAGAATCCCCGGAAAGAACGGAGTAATTGAAATTTTTAATGGAACGTTTTGTTTTTCTTCAATACCAAAAGGCAAAGAAAACCAAATAGAAAAAGATAAATCATCAGTTACAGGAGAGATTGGAAACTGGATAATATTGTGAACTGTATTAAAATTACTAATTACATTGCCATTATTGGCAGTTATAGAAAAAATATTAAGATAAGGAATATCAACAGTAAAAAATAATTTATAATCATTTCCTAATTTTAATCCATCAACATCTTTTGTTTCACCGGAAACTATTAATGCATAAGTTGTTTCTGGCTCTGGCTCCCTGTTCAAAACATAAACAATGGAATTTTCTGTTAATAACTCTGTTCTTCCGGAGAGTGAAGGCTCAAAACGTATTGCCCGGATTACATTTTCGCTCATTGGTTTGTTGAATGAAACCGCAATTCCATGTCCCTGTCTCAATCCAGTTTCGATTTCTGCGCCGGTTGGGTACCAGCAACCATCAGAAAATAATACAGGGAAAACTTTTTCAACAAAAGGTAAAGTATGGTCCAGGTCAGTTGTAAAATTTCCATAATAAGTTTTTGGCAAAGGGATTCCATTTATACATTTTGCAGAATCCTTTAAAGTCCATCGATAATAATTCCAGGGAGAAAGCGCTTTCTCGGGAATTATTTTTAGAATTCTGTCATTTTCTTCCCATTCAAAATTTTTACTTCCTATTCCTTCAATTGTTATCGCATTTTCAACAGAAAGTTTGTTCATGGAATTTGAAAAATGAAATTCAAAAACTGGATTATTTGTTCCAATAGATTCACCATTTACCGGATAGTGATATTCCAATATTGGAGGATTATTTCTATTAATTGCATAAAAAGAAATAAATTGTTCAATTCGTATTTCTCTGCCATCAGCAGAACGTATTGATCCAAGGAGGTTTAAATTGTATCGGATTCCTGGAATCCATCCTGATACTGGTACAAAATAAAGGTCATTATTTTCCCAGAATTTATCTCCTGTTACTATTCCAAAATCCGAACTGATTTGTAAAAGATTTTCTGTTTCTCTTTTTTCCATTTTTGTATTGAATTTTAATATCACAGGGCTGTAAATATCAGGAAGAATAGAATTATTATTTTCTGGTTCTATTTTGATTTCTATTGGTTTAATATTTATAAAATTGGAAAAATCTATATAATCACAAGAGGCAAAAAAAGATATACATAAAAATATAATAAAAAAATTATTCAATAATCGTAACATAACTTCCCTCCCTTAAGTTCGTTTCAGGTCTTAATACGATTAATTCCCCTGCGTTTAAACCTGATTTTACTTCCCGTTCATCCCCGTAAGTAAAACCAAGAGTAATTTTTCTTTCTGTCAATGTGTTGCCATTGATTATAAAAACACTGCCATTGTTATTTATTTGATTAAAAATCGATGATTCAGGAATATAAATAATTTTATTTGGATGTCCAAGAGTTACAGTTATACGTGCAAACATCCCTGGTTTTAATTTACAGGTAATATTGGATGAATCCTGTATATTTAATAGCAGAACTCGTACTAAAAAACTTAGGCTCTGGCTGTCAGCCTGAGGATAAATTAAATCGACAATTCCATCTCTGTTTTCGCCAGTACCATCTATCAAAATAGAAGCAAACATTCCTTTTTCGATTCTGAGTGCATCTTTTTCACGAACAGGAAAAATTGCATATAAAGATTTAGTATCAATCAGGCTGATAATTTTGTCCTGAGGACGAACACGCTCGCCTTCTTCAAGATATCGCGCTCCAATAATACCGGAAGATGGACTGAATATTGATAGTTCACTCAACGCCAGGTTTGCGGATGTTAATTCTTTTTCTGCAGCTTCTAATCTTGCAAAAGCCGCTTCCAATTCGGCTCTAAGGCTTGCAGTTTTTAGTTTTACAAGTGCTTCTTGACGTTTTTCTTCTTCTGATGGGATCTGTATTCCAGCAGCTGTCAGATCCTGGTTACGGCTGCCTATTCTTAGGATATCAAGTTCTTTTTCCATCAATTTGATCTGTTCTAATTCAGAGTTAAGACTGAAACGACTAACAAGAATTGCTTCAGTGTGAATGCCTCCAGCAAGAAAAAGCGTTTCTTGATTTTGATGTTTACGGCTGTTCTCTTCCAATCGGCGTTTAGCATGATCAAGTTCCAGGCTGGCTTTTTCGAGTGATAGAAGCTGTGCTTCTGCATGGAAAATTCCTTCCAGTAATCTTGAGTCTGCTAAATTGCGGGCAGCCAAAACCTGTGAATAATTATTTCTGGCTCTTTCAACGGCAAGGTTTATTTGCGGATTTTCCAGGAGAATAATTAATTCTCCCTGGTTTACATAATCACCTTCACGATAAAGAAGTCTTTTAATTACTGCTTCCTGCGATGAAGTTATATCTACTTTACTTAAAAATGATAAACTGCCAAAACCTGAAGTTTCATCCGGCTGTTCACGTTCCGTGACAGTAAAACTTTTTACGCTTTTTATTTCGTTATTGATTATTAATTGTTTGTTACACGAGAAAAATAAAATTGTTGTTATGCAAATTAATATTAAATTTTTCATTAAATCCTCCAAAAAGATTTCTTTAATTATTGAACTGTATTCAAAACCGAGTTCGCAGTTTTATTTATTTGCACAAGGTTTGATAGTTCTCCAGGTGCGATAGCAAGAAAACGTTCCAGTTCACGTTCTGCTTCCAGCAGGAAAGTAGCTGCTTCCACAGCGGATATCTCGCGCTGTGTTTGCTCAATTAAAACTTCCATCATTTTTAGTCTTGTTATTTGTCCAAGATAAAGCCTGATTTCCTCGATGCGGCATCGCTCTGCACCAAGGGATACGGCTTCCAGAGCCAATAATCTTTTTTGCTCTGCAAGATTACATTTTTCAACCGCATTAGATGCTATCCTTCCAATTTGTTCAAAACTTGTATTGTATTTTTCTTGTTCAAGAGCAAGTGATAACCTGGCTTGTTTTTTTCCGAACCTTGATGCCGGATCACTAAAAGGAGAAAAGCTATTTTGCACAATTGCAGTTCTGTCAAATTGATCATAAGACAGCGGTTCCCATCCTGTTTGAACGCCAAACCGGTTTTGAATCCATGGTGTTGATAAATCAATGTTTAGTCCGACTGACCAGTTATAACGCGTTAGAGGATACTGCTGTCCTGTAAGACCAAAATTACCTGTAAATCGTAAAACAGGAATCCACGATCTGGATATGTATTTTAATTCCGCTTCTTTTTTTCTTATAAAGTGCTGTATTTCAATTAGATCTGGATTTTGTTTTTTTGCAAGATTCGCAGCGGCACTTGCTGCAGGAAGAACAGAAGCGCGGTTAATATCTACTTTTTCTGTCAGGATGGGCAGTTTATCCAGTCCTAAAAGTTCTGCAAATTGCCTTTCCATTTCTATTAAATCCAATTGAAGTGAAAAAATGTCCAGCTTTGCATCTGCAAAATTGATTTGTGCATTTGCATAATCAACAGGAAGTGCGAGGCCAAGCAATACTTCTTCATTTAAAATATTTAATTGTTCTTCAAGAACCTCTAAAGCGGCTTTTTTAATATCAAGAATTGCCCTTGATGCCAGCACCTTGCGATAAACTGAAATTGCCGATTCTGAAATTTCTGAAGACATTTTGTCAATCCTTGTTGATGATAGTTTTAAATCTGACTTTTCTATGTTACGTGATAATGAAGTTCTGCCTCCGTCAAAAATCATCTGTTCCAGGCTTATACCGTAATTTTTTATGAATGAATCTGCTCCAAACATTTGCAGCCTGTCATTTTCTGAAGCACTGATACTGATTCGCGGAAAATATTCTCTTATTCCCGAAATATAAGCTCTTTCCATTATTTTCTGCGAAGAATAAGCATATTTAAGATCCGCAGATGCACAAACAGCAAGTTCAGCAGCTTGTAAAAAGGTTAGCGTTTGTAAATCAATATTATTTGCAAACAATGAGGCAGCGTTTAAAATAAACATGATACAGAAAATAAAAAATTTATGCTTATTTTCCATAATTATCGTACCTCCGTGATTATATTTTCCAGATTAGTTATAGATCGTAGTAAAGGGGTTTCCCAGGGAAGCATTGCTCTAGCGCGGCTTAAATCTTCAAGAGCGTCATCGCTCCTTCCGGCTATCCAGCGCAGCCTGGCTCTGTCCAGCAAAACCATAGCACTTTCTGCTGAATACTCAGCGGCTCTATCGAGCAATATAACTGCTTCATCAAATTTTCCTCTTTCTGCAGCAAGATCTGCCGCAAATCTGAGAGTGCGGATATCCTGTGGATTATCTATTAATATAGTTCTGGTAATTTCTGCTGCTCTTTCCAGATCGCCTTTTTCGCGTAATACTCTGGCAAGATAAAAACCAGCTTCCAATGATGATGGCCGCAGTTTAATCGCTCTGCGGCAGGAATTCTCTGCTTTTTCAAAATCACCGTTAAAGTATTCTGCTTTTGCGCGAAGAATTACTCCAGGCGGAAAGTCATTAGTTTTCTTAAGAATTTCAGAAACCTGTAAAAACCGTCCTTGTGAATAGGCTTCTGATGCGCGGATATAAAGCAGAATAGTGTCTGTATCCGGTACATTGCTGCAGGAGAATGAGAAAACCATAAAACTAAAAATCAAAGTTATGTGCAAAGTAAATGTTTTCATAGGCTGATATATGTTAGCCGCTCCGCTAAACGCCCGGAGGAAGCTGCCGCTTGTTTGTTAAAATACTCCCTAAATCCTGGAATACCAGCAGATGAGCGAAGCGCTCCAACTGCAAAAACTGTATATGGATTATCAGGAAGACTTATTAACGATAGCAACGAATCCAAAATCTGAGGATTGCCGGAATTAATCGACAAAGAGATAATGTTTTCAATTTCTCTTTTTGTTTTAATCGATAATCCATCTTCTGTTTTTAGACCTGTGTAAGATGCCAGAATCCTTCGGCATTCTTCGGCAAAAGGTCCATACGGAGCCAGATTGATGCAGTTTTCTGCAAACTCTGCTGCAATGGCGCCGTAAAAAAATCTAGCGCCTCTGTACCAATACTCAGGAAAATGCGCATAACGAGCACGAATCGCCCTGTATGCTGATCCATTTAACCTGTCTTCTGCTGCTGTAGCTCCATTTCTGGATGATGCTTTATTTTTCTCTAAAGAACAAACAAGCATCATCCATCTGCTGAAACTATCAGGCTCATCAAGATCATCAAAAAGAAATGAAAGATCGATGGCTGCATCAGCCCACTGCTCATTTAAAAATGCAATCATCGTTATAGCAGCGGCAACGACGATTTCTTCACTCTTTGCATCAAGCACATTCAAAAGTCCGCGTTCAACATCTTCTTTTTGAATCAGACCCAATCCATAGGCACAGGACAGCTCCTTGTAAGCAGCTGCAACCGCACCTGCAAGATCACCGATGGTTTCCCTGATTCCTGACTCAACAAAAAACATTCCCTGGAACCAGGAACCGGTTCTTTCCAGTTCTGCGAGTTCATCAAGTGAATGCAAAAGTGATTTCATCTCGGCATCGCTCAGTGAAGCTGATGCCAGGGCTAGCGGCGAAGCCGAGGATGACAAAGCCGAGGACTGCATTGTCTTCGTCGCTAACATCGTTTTAGACGATGATGAATCCGATGCTCCGGATCTTGTCCCGTGCAAGGATCCTGTGAGCACAGTTTGCTTCTGAGAAGTCTGCCTTTCAACAACGTTGCAGGCAGAGATGACAAACATCAGAAACAATAAAGATAAGAAATTAAGTTTAGTTTCCATAAGCAACTCCATTAAAAAAATTTTATTTCCCCTATATGGGTGCGCAGATGCGTGGCGCTTGACTGAAAATGAAAAAAAAATAAAAATATTTTAGGTGACAGTCACCCATGCTATTAGTAGCGTGGTGAAAAAATGGTATACGCTATATATGGCGTAGGTGACTGTCACTACATTGACACCTGGGAAAAATAGCGTTATATTGGGTATATAGGAGAACTATTATGAAAAAGAAAATACTGTTAGTTGCTGTTATTTTATGCATTTTTACGGTTTCTCAGGTACATTCATTTGGAGTGGGAGCTCAGGCAAATTTCTATGCGGATTTTGGAGAGGAAGGAATGTATGCCCCTGGTTTCTCCCTTCTTTTGAGCCCATCCAGAACATTCAATATTGCTGCAAATTACTATATTGATGTTTACAGCGATAGCATTGTCGGTTTGACAATGGATTTTGTACCAACTGGACTTGTGTTTAATATTTCGAGATCTGGCATGACACTTCTGGCAAATCCTAAAGCCTGGGCATTCAATTTCAATCTGGGATTAGGTGGATTTTTTAACATCAGATTTGCAGAATTCTTTAATTTCCAGGATGAAGTTACAGTAGCCGGCGGAGTGCGTTTTCCAATAGGATTTAATTTCCTGTTTGCAGGACATCGATTTGAAATCTTCACCCATGTTGCTCCGTCTTTAGGAATCAATTTATCCCCAAAATTTGAATTTTCAAATCCTTTCTTTCCTGTAGCTCTTGGCGCCAGACTCTGGGTCAAATAAGAGAAAAAAAATGTCAGTCACCTTATGGTGACTGACAACATCTTAATGAAATCAATGGAAACCGCTATAGCTCTGTGCGCTGTTGGCGCAGAAAAAGTCGTATCAAATGAATTACGCAAAATGGATCTCAAGGTTGAGGAGTCCCTTTATGGAAGGGTACGCTTTAAGGCAGATTTAAAAGGTCTTTATCAAGCATTGATTGGTTTGCGCGCCGCTGACAGAGTGCTGCTGGAGGTTGCAAATTTTAAAGCAACAGATTTTGATGTTCTTTTTGAAGGAACTGCCGGCACAGCCTGGGAACGAATTGTTCCCAAAGGCATGGGATTAAAAGTTGCCAAGGTTCGTTCCAACCGTTCTCAGTTGAGAGCAGAAACCAGTATTCAAGCAATCGTTCACAAAGCAGCAGCACAGCGTCTCTGCGGCAAGTATAAAGTGAACCGCCTCCCTGAACAAGTAATGCTTTCTCGGTCTAAAGACTGGTCTAAAGACCGGTCTAAAAAACAAATAAACGATGAAGAAACTTCGCCGGTTAAAGTTGCAGAAGTACGCGTATACGTAGAGAAAGATGTGGTTTCCCTTCTTGTTGATTTAAGCGGAGATCCGCTTTTCAAACGCGGCTACAGAAGCGAAGGCGGCACAGCACCGTTGCGTGAAACAACAGCAGCTTCCATTTTATTATTGTCCGGCTGGAAGCGAAAATTTCCTCTTTATGATCCATTCTGCGGTTCTGGTACCATTTTGATTGAAGCTGCAATGTACGCATGGGATATAGCACCCGGATTGGGCAGGTTTTTCGCACTGGAAAATATGCTCATCGCTGACAAAAAAATCGAGCAACAGGTGCGTGAAGAATTCCGTTCAAAAATCGATTTTAGCCGGCTTGTCAGAATTGCTGGCAGTGATGAAGATTTGCGTTCAGTATCAATTGCAGCTTCCAACATAGCCCGCCTTCATGATATCGCCGAAGGAAAAGCACCTCAACGCGGGATTCGTTCTGCAGACATCAATTTAGGCATCGATTTAAAGGTTCAACCAATGACAAAAGCCGCCACTCCATTTTCTTCTTCTGATGCAGAATCCGGGGGCTTACTAATCACTAACCCGCCTTACGGTAAGCGTCTTGGAGATCAGACAATGGCAGAACAGATATACAAGGATATGAGCAGTTTAGAACAGCGCTTTCCTGGGTGGAAACTTGCAATAATAACCGACCACAGCGGGTTTGAAAGCTTTTTTGGGAAAAAGGCAGATTCCTGCCGGGAAATAAGTAATGGGGCTATTCCTTCCTATTTTTTCCAATATGATGTATGATTATTGTACCAGCCATAAGAAGGAGTGAAAAATGGCAGTTGCAGTAGAACATGAAAAAAGACGTAAAAAAATCCTGGAAAAAGCTCTTGCAGTATTTATGGATGATGGGTTTGAAGACGCCACTTTTCAGAAAATTGCAGACCGTTGCGGAATCACAAGAACAATATTGTATCTCTATTTTAAGAACAAAAGAGAGATTTTTAACTATAGCATTAAACAGCTGTTATTAAATGTTGAAGAAAAAATACATACTATTTTTAATGATAAATCATTGGGCAGCATAGAAAAAATTACCAAAATACTTTTATCGATCATTAAGCAACTGGAACAAAACCGTCAGATACTTTCTGTTGTGCTTGATTACCTTCTTCATATTGCAAAAGGTGATGTCGATCCAGAGGCAAGGGTACGGCGAAGAACTGTTAAATTCCGTCATGTTTTATCTTCAATGCTGATAGCAGGAGTAAAGTCCGGTGAATTAAAAAAAATCAATATAAAAATCGCAACAGACTATCTTTACAGTTTTATTGATTCTGCCATCTTCCAGCTTGTTGTGTTAAAGCGTAAAAGCCTTAGTGAATTAAACGATGCAATTGTGTTTGCCGTAAAACAATTCGCAGCTTAAGCAATAATCAGTTTATTGGCGGTATTGCCAGCAAACTTTATATTGGAAATATTAAAAAACGTTTTTAACGTTTAAAAAAAAGGAGATTATATGAAAAATTGGAAAAGTAAAATTCTTACCGGTATAGTGGTTATCTTGATTTCTGCCGTTATGTTTGGCTGTTTTGGCAACAATAGCTTAAATGGTACATGGTTATTTGAAGATCTGGATTATCCAGAAGGTAGTATTACAATGGTTTTTTCAGATAAGAATTTCCATTGGAAAACTCTTTGGTTCGAAAGAGAAGGTACATTTAACCTTTTGGAGAATGCAATTGAATTAATACCTTCTGACGATCCAACAGATATTTGGACGCCTTCATTCTCCCGCGATAAAAATATTATAATGATTGATAATTTACAGTTTGTAAAACAATAAGAAAAAGCACCTGTCACCGGTAACGAGTGACAGGTATCATTATTAAAATATCATTCTCTGTTGCCATAAATATTTTGGGAAATAAGTGCAAAATCTACCAGTGGACGTATCGATATAAAATCAGTTTCCGGCTCAGTAAATGCAAATTCATCAAGCGGCAGTATTCGTTGTACAATTAGCGAACCTGCCGGTAATGTTTCGCTTGTAACTTCCAGCGGCAGTGTTAATCTTAATTTACCGCAAAATTTAAACTTTAATTTTTTTGCCAGATCATCCAGCGGCCGTTTAACAACTCCCTTTTCCGACAATCTTTTTATCCCTGTTAATGACAAAAAAACAACACAAGGCGCTA
>Ga0123356_10008468_pt1 | contig 10226 bp, 8 predicted proteins | sample TergutEmb28metaG_2_FD_92546 | JGI IMG/M metagenome (GOLD analysis project Ga0123356, IMG submission 92546) | Embiratermes neotenicus P3 segment gut microbial communities from Petit-Saut dam, French Guiana - Emb289 P3 | ecosystem: Host-associated > Arthropoda: Insects > Digestive system > Gut ... | reverse complement strand
CGCAGCTCCGTCATCTGCCCGACCGTCAACCCGCGGTATTCCGCCGCCACAACCGACTGCGCGGTGGCTGCCACACTGGCCACCTCGGCCACGAGCGCCTTCTTGTCCTCTAGGTTGAGTGCCATGCCTCTCTCGCCTCTTGCCTGAAGATCACTATGTTGTGAAACCGCTCGATGCCGAGCGGCTCCGCCCATCACCGCACCGCAAGCACTCACCGCTGCGCGCAAGGGAAGCAAGGCTCCCTCGAGCGTTCGCGACGGGCTTAAGTGCTCGCACACCCTTCAAGGAGAGATCCCCTTGGGAGGGTGAGCATCCGACGGTGACCTCCACGCCTCGAGAAGCTCCTCGATGCGAATAGCGGTGCACCATCTGCGCAGGCCCGATCATTAAGAGGGCGTGCCGGTACCCCGGCACCCCTCGCCTGCGGTCTTCGATGGAATCCCGGTACGCACAGGGTGCGCACCGGGAGCCGCATCAAAACAGTTCTTGAGCCTTGAGCCAGGCCCCGGCAGCCCTTTTAGCTGCTGGAGCTCACCAGACTCGCCTGATCGATCACAACACCCGGTCCCATCGTCGAGGACAGGGTGATGCGCTTCAAATACTGCCCCTTGGCCGAGGCCGGCTTCGCCTTCTGCAGGTCAGCGATCAGCGCCGCCAGGTTCTCCTTCAGCGCAGTGGTCTCAAACGTGGCCTTGCCGATCGTGCAATGCACGATGCCGGCCTTGTCCACGCGATAGCGCACCTGCCCGGCCTTGGCATTCTTCACCGCGCCGGCCACATCGGGTGTGACCGTGCCGACCTTGGGGTTCGGCATCAGTCCGCGCGGCCCCAGGATCTGCCCGAGCTGGCCGACGACGCGCATCGCATCCGGGCTCGCCACCACCACATCGAAGTTGATCTCGCCCGCCTTCACCTTCGCGGCCAGGTCCTCCAGGCCCACGATGTCGGCCCCGGCTGCACGGGCCGCGTCCTGGTTCTTCCCCGCGGTGAACACGGCCACCCGCACCGTCTTGCCGATGCCATGGGGCATGACGGTCGAGCCACGCACCTGCTGGTCCGACTTGGAGGCATCGATGCCCAGGTTGACCGCGGCATCAACCGACTCGGCAAACTTGGCCGTGGCGTTCTCCTTGACGAGCTTCAGAGCCTCATCCACCGGGTACTGCTTGCCCGGCGAGAGCTTCGCCTTCCAGCCCTTCACTCGCTTGGTCAGCGCCATGATCAAACTCCTTCCACGTCCACGCCCATGCTGCGCGCGCTGCCAGCGATGGTGCGCACTGCCGCATCGAGGTCCGCAGCCGTGAGGTCCGGCTGCTTGGTCTTGGCGATCTCCTCGAGCTGCGCGCGGGTGATCTTGCCCACCTTGCTCGTGTTGGGCGTGCCGCTGCCCTTCTCGATGCCGATCGCCTTGCGAATCAGCACCGCCGCAGGCGGTGTCTTCATCACGAAGGTGAAGCTGCGGTCGCTGTACACGGTGATGACCACCGGGATCGGCAAACCCTTCTCCAGCTTCTGGGTCTGCGCATTGAACTGCTTGCAGAACTCCATGATGTTGACGCCCTGCTGGCCGAGCGCCGGCCCGATGGGGGGAGAGGGGTTCGCTGCGCCCGCCGGGACCTGCAGCTTGATGTAGCCTTGAACTTTCTTAGCCATGAGATAGCTCGATCACGTCTGTTGGTGGCGGGCGCCTTGCGGCGCACCACGCAGCCTGTACCTGCACACCGGCCCTTGAGCGCGCACGCTCACGCCTTCTCGACCTGCGAGAAGTCCAGCTCCACGGGCGTCGAGCGCCCGAGGATCTGCACGGCCACCTGCAGCCGGTTCTTCTCGTAGTTCACATTCTCGACCACGCCGTTGAAATCGTTGAACGGCCCGTCAACCACGCGCACCACCTCGCCGGGCTCGAAGAGCACCTTCGGCCGCGGCTTGTCCGCGCCCTCCACGACCCGGCGCAGGATCTGCATCGCTTCCTTCTCCGTGATGGGCGCGGGCTTCTCCGGCGTGCCGCCGATGAAGCCGAGCACCTTGGGTACATCGCGCACCAGGTGCCACGTATCCTCGTCCATCTCCATCTGCACCAGCACATAGCCGGGGTAGAACTTGCGCTCGCTCTTCCTCTTCTGGCCGTCGCGCATCTCCACCACCTCCTCGGTGGGCACCAGGATCTCGCCAAACTTCGACTCGAGCTGCGCACGGCGGATACGCTCCTTCAGCGATTCCGCCACGCGGTGCTCGAAGTTCGAATAGGCGTGCACCACGTACCAGCGCAGCGCCACCTCTAGCCTCCCTGCCCGGTGAGCGCCCGCGTCGCCCAGGCAAGCACCAGGTCGAGCGCCCAGAAGAACATCCCCGCCACGAGCACGAACACGAACACGACCGCCGTGGTCATCAGGGTCTCGTTGCGGTTCGGCCAGACGATCTTGCGCAGCTCAACCCGCGAGTCGCGGATGAACTGCCACAGCTCGGTGCCGTAGCGCGACCAGGCGACCACGGCGCCCGCGAGCACGATGCCGCCTGCGACCGCCGCCCAGCGCAGCCACCAGCCCTCCTGGGCCAGTAGGTAGTATCCGGCCACGCCTGCGGCCACCAGCACGACCGCAACTGCGAGCTTCACCTTGTCGGACGTGCCGACGTCCTGAACCTTGACTTCTTCCGCTGCCATATTGATTCGCTGGCAGGCCAGGAGGGAATCGAACCCCCAACCTGCGGTTTTGGAGACCGCCGCTCTGCCAATTGAGCTACTGGCCTGTGATGTCCCGATAATTTCCCGTCAGTTTCCTCACCGGGTCCGTAAATCCCCGGCGAGCCTCACGGGAACCACGCTTAAGGTTCCCGTGAGCTTCACGCCACTACTTGAGGATCTTGGCGACCACGCCGGCGCCAACGGTCTTGCCGCCCTCGCGGATGGCGAAGCGCAGGCCTTCCTCCATCGCGATCGGGCTGATCAGCTCGATCGTCATCTTGATGTTGTCCCCGGGCATGACCATCTCCGTGCCCGCCGGCAGCTCGATCGTCCCGGTCACGTCCGTCGTGCGGAAGTAGAACTGCGGTCGGTAGCCCTTGAAGAAGGGCGTGTGCCGTCCCCCCTCTTCCTTGGTCAGCACGTACACCTCGCACTCGAAGTGCGTGTGCGGGGTGATGCTCCCGGGCTTGGCCAGCACCTGCCCGCGCTCGACGTCCTCGCGCTTGGTGCCGCGCAGCAGCACCCCCACGTTATCGCCCGCCTCGCCCTGGTCCAGCAGCTTCCTGAACATCTCCACCCCGGTGCAGGTGGTCTTCTGCGTCGCCTTGAGCCCCACGATCTCCACTTCGTCGTTCACCTTGATGATCCCGCGCTCGATGCGCCCGGTCACCACCGTGCCACGGCCGGAGATCGAGAACACGTCCTCGACCGGCATCAGGAAGGGCTTCTCCACCTCGCGCTTCGGGACCGGGATGTACTTGTCCATCTCCTCCACCAGCTTCACCACCGCTGGCACCCCGATCTCGCTCTTGTCGCCCTCGAGCGCCTTCAAGGCCGAGCCAATGACGATCGGGGTCTGCTCGCCCGGGAACTTGTAGGTGGAGAGCAGCTCGCGCACCTCCATCTCCACCAGCTCCAGCAGCTCCTTGTCATCCACCATGTCCGCCTTGTTCATGAACACCACGATGTACGGCACGCCCACCTGGCGCGCCAGCAGAATGTGCTCGCGCGTCTGCGGCATCGGCCCGTCCGCCGCCGACACCACCAGGATCGCCCCGTCCATCTGCGCAGCACCCGTGATCATGTTCTTCACGTAGTCCGCATGCCCCGGGCAGTCCACGTGCGCGTAGTGGCGCTTGGAGCTCTGGTACTCCACGTGCGCGGTCGAGATCGTGATCCCGCGCGCCTTCTCCTCGGGGGCCTTGTCGATCTGGTCGTACGCCATGAACGTCCCGCCGTGGGTCTCGGCCATCACCTTCGTCAGCGCCGCCGTCAAGGTCGTCTTGCCGTGGTCCACGTGACCGATCGTCCCGACGTTCACATGCGGCTTGTTACGCTCGAATTTCTCTTTGGACATGGTAATGACCTCGAATGAGTCCTCGCTGCTTAGCGTTGCCTTAGTGCTTGATGATCCCGTCGGCGATGTTCGGCGGCACCTCGACGTACTTCGCGAATTCCATCGTGAAGGTCGCACGGCCCTGGCTCATGGAGCGCACCGTGGTGGCATAGCCGAACATCTCTGACAGCGGCACCTCGCCGCTGATCACTTTGCCGGCGGCAGTCTCGTCCATCCCGGTGATCTGGCCGCGCCGGCGATTCAGATCGCCGATGACATCCCCGGAGTACTCCTCGGGGGTCACCACCTCGACCTTCATGATCGGCTCGAGCAGCACGGGCTTGGCGCGCCGGAAGCCTTCCTTGAAGCCCATGGAGCCGGCGATCTTGAAGGCCATCTCGGAGGAGTCCACGTCGTGGTAGGAGCCATCGAACAGCGTCACCTTCACGTCCACCACGGGATAGCCGGCAATGACGCCGGTCTGAACGGCCTCCTGTATACCCTTGTCCACGGCCGGAATGAACTCCCGGGGAATCGTGCCACCCACGATCCCGTTGACAAACTCGTAGCCCTTGCCGGTGCCGTTCGGCTCGATCTTCAGCCACACATGGCCGTACTGGCCGCGCCCGCCGGACTGGCGCACGAACTTGCCTTCCTGCTCGACGACAGCGCGGATCGTCTCGCGGTAGGCGACCTGGGGCTTGCCGACGTTCGCCTCGACCTTGAACTCGCGCTTCATGCGATCGACGATGATCTCCAGATGCAGCTCGCCCATGCCGGAGATGATCGTCTGGCCGGACTCCTGGTCGGTGCTCATGCGGAAGGAGGGGTCCTCCTTCGCCAGGCGCTGCAGGGCGAGGCCCATTTTCTCCTGGTCGGCCTTGGTCTTCGGCTCCACTGCGACCGAGATCACCGGGTCGGGAAACTCCATCTTCTCGAGCGTGATGACCTTGTCGAGGTCACACAGCGTGTCACCCGTGATGACGTCCTTGAGGCCGACCGCCGCGGCGATGTCGCCCGCGCGGACCTCCTTGATCTCGTTGCGGTCGTTGGCATGCATCTGCAGGAGCCGGCCGATACGCTCCTTCCGGTCCTTGGTGGGCACGTACACCGTATCGCCCGAGCTCAAGGTGCCGGAGTAGACCCGGAAGAAGGTCAGGTTGCCGACAAAGGGGTCGTTCAGGATCTTGAAGGCGAGCGCGGCGAAGGGCTGCTCGTCGCTCGCCTTGCGGCTCGCAGGCTGGCCGTTGGGGGCCACACCCTTGACGTCGGGCATCTCCACGGGGGAGGGCATGTACTCGATGATCGCATCGAGCAGCGCCTGCACGCCCTTGTTCTTGAACGCCGTGCCGCACATGCACAGGACGATCTCATTCCTGATCGAGCGCTCGCGCAGCCCGGCGCGCACCTCGGCGGGGGTGAGCTCACCGCCCTCCAGGTACTTGCTCATCAGGGCGTCGTTCGCCTCGGCCGCCGCCTCGATCATCCTGGCGCGCTGCTCCTGCGCCGCCGGCAGCAACTCCTCGGGGATCTCGCGGTACTCGAACTTCATCCCCTGGGTCTCCATGTCCCAGTAGATGGCCTTCATGCACACCAGATCCACCACGCCGTCGAACTTCTCCTCGGCGCCGATCGGGATCTGGATGGCCACGGGGTTGCCGCGCAGGCGGTCACGGATCTGCTCGATGCAGCGAAAGAAGTCGGCCCCCGCACGGTCCATCTTGTTGACGAAGGCGATACGCGGCACATGATACTTGTTCATCTGCCGCCACACGGTCTCCGACTGCGGCTGCACGCCCGAGACGGCGCAGAACAGCGCCACGGCGCTATCCAGGACACGCAGGGAGCGCTCCACCTCGATGGTGAAGTCCACGTGTCCCGGGGTGTCGATGATGTTGATGCGGTGCTCGGGGAAGGTGCTGTCCATGCCCTTCCAGAAGCAGGTCGTCGCGGCCGCGGTGATGGTGATGCCCCGCTCCTGCTCCTGCTCCATGTAGTCCATGATGGCCGCGCCATCGTGAACCTCACCGATCTTGTGCGACACGCCGGTGTAGAAAAGGATGCGCTCTGTCGTCGTCGTCTTCCCCGCGTCGATGTGCGCGGAGATGCCGATGTTTCGGTAGCGCTCGATGGGCGTCGCGCGTGCCACGATCAATGTCCTTGAAGGTCGAGGCCTTCTTCAGGCCGCAAAGGGGTACGCCGGCGGCTTCACCAGCGATAGTGCGCGAAAGCCTTGTTGGCCTCCGCCATGCGATGGGTGTCCTCACGCTTCCTGACGGCCGCCCCGCGGTTCTCCGCGGCGTCCATCAGCTCGTGCGCCAGCCGGAAGGCCATCGACTTCTCGCTGCGATCGCGCGCAGCCTCGATGACCCAGCGCATCGCCAGTGTCTGGCGGCGCGTGGCCCGGACTTCAACCGGGACCTGGTACGTGGCACCGCCCACGCGGCGGGACTTGACCTCGACGACCGGCTTGACGTTGTCGAGCGCCGTGGAGAGCACCTCGATCGCGTCTCCGCCCTGCTTGCCGGTCTTCTCCGAGATCCGGTCGAGCGCCCCGTAGATGATGCGCTCGGCGGCGGATTTCTTGCCGTTCTTCATGACCACGTTCATGAACTTGGCCAGCATCTCGTTGTTGAACTTCGGGTCCGGGAGGATCGTGCGGACCGGAGCTTGTGCTCGGCGGGACATCTATGGGACTCCAGCTGTGACCTTGAAAGCGCGGGCGATGCCCGGGCGCCTCATTTCTTGGCGCGCTTCGCGCCGTACTTGGAGCGGCCCTGCTTGCGCTCACCGACGCCAGCGCAGTCGAGGGTTCCGCGGATCGTGTGGTAGCGCACACCGGGCAGGTCCTTGACACGGCCGCCGCGGATCAGGACCACCGAGTGCTCCTGCAGGTTGTGGCCTTCCCCGCCGATGTAGCTCGTCACCTCGTAGCCGTTCGTCAGGCGCACGCGGCATACCTTGCGCAGCGCCGAGTTGGGCTTCTTGGGCGTCGTGGTGTAGACGCGCGTGCAGACGCCGCGCTTCTGGGGGGAGGCCCCGAGCGCCGGCACTTTCGTCTTCTCTACCTTCGTCCGGCGGGGTTGCCGGATGAGCTGACCCGTGGTGGCCATACTTCGCTTCCACACTCCTCGACAAATCTTTGGGCTACATGCTCTACAGGCTGCTTCCAGGAGCGCACACCCCTCACGCAGCCTCGCTCCGAGACGCTCCGACCGGGCCCAAGCTCTTGCGCGGTCTCATCTGGAGCACCGCGTGACGCACCGGGCCGTCAAGTAAAGTGTGCGCTTACGCCTCGAGCGGGTAAAAGCAAGCCGGGCCGCCTCTTACACTTAAGGACGCGACCCGGTGCCGGTAACTCGCTATTTTTCGGCGCCGGCTGGCAGCGTCTGCCGCTCGCGCAAGGGGCGGGCCGGACCGAGAAAGGCCGGCGATTCTATGTAGGTGACGGGGGGGTGTCAACCGCTTGACCCGCGATCCCCGGCAGGATGCCGATGAAATCCCCTGCCTTGTGCCTGGCCTGGGCCAGGGCGGGACCCTGTGACAGCGCACGAGGCCTAGGTACCGGTCGGGGAACAGCGCACCGCGGTGACTGCCTCGACGGCGCTTTGCGAGGCGAGAACCGGAGCGCAAGCGCACCCCCGATGCGGCCTTCTTGCTCAAGGCCATCGGGGCGCCACCAGGGAGGCTACGGGGAGCCTGTGGCGATGAGGCGGTGGCTCGAGCGCTGCGCGCCTCCCAGCTGGCGATACTGCGATGTCCGCGCCGACACCCGGACTACCAAGGCCACCTTCATTCCCATCTGCAGCCGGCCGCGCTTGCCCTCGACCATGGCGCCTTAGGACAAGGAGCAGTTCGGCGATGATTTCTACGGAGCATCATCCGAAATCCGGGCCCTGCGACTTCAAACGTACCGTTTCATCTCCGGCGCACCAATTCCGAGAAGGCCGGCTATCCCCGGTCAAACTTGGGGTGATCGTGACGGAAACCGCAGCTGTTGAGCTAGAACAACCGGGATGTCACAGATCAGGGCGACGTCCGCTTCGCTTCCCGGACAGGGGACGCCCCCGCGCTTCCTGCGGCCTCATGCAGACGTTGCCTCACCGTGCCCTCCGACGGCGGTTCGAACGGCTACCACCTCGGGCGAGCAGGTCGCGAACGGTCTGCCTTGCTTGGTGCTGCTGCCACAGGAGCGGAACAATCCGCCAAGCACGCACGCCGTCGCGACGTCCTGCGGGAATCAGGTTGTAGATGACGATGGCGCAACTGTAGTAGCCGAATATGAGGACGACAGGTCCGAGAATGCCAAGGGGTCGGTTCCAGAAGAAGTCAAACGCCAGCAGGGGCAAGGCCACTGCAAGCTGGGCGACAACGCCGCCCCAGGCGATCAAGCAAAGCTCCCATTCCCAGGGCCTCTCAGGGCTTTGGAATTCGCAAAGGCCGTGAAGGACAGCGAGCCGGATCCCTGTGACCCTATAACCAAAGTGGTGCGCGACTGCGGCATGGCCTAGCTCGTGCAGCAATATGAGGCCAAGATAGGACGCCAGGGTGACAGCGGCATAGGCGGGATTCTCAACTGCGACCAGAGCCACGACGACGGTCACCACCACTACGGACAGGTGCACGTGAAGCTCGGCGCCAAACCAGGTCCGCCCCAGGGAGTACCAGTACCGTATGGGCTCGGGCGCAGGCAACTTGTGCGCGTCCTAAGTCGCCCGGTCAGCCGTTCGCGATTCAAGAGGTCTGATCTTCGGGAGGCGCTTCCTTTGCGCTGCCAAAGGTCGTAGGACACCGGCATCCGCGCACCACGACTCAGGCGTCCCCCCTCGAGCTGCTGCAAGACGGATAGCCCGCTCGGCGCTCACCGCTGCGCGATCGTTCGCGACACGCGATACCCCGAGCCGCTTTGCGAGCTCCGGTGCCGAAAGCCCTCCCTCTCGGCGGAGAACCTTGTCTTTGAGAACCTCGCCGGGATGCGGCGGATCGCCCATGCGAGCCATGGTTGCCTCTCTGCGGTGATAGTCCTGATAGTCGACGAGGAAGGTCAATCGCCAGTTCTCATCCTGCGCGGAGAAATTACGAGTACATCGCCTCCCTGGCAGCTCCCCAAACAAAGAGGTACGGCGCGCCAGCGGCCCGCCGTACCTCACTCACGATGACGGGTAGATCGCTACCCGTTGCGGTCCCTTACAGCAACAGGCACGGCGTGCCAGCGTCGGTTGCGAATGTGCCGTTGCTCGAATACCAGCCATTCACTCCCAGCGACGGTCCACCGAAGAACCACGAGAAGAACGCCAGCTCCTGCAGGTGGTAGGTGTATCCGTTCGGCATGGCCACCGGCGGCATGAGTGTGCCGCTAAGCGGATCGCCCACTTCCAGATTTCCCTGGCAGCCAGCGACCTGACCGGTGCCGCCCCAGGGCGGTACCAGGTTGATGCCAGTCGGGTCGTTTATGAACTCACCGAGCTCGTGCGAGGCGATGGCACTATCCGGCCAGTAGCTCCCGAATGCGCCGGTAACGTCGAAGTCGAATACCGAATAGGCCTGGGTCGGTGTCGGAAACCCACCAATGGAGTGATAGCCGCCGATGCAACAGCCGGTGAAGATGTTGCTCACCGGCGCCCCCATGACAGTCGCATAGAGGAAGAAGATCGGCAGGTTCGTGGGGCCGACTCCCTGTGAGGCATAGGCCGGTAGGACCTGATCGTTCAGCTGCGCATCCAGCCAGTCAATGCCGACGACAACGAGCGGCGCACAGAAGCCGCCCCCGAGCACTGCCGCATCGGTGACGGCAAAGCCCTCCGAAGGAGGCACGTTCAGCACCAGCGGCTTCAGCGTGTCCACGGGATTGAAGAGCACGTGATAGCCCGAGCCGCCCTCCAGCACGCTGTAGAAGTTGCCGCGCATGAAAGCGTCTTCGTACTGCGTATGCCCCAGGGCAGTGCCGCCGAAATTGAAGTCGGCGGACTCGAAAATCGGCGACTCCCGCAGCACTCGCACCGGCACGTTGTTCGGTGCAGTCATGCAGGTGTTGTCATGTGCCGTCGGGTCGATCACGACTTTGCCCGGCACGGTCGTCACGTTGCCCTGCGAGTCAACGCTCGTGGCGATGCTGTTGATGATAAACACCACGGGGATAATCTTGGCAGGAATGTCGCTGGTGCTGGGATTGTCGAAGGGACTCGTCCCTACCATGACGCCCCGATG
>Ga0123356_10008467_pt1 | contig 10227 bp, 11 predicted proteins | sample TergutEmb28metaG_2_FD_92546 | JGI IMG/M metagenome (GOLD analysis project Ga0123356, IMG submission 92546) | Embiratermes neotenicus P3 segment gut microbial communities from Petit-Saut dam, French Guiana - Emb289 P3 | ecosystem: Host-associated > Arthropoda: Insects > Digestive system > Gut ... | reverse complement strand
TTATTATCTAAATATTTATAGGAATTAAAGTTAAGATAACAAACAACAACTCCGTGCCTCTGCGTCTCCGTGTGATTTTATGGCAAATACTTCAGAATATATACAAGTTGAAAAGGTTGCTCTGCGGTTGATAACAAGAGCAGAGCAATGTACAAGCGGTCTTTCGCGAAAATTGCAAAAACGAGGTTACGATCCAGATTGCATCAACAAAGTAATATCCGATCTTACAGAAAAAGGTTTATTAAACGACAGCCGTTTTTCCCGCTTCTGGCTGCAATCCCGTATCCGTTTAACACGAAGTCCGCGCAGGCTTCTTTCTTCCCTATGCGCCCGCGGCATTGATCACGACGATGCAGAAGCCGTATTAAAGGAAGTGTTAAACGAAGAAGATGTTGAGTTTACCATGCTTGTAAAGTTTGTAAAAAAATACGGTAAAAAAGCCGGCAGCGAGCCTCGTTTTTTAAAGTACATGTTAAAAAACGAAGGCTTTTCACTAACGGCTATTCAACGATTTTTAGGTGAAGAATAGATTAGTTGAGCACTTTTTATTCGGTTTCCATTTCATCATTTGTTAATAATGTTTTCCAATCTCTTCTGCCGCTTTTGGTGCATATAAAACTTCTTTTATATAACGTAATGTTGATATAATATCCCTGTCAGCGTTTTCTGAAAATTCCAGTTCAAACATTATATTCCCAATGCAGCTTTCATATTTTGCCTAACTTGTTCTTCTGTTAATGTTCTTCCATTTTCAAAATCATCAATTCCATCCTGAATAAGTCTGTATAATTCATTTCGACCTGTAATTTCTTCGTATGTATCTTCAGTCATTACGATAAATCTGCCTTGTCCGTTACCTGTCGCCGATACTGGTTCTTTGTAATTCTGACAATATTCAAGAATTTCTTTTAAATTCGTATTAAAATCCATAATTCTGGTAACCGCTGGCATAAAAACACCTCTATAATATAAAACTAACTATATATTATCGCTATTTTAAAGCAAAATCAAGAACATATTATAGTACCAAAACATCCCATCTTTTGAGGGTATATAAAAAAAGGTTGGGATAATTATAAAAACAATCCCATAAGATAATTTACGGCAATTCCAATTGGCAGTATGGGAATACCAAATTGGTTTTGAATAATAATAATTAAGAATAAGACAGGTAAACCTATTTTTCTGATTTTTTCTTCTGTATCATAACTTAAATTAAGACCTGAAAATATAATATGACTGCCGTCAAGAGGAGGTATGGGAAGCAAATTAAAAATAAAAAGCCCAAAATTAATAAAAGCAGCGTATTGTATAATATGAGAAAGTTTAATTATAGATAAAGCAGGTTCAATATCATTTACAGAGTAATACGCACTCATCGCTTTTAAAATAAAACAAAATAGTATACCTAAAATAAAATTTGATAAAGGTCCGGCTGCGGCAATAATCGCTTTGTCACGGCGGACATTTTGCAAATTTTCAGGATTGAACTGCACAGGTTTTGCCCAGCCGAAACCGGCAAAAATAATAAATAATAGACCAATAAGATCGATATGTTTGATCGGATTAAAAGTAAGCCTGCCTTGATCGCGGGCAGTATTATCACCTAGTTTATAAGCGGCAAAGGCATGAAAAAACTCATGGACTGTTAAACCTATAAGTACACCGGGAAGAAAATCAATTATTCTTTGAAAGTTCATATCATGCCTTTTTGGGCAATATCAATTTTTTGATAAATCCAGCAAGAAAAACAATACCAATAATTGTTAAAACCGGAATTATTATATTAGTAAAAATAAAAATGATAAAATAATCTGTTGTATCTTTGATCAATGAATTGCCTAAATCCCTGGCATTTGCAGAATGATTGAGAACTGACCTTCCCTGCCTTCTTAATCCTGTAATTTCAGTTTCCATATTTTTAACTGTTTCGCCTTTTTCCTCTATCGAAGTAATCAAGTTACTCATGTTATCAGATAATATGACATTACTTGCGAAAAGCGATATATGCATTGAAGCCGGTATAACGAAGAGTAATATCAAACTGATAAATACAGTCACACCAACCAATTTAGGCGTTTTTTTCCTGTCTTTATTTTTTACAATCGAGACAACAGAGATTAATATAAAAACCGGAATTATAAAAATCAAAATTATATAACTGGAAATAAACAGCAAATATTTTTTAAACACAACTGCAGCGGATGCCCATAAAAGCGAATCGGATATTTTTCCCATTGAACTGCCGATAGGAGAAAGAAATTCGGTATTACCTGAATGAGCAGCCTGTATAATACTGATTACACCATTACCGGTTTTAAGAATTTCCCAAATATTTAAGATTTCAGCAGATTTTTCATTAAGCGCGTTTTGCAGACCTTTTTCCGAATTAATTTCAGGAAAAAGAAAGGATGCAAATGACACCTTCTGCCTTACTGCAGATTCATCTTCAGCTTCGGCTTCCTGATTTTGAACTGCTCCCTGCTGAACAGTTTCTTCCAAAACTACATTATTTCTGGGTACACTGATAAAACCGGAAGCCAAAATTCCCAGAAAAAACGAGCCTATTGCAACGAGAACCAATACAATAACGTTAATTATCCAATTTTTCATAAATCCTTACTATATTAATTATAATACACAACATTCACTTTAGCCATATATATCATCATGCCGACCTTTTATATATTATGTTAATCGGATTAACCGGAGCCTACAGTGCCGGCAAAAACCATATTGCCTCTATACTTGAAAAAAAGGGTCTTCCTGTTTTAGATGTTGATAAATTGGGTTATCAGGCACTTGAACTGGAAAAAGAGGCGGTTTTTACCCAATTTGGCGAAGATTTGCGAAAATCCGATGGATCGCTGGACAGGCGGCTATTGGGGCAGCGTGTCTTTGGAAAGCCGGAAAAGCTAAACTCTCTTGAATCGATTATTCATCCTGTAGCGGATCGTCTGGTTAACGAATGGATAACATCTCAAAATAGGGATTGTGTAATAAACGCCGCTTTACTGCATAAATCGTCAATTTTTAACCAGATTGAGCATATTTTTTTGGTGACAGCACCATTTTTAACCCGGTTTATAAGAGCAAAAAGGCGTGATAAGCTCCCATTTAAGGAAATTTACAGACGTTTTTTAAGCCAAAAGGACTTCAATGCTCAATATTTATCGATAAACGCCGAAATTCATAGAGTAGAGAACTTTGGTCTGCTTCGCAGCCCTGGTTTTATGAATTTGGAACGCAGAATTGATGAAATTTTAGAGGTGATAAAATGGAAAGAGAAATGAAAAAACTGCTATTAGTTGCTGTATCTGTCGGGGTATTTTTACTGGTAACTGTAACTGTGGCAATAATAATATTACCCAAGCAAGAAACAAATTCAACCTCCTCTATTGCTCATGTAGGAACACAATCGGTAATTGATACAAACAATATTTTTCCCGAACAGCCAAATACAAGTATTCAAGAAATTGATATTACAATTAACAATAACAATGAAATTGTAAATATAACCGGCGGCAGAGATAATGGCGACAGAAATAACGGAGACAGCCTTACAATTCAAATTCCTGCAACTCCAGATACCACAACATCGAATAACATAGAAACTTCAACAACTGTGACTGCAAGACCCACGACAACACCTGTAACTACGACTACACCAACTGCAACGACCACAACAACCAGAACAACTACTCCAACCCGAAGTACAACTACTACGACAACAACAACTGCAACAACCACAAGAGCAGCAACACCCAGAACGATAAACGACTACTGGATACAAATTGGAGCTTACAGCGCAATGGTCAGAGCCGAAGACACAAGAGAACTTCTTGCTTCCAAAGGTCTTGTTTCAATAATTGAAAATCGAGAAATTAACGGTCAAAATCTGTTCCGTGTACGCCTTGGTCCATATACATCCGAAAAAGAAGCTATTCATTGGCTTGGAATACTTAAAAAAATTGATGGTTATAGAGACGACCAATTAATTCCTGACCATCGTCCTCAAGTACGCCAAACAGTAAGACAGCAATAGAACTAGCATATCTATCTTCCAATTAAAACATGGAAGATAGAAACAACTAATTAAATCTTTTATCTTCCGTTGGCAAGAGCTTCCAATGCCGCGACAAAATCATTATCTGCCTGCGTGGTTCCTGCTGCTGCTCGCAGGGAAAGAAGGGTCATAAACGGTGGCTTCATAAAAACGCGCCATTGTTTCTATTGTGTTTCCCGTACGTTGCGCTGTAATACCCTGCGCAAGAGCAGTCTGAGCGTTTATGTAAGAAGAAGTTCCCGCTCCGCTTAACTCCTGTCTTGCGCTAGCTGCTGAGATACAACAGAAGGTTGAGTTGGTACAGGAGTTGTTTCCGGTTGTTGTATTGTAGATGTTTGGGGTAATTTGCTGTATATTATATTCTTGACAATGTGTAAAAAAGTGTGTAATATTGTAGAAATGGGAAAAGTGTATACAGCAAAAATATTAAGAAAAATGATTGAAGCTGACGGCTGGTTTTTTGTAAGGCAAGAAGGAAGTCATGCGCAATTTAAACATCCTGTAAAGAAAAGTTTAACCACTATTCCAATACATGATAAAGATATGAAAAAAGGAACTGCTGCAAGTGTTTTAAGACAGGCAGGATTAAAATGAAAAGTGAGGTTCTGATGAAAAAATATATAGCTCTTTTTGAATATGAAGACGAAAAAAAAGGTTATAGTGTTGTATTCCCTGATGTATCCGGGTGTTTTTCTGCAGGTGATAATTATGATGAAACTTATCGTATGGCACATGAAGCGTTGGCATTTCATTTAGATGGTTTAGCATTGGAAGGTTTGCCAATACCAAAACCTCGTACTTTAGAAAAAATAAAAACAGAATGGAAGGAATGGAAAGAATGGGAAAAAGAATATCAATTTCTGGTCGTTCCTATTACTGTCTATCCGGTTACAGAAAAGTCTGTACGTGTTAATGTAATGCTTCCGGAAAAAACACTCCGTCGAATAGATGCTGTATCCAAAAATCGTTCAGCTTTCTTGACTAACGCAGCAGAGATTTTATTAAAACAAGCGTAAAAAGGATTCAATCACTTCTTTCTCTTGACCCAAACATCCGCTTTCAGCTATCATTGGACTTGTTCGAAAACTCGGTTAGTTGTCTCACAAGTCTTACAATTTTCAGGCTAAAGCCTAAAAATTGCCTTTATCTAAGGAAGTTGTTCAATAAATGAAGTTATCGAACAACTCTATTACAGGCTGGACAAAGGTCTCCGTTTTTTTATATAATTTTGACTGTACTATGAATAATGGATTGGCGCGTACGGCAACCTAAAGGTTGCCTACAAAAACTACAACGTTAGGGTTTATCCTGCGCCTGCTCGTGTAGATTTATTTAGAGAAACAACCCTGTCGGGTTGCTATAATGGATTGGCGCGTACGGCAACCTAAAGGTTGCCTACAAAAACTACAACGTTAGAGTTTATCCTGCGCCTGCTCGTGTAGATTTATTTGGAGAAACAACCCTGTCGGGTTGCTATAATGGAGCGGTGTCCGAGTGGTTGAAGGAGGCGGTCTTGAAAACCGTTGAGCCGCAAGGTTCCGTGGGTTCTTAGGCGCGTACGGCTGACTAAAGTCAGCCAACATTTACGGCGGTTTTAACATTTTTGTGCGCCACGCCGTTTAGCAGTTATTAGAAGGACAGTCCTTCGGACTGCTTTTATTGGGCGTCACCTGCTCTATATTGGTAGTGGGATTTAAAAGCCTGTATTTTAAAATAACAGCATATTAGGCTGTAACATTAGGAGCGGTGTCCGAGTGGTTGAAGGAGGCGGTCTTGAAAACCGTTGAGCCGCAAGGTTCCGTGGGTTCGAATCCCACCTGCTCCGGAAGCGGTATATGTAAATATCGCAAAAAAATTCCCTAATTAGGGTAATATATTAACAGGATCGTAGTGGGATTCGAAACGAAGCGCTCCTGTAAAGATGCTAAGGCGTAAGCCTTGAGAAAAAAATGCGGCGCATGGATGCGCCGGGGAGCGCGTAGACGGGGGTGGAAAGAGCAAACAGGAAGTTTGCGACTGGAACCCCAAATCCCACCTGCTCCGTGTCTAGTATTTAAAAATGTTTTCCTTGGAGCGGTGCGAGAGAGGCCGAATCGGGCTCCCTGCTAAGGAGTTGTGCCCCGCAAGGGTACCGAGGGTTCGAATCCCTCCTGCTCCGTTAATATAAAACGCTATGCGTTTTATATTTTGGAGTTTACTACGTAAACTCCACACAATAATTACATGAGGGTTCGAACCTAGCCAGGAAACGAATCCCTCCTGTAACTGTATTAGAATGAAGCTGTAGCTCAGCTGGATAGAGTACAAGATTGCGGATCTTGTGGTCGCACGTTCAAATCGTGTCAGCTTCAAAATAATTAATTTAATGCTACTGGAGAGATGCGAGAGCGGTTGAATCGGGCGGTCTCGAAAACCGTTGAGCCCTCACGGGCTCCGAGGGTTCGAATCCCTCTCTCTCCGAGAAATTAAGAAAAACTGATAAATTTATTACTATAAATAAAGTTCACAATAAGCCAAAGATCGAGGGATTCGAAACGGAGCGTTGCTGTAAAAAAGCTAAGGCGAAAGCCTTAAGAAAAAGATTCAGCACAGGATGTGCTGGGCAACGCGAAGACGGGGGTGTAAGGAGCAAACAGGAGGTTTGCGACTGGAACCCCGAATCCCTCTCTCTCCGAATATTTTTTTTAATGCTGATAATATTTACTACTTTTAGAAAAATTTAGAACAAGCTATAAATCGAGGGATTCGAAACGGAGCGTTGCTGTAAAAAAGCTAAGGCGTAAGCCTTAAAAAAAAGATCCAGCACAGGATGTGCTGGGCAACGCGAAGATGGCCTGGAAACCCGAGGCACGATGCCGAGGGTTGGAAGGCGAATCCCTCTCTCTCCGAAAAATTAGTAACCCCGAATCCCTCTCTCTCTCCGTTTACAACTTATCAATATAATTCTTATACTGAGGAAGCCACGCGCTTTCGGCTTTTAACATTTCATCTGCCATTTTCCAAACTTCCGGCGGGTTGCACACAGCGCCGACCAACGGATCAAGTAACATGGCTTGTTTTAGTTTTACCGCATCACCTTCAATTGCTGCTTCTACAGAAAGACGCTGTACTGTTATGCTGGCGTTGCAAATAGCCGCGCACGGAGAAGGTAAATCTCCGACAACAGGAATTGAAATGCCGTTGCCGTCAGCATAACCGGGAGCTTCGATAACACAATCAGATGGTAAGTTGGTGATAACACCATTATTTATTACATTAAAATGCCCTCGGTAAATTCTGCCTGTTTCTAAACCTTCGATTATGAAAGAGCCGTGTTCAGAAGAACGGTTTTCGTTTTTGTATTCCAATGGTTTCATGGTTTTGTATTCTTTAACTTCTTCTTCAAACCGCTGCCGAGCTTCACGGCAATCGCGAAGATAACCTCCGGGTTCTCCGTGTATCCAGCTTGAGTAATCAATCCATTGGTCGATTTCATCCTGGCGTTTACGATACCAGGGCAGGTACTCGGAAAGATGTCCGTTACTTTCCGTGCTGTAATAACCAAAACGTTCAAGAATATCGATACGCACTTTTTCCTGTTTGGAAAAATCCGGGTGCTTTTTAAAACCTTCAAGAAGTTTGTGGCGTACATCAATGCCTTTGTGTTTTACCTGTATATACCATGTTTGATGATTAATACCCGCGCAAATAATGTCGATCTCATTCTTTGGAACACCTAACACTTCTGATATTTGCCAATGACCGTGTTGAACTCCGTGACAAAGCCCAAGCGTTTTTACTTTGCCGTAAGTGTTAGCTGCCCATGTGTTCATGGCATTTGGATTGGAGTAATTCAAAAAAACAGCATCGGTTTCAGCTAACGCTTTTATGTCTTTGCAAATATCCATAACAACAGGAATTGTACGCTGACCGTACATGATACCGCCTGCGCATATCGTATCTCCTACGCACTGGTTAACACCGTACTTCATCGGGATTTCTACATCTAACGCAAAAGCTTCAAGACCGCCGACTCTTGCAACACATATTACATACTTTGCGCCTTCAATCGCTTTTTTCTGATCGGTTGTTTTAACAAGTTTTACTTTATCGAGTTTGTTTGCTTTGATGTCCATATCAAGCACTTGATAAATAAGATCAAGATTAAAAGAATTTATGTCCTGTAAGCAAATTTCGGAAGTTCCAAATTCCGGCACTGTTAAGATATCCGCAGTCAGCCTGCGGGTAAAACCTACACTCCCCGCTCCGATAAAAGTAATTTTCATGTACAGCTCCTATCTTAATCTGTAAGTTGTCAAGTTCGGCAATTTATCCAAAGTTATCACATTGGGATGATTAAAAACTTTTCTTTTATGAGCCAGCGGATTAGTATGATCACCTGTCCAAAAATTATCCTGATGGGTTTCGCCTTGAAATGAACCGCTTCGATCATTCCATGTCATAAACCAAAGCCACATGGCATCATCTTTAATACATTCATCGGGATCAGGAATTCTGCCGTTTTCGGTCAAAGCAATCATGCGGTTTCTGTCAGGAACCATTTCCAAAGTATTTTGAAAAGAAGCCATTTGAGAACCATGATCGCCGGGATATAAATCCGCGCCAACAATATCTACCGTATTAGGATTTGGATACCACGCTGCGTTTTCACCGTTCCAAACCCAAATAAGATTATTCAATTGTTTTACATTTGTTAAATATTCATACATGAATTCCCACAAAGCAATATAAGGTTCAGGTCCGCTTGCTCCCCACCAGAACCAAGCGCCGTTGTTTCCGGTATTGCCGTATCTACGCCAGTTGCCGGCAGCCTCGTGCAAAGGACGCCAAAGAACAGGAATCTCTCTTTCTTTTAACGTATTCAGCCGCGCTGCTACTCTGTCAAGATCATCAACAATCGATTTAAAATCCGGGCTTTCAAAATCAAGCTTGCCGTCTTTCCATGGGATACGAAATGCTGTTCTGTCTGTGTAAAATTCTTTTTCAACACCCACACGCCAGTGCCAGCTGAATGTTACGATTCCGTGAATACCTGGTCTATTCGGTAAAAGGCGGACACCGTTATTTTTCCCTTCCCACCATTCAATCGCTTCATCAATCTGCTCTCTGCCTCCGAAAAATGGCGGGTAATTTTCTGATAATTGAATTAAATCAAAACCTTTTATTGCAGGATATTTTCCTGTGTCTGTAAATACACGGTCGATCATATCCATGACATCGTTCGTTGTCCATGATGTATCCATCTGACCTGAAATAATATTTTTTCCGTAAACATCTGTCAGATAGTTCATAAGACGTATTTTATTCGGCATCGGTTCTGGTGCAGGAAGTTTTGGCATAACAAAAACAAAAGGCTCCGCAACAGGAACATAATTTTCAGGTTCCCATCGCAGATTATCAAAAAATACAGGTCCTTTATAATCTGTCATGTAACCTGCAATGCTTAAAAGCATACCATCCATTGATCTGCCGGTATCCCTGATTCTAAGTGAAACTGTCGCTTTTACAAAATCGCCGATTTCTTCTTCGCCGCTTATTCCGCTGCTTACAGAATCTAAAACAGTAACATTATCATTCAAAGCGATTATCTTGCTTCTAAAATGACCGCCTGATGCAAAGTAAGGATTGTAATAAAAATCGAAAGTAAATCTGACCATTCCTTCCAGTGAAAAAGGTTCGCTGAATGTATATCTTAATTTTGGTTCAGACCAGTCCTTTTGGCTGTCTGCGGTAAAATCGACATCAAACCTGAGCATGCCTCTGCCGAAGGTTGAATCATCCCTGCTTAAAACAGCGGTTCCGCTGTAAGCCCAAAATTCATCCGGGACTGCTTCCCAGCCTGCGGTTCCAGCGGCAGGATCGTTAAAATTCCAGCTGTAACCTTCATAAATAATAACATCTTCATCAATGACGGAGTCTTTTTTGTTATCGCACGATGAAACCGCGATTAATGTTAAAATTACCGCGGTAAACATAAAAAAGCTTTTTAAGTATTTCATTGTATCACTTCCTTTTATGTCAGAATATCATGAAACTGAAAATAAATCAAATTGATAAAAATATAGTCATATAGTAAAATTAATGAAATCGATACGATTAATTAAAGGAAGGTAAAAAATGAAAAAATGGTCTTGTTCAGTTTGCGGATATATCCACACAGG
>Ga0123356_10008466_pt1 | contig 10227 bp, 4 predicted proteins | sample TergutEmb28metaG_2_FD_92546 | JGI IMG/M metagenome (GOLD analysis project Ga0123356, IMG submission 92546) | Embiratermes neotenicus P3 segment gut microbial communities from Petit-Saut dam, French Guiana - Emb289 P3 | ecosystem: Host-associated > Arthropoda: Insects > Digestive system > Gut ... | reverse complement strand
TATATCTGTATGAAGCTGAGCCACGCCGTTGACCGCGCCCCCGCAGTAAATCGCCATACGCGCCATGTGTAACGTACTGCCGTTGATAATACGCAAGTCTTTAATCTTTTCCGCTGACAGCCCCTTTACATACATATCGGAAATAAACGCCTCGTTGATTTGCAAGCAAAGCTCATAAATTCTCGGCAGGATTTCTTTTACCAAGCCTAAATCCCACTTTTCAAGCGCCTCCGGCATAACCGTATGATTAGTATAATTAAATATTTTTCGGGCAATATTAAGCGCCTCGTCGAAGCTCATTTCTTCAACGTCCACTAAAACCCTGATAAGCTCAGGAATAGCAATAACAGGGTGGGTGTCATTAAGCTGCACGCTGAACCATTCAGGCAGTTCACGCAGGTTTCTGCCGGTTTGCTTGTGCTTTTTTACGATGTCCTGAATCGACGCCGCACTGAAAAAATACTCTTGCCGCAGCCGAAGCTTCAAGCCCTCATGGCTGTTGTCATTCGGATACAGGCAGCGCGAGATATTTTCTGCAAGCACAGCATTTTCCGACGCCTTTAAATACTCGCCGCGGTCGAATGCCGCGAAGTCAAATTCGCGCTCTCTCACCGGTTCCGCTTGCCAAAGCCGCAGTGTTCTTATATTTTCTTTGCCTCGTCCGATGATGGGCATATCATACGGCACGGCATTGACCGTCATATCGCCGTATTCGAGTACAACTGCGTCTTCCTCCCGCCGGATACTCCACGGGTCGCCGTACTTCGTCCAGTCGTCGGGGGTTTCTTTCTGAAAGCCGTCTTCAAAGCTCTGCTTAAAAAGCCCGTATTTATAGCGGATTCCGTAACCGTCCAAGGCATAGCCCTGCGCCGCCGCGCTGTCAAGGAAGCACGCCGCCAGCCGTCCGAGCCCGCCGTTACCGAGAGCGGCGTCTTCAATGTCTTCAAGCACGGTAAAGTCCGCGCCCGCCTCCTCAAACGCTTTCTTCGCCTCGTCCGTCAGCCCGAGGCAGAGCAGGTTATTATACACCGCCCGCCCCATAAGAAATTCCATAGACAAATAGGCGGCTTTGCGGGTATCTTTGACAGCGCTTCTGCGCCAGTCTATGGCGATTTCGCTCATTATTGCGTTTGATAACGCCGTGTGGATTTCGTGGGGGGGGGAGTTTTTGGTTGCTTTTAAGATGTCGGTAAAGTTCATGGTTTTTCACCTTTCTAACGGAACGCCGTGGGCGTCGTTCCCTACTTACTTTGAATTTTACCATAAATCCGTGCTTATGTCAATGGCGTCAAGACTTTTAGTCATGGCGCGAAAAAAATCTTGACAGGTATAGTAAAAATATGATAAAATATTCTATATAGATTTTAGGAAGAAGGACTATAAAAAATGAAAATCAGCTTCTCAACCCTCGCCTGCCCCGACTATTCGTGGATTGATATTTACAGTGTGGCGAAGGATTTCGGCTTTAACGGGATTGAACTGCGCGAATCTCTCGATGATATATTCGCAGTAAAATCAAAACCGTTCACTGCGAATATAGAAAAAACTGTCGCGATTTTAAAGAGAGCGGGGCTTGAAATCCCCTGCCTTTCCACCGGCTGTCCGCTTAAAAACAAAGAAAAAAGCGCGGAAAACAAGGCGGAAATCGAGCAGTATATAACACTTGCGGCAAAGCTTGGAACGCCGTACATTCGTGTTCTTGGCAACGCCGAGCCGCAGCCGACGGGCGAGGTTGACGATGAGTTTATAAAAACCGAGCTGATAAGCTTGGCAAAAATCGCTGAAAAGAGCGGCGTGACGCTCTTAGTGGAAACCAACGGCGTCTACGCCGATACCAAACGGCTTCGGAAGCTTTTAGACGCGGTAAATTCGCCTTATGTCGCGGCGCTGTGGGACATGCACCATCCGTATCGCTATTTCGGTGAAAGCGGCGAAGAGTCTGTCGCAAACCTCGGTAAATACTTGAAATACGTGCACACAAAAGACAGCGTAATGTCTGACGGCAAGCCTGATTATAAGCTCATGGGCGAGGGTGATATGCCGATTCAGGATATGCTGGGCGCCCTTGAAAAATCAGGTTACGACGGTTATATAAGCTTAGAATGGGTCAAGCGCTGGTCTATGAACCTTGAACACGCAGGCATTGCAATCCCGCACTTCGCGCGGTATATGGAGCCGTGGACTGAAAAAAAGCGCGCGCTATTCGCCGATGAACGCGGAACGGGTTTCTACCCGTGGAAAAAGGAAACGTTCATAAATGAAACTTTCCCCGATGTGCTTGACAGGATTTGCGAGGAATTTCCCGAGCAGTTGGCATATAAATACATGGAGCTTGATTACACCCGTACTTACAGGGAATTCCGCGATGACGTTGACAAATTCGCGGCGGCTTTAGTGAAAATGGGCGTCCAGAAAGGCTCGCACGTTGCTATTTGGGCGACTAACGTGCCGCAGTGGTTCATCACGTTTTGGGCGGCTACGAAAATAGGCGCGGTTTTAGTGACAGTCAATACGGCTTATAAAATACACGAGGCTGAATATCTCCTGCGCCAGTCGGACACGCATACGCTTGTAATGATTGACGGATTCAGGGATTCTGATTACGTGGGGATTTTAAAGGAAATTTGCCCTGAACTGGCAACTTCAAAGCCGGGCGAGCTTAATGCAAAACGCCTGCCTGTGCTCAAAAATATAATCACCGTGGATTCAAAGCAGGACGGCTGTTTTACATGGGATGAGGCGTTTAATCTCGGCACAGAAGCCGACTATGCGACAGTGCGCTCCCGCCGCCTTTCGCTCGATAAAGACGAGGTCTGCAATATGCAGTATACAAGCGGAACTACGGGCTTCCCCAAGGGCGTTATGCTGACGCACTACAACGTAGTAAATAACGGCAAGGCTATCGGTGACTGCCTTGATTTTTCCAATAATGACAAGCTTATGGTGCATGTACCGATGTTCCACTGCTTCGGAATGGTGCTCGGTATGACCGCCGCCATGACCCACGGCGCGACGATTTTCCCCATAACAGCGTTTTCGCCCGCCAAAGGTTTAAAGTGCATAAACGAGAACGCTATAACAGCGTTTCACGGTGTCCCGACTATGTTTATCGCTATGCTTGAGCATGAGGATTTCGCCAAGACAGACTTCTCTCACGCAAGAACCGGCATAATGGCGGGCTCACCCTGCCCTGTAAAGGTCATGGAAGACGTGCTCGCTAAAATGAACATGAGCGAAATTTGCATTACTTACGGACAGACTGAAAGCTCTCCCGCGATTACCATGAGCAAAACCTCCGACAGCGTGGAAGCCCGTGTAAACACTGTCGGCGGGGTTATATTCGGCGTAGAGGTAAAAATCACTGACCCCGTAACCGGCGAAGAATTACCCGACGACACCGACGGCGAATTATGTGCCCGTGGATATAATATAATGAAAGGCTACTACAAAATGGCGGAAGCGACTTCTGCGGCTATTGATGAGGACGGCTGGCTTCACACCGGCGACCTTGCGCGGCGGCGCAGTCAGGACGGCTACTACAAAATCACGGGCAGAATCCGCGACATGATTATCCGCGGCGGCGAAAATATCTACCCGAAAGAAATCGAGGATTTTCTGTATACCTGCCCTCAGGTTCGCGATGTACAGGTCATCGGCGTGCCATCGAAAGACTACGGCGAGGAAATTATGGCGTGCATAATATTAAAAGACGGCATAGAGGCGAGCGAGGAATTAAAGCAGGAAATAAAAGATTTTACAATTGCGCGGATTGCCAAACATAAAGTCCCGAGATATATTGACTTCGTGAGCGAGTTCCCGATGAACGCGGCAGGGAAAATTATGAAATATAAAATGCGTGAAGCGGCTGTTGAAAAATTGAATTTGCATGCAGATGCACAAATTGTTACGGCGTGAAAATTGTAACCACTTTGTAATTGCTTTTTCTATTCCCTTGTGTTAAAATTAACATGAGGGAATTTTTATGAAAAATTTTATTTTAAAACACAAACAGCTTTCTTTAGCCGCCGCGCTTGCAGTTATTGTTCTGCTCGTGTTCGGTGTTACTTCGCTTGCGGGTTTTATTCGGGATTTTGACAAGTCTGAAGCGGACAAGCTTAAAGAACGCGCTGACCGCTACCTCTCGACCTCGGACTTCAGAAACGCCGTAAATCTTTACAACATGGCTTTGGAAAAAGACCCCGCCTACGAAGAAATATATATAATTCTGCACGACTATTACTTAGAAACAGGCGACCGGCTCGACGTGCTGGATATTTTAGAACAGGCTGTTTTTAATACTGACAGCGCGAAGCTTCACGCACTGTATGAAAAAGCTGACCGCCCCTTGGTTTTCGCGAACGACGATATAGAAGATTTTTTCCGCAGGTATGAAGTAGACAGGACTTACGAGGAGCAACCGGATGGTTATTGGCATGCGGTTATTGAGTATGACTTTTTGGAGGGTGAGCTTTGGAGAAGCGACTTCGACGACATGACGGAAGTTGTCCTCATGTATAAGACGCTTGAAGACTTAGAATTTTTGAAACAGCTCAGAAATATAGAAAGTCTTTATATTCAGGAAAGCGTCATATCCGACCTTTCGGCGCTGGGAGAATTAACAACCCTGAGAAGTATCAGTATCGGCTATTACGGCGAGCCGCTCAGCTTACCGTCACTTTCAAAGCTTACACTGCTTGAAAATTTATGGTTTAATGATATAGAATTTGCTGATTTTGAGGCACTTAATGAGCTTCCGCCGTCTGTGACGCCGGGTTTCGGTTATAGTTTTGGTCTTTGGAATAATAATACAGTGGATTTTTCACAGCTTGCAGAGTTTCAAAAGACTTCAACCATTCATATCTACCGCTATGACTCCACGGCGGATTTATCATCTTTAAGAGCGCTCAGCCAAAACGAAAATTTTCACATTTATTTTATTTTTGACAAAAGGATTCCTGATTTATCGCCGCTTAATGATTTTGCGGGAAGCGTGAGCGTTGTCTTATATATAGATGAAGATGCTGATTTATCAGCGCTTTACGGGCTTACAGCGCTCAGAAGTCTTTCTGTGACCTCCTATCGCAGTCGTTTTGTACTCGACCTGTCGCCCCTTGCCAACCTGACCAACTTAGAAGACCTGCATATTAATACGTGGCAGGTCAGTGTTTGGGATATATCGCCCCTTGCGAATCTTAAAAAGCTTGAAAATCTGACTTTATCTTATATTGAAAATAACGACATTTCTCCCTTAGCCGGACTTACCGCGCTCAAAAACCTTTCCATATCCGGCAACCTTAACGTCATAGCTCATGCTCCGTATGACCTTTCGCCTTTAGCCGGATTAACCGAGCTCATAAGTCTTTCCATAGACGGCGGATATGCTGACGCGCCTTTTGACATTTCACCCCTCTCGAATCTGACAAAGCTTGAGGAATTAATTTTACCCTCGCAGATTGTGGACATATCCGCTCTCGCTAATCTTACGTCGCTTGTGAGTTTAAGGTTAGACGGAGCCACTAATATTACATCTCTGTCCGCGCTCGAAAACCTGACTTCTCTGCAAGTTTTGTCGCTTGAAAGATGCTACGGTATTACCGATATAACTCCGCTCGCCGGCTTGGTTAATTTAGAAAGCCTTGATATAAGCCGTACCGGCGTCACTGACGTATACCCACTGGCGGGAATGAGCGAGGACTTGGAATTACGTATTGACCTGTTCATGGCTATAGATACCTCACCTATTCAGCATATTATAGACAAAGGGGGCGTTGTCAGTCCGAATGTTCACACTCGAATTAATTAAAAAACACAAACAGCCTTTTATCGCCGCTGTGCTTGCAGTTATTATTCTGCTGGCGTTCGGCGTTACTTCGCTTGTGGGCTTTATTCGGGACTTCGATAAGTCCGAAGCGGACAAGCTCAAAGAACGCGCAGACAAATACTTCTCGACATCAGACTTCCGAAACGCCGTAAATCTCTATAACATGGCGCTGGAGCTCGACCCCGCCTACGAAGAAATTTACATAATTCTGCACGATTATTATTCAGATATAGACGAGCGGTATGAAGTGCTGTATATTTTAGAACGGGCTGTCATTAACACAGACAGCGCAAAGCTTCACGCACTGTATGAAAACGCCGACCGCCGCATGATTTTCCCGAATGACAATGTTGAAGCGTATTTTCGGCGGCGGGATTATTTTGTGAGGTTTACCTTCAATGAATGGGGAGAGTTCATTTCTTATGGCGAAGCGCCCGAGCCCTTGGAGGGGGAGCTTTGGCAGAGCGATTTTGACGACTTGACACATTTTAGTTTTTCGGAACTTGTTGATGATTTGAGTTTTTTTAAGCAATTCAGAAATTTAGAAGGTTTAACCGTCCTTGCCGACGGTGAATCCGACCTGTCTGCTCTCAGCGAGCTGACTAACCTGAAAGGCATATCATTTACAACTCGCAATACTTCAAACAAGCCGTTTGTTCTTCCGTCGCTTTCAAAATTAACACAGCTTGAAGCTTTGAGTTTCGACCGCGTGGAACTTACGAATTATTCGGTATTGAAAGAACTTCCGCCGTCCGTGGCACTGTTTTTTAGCTGTGATTTAAGAAATGATTACACGACGGATTTTTCACAGCTTGCCGAGCTTCAGGGGCTTTCACAGCTTTATTTGCAATGCAATTATTCCACGGAGGATTTATCGTTTTTGGGAGCGTTCAGAGAGAACGAAAATTTATACATTTCCCTGATGCTTTCCGACGCACTCCCCGATTTATCGTCGCTCTATGATTTCGCAGGGACTTTAGAGATTACATACAGCCCGCTTTCTGACCCGGATTTATCCGCGCTTTCAGGGCTTACGGCGCTCAAAAGACTCTATGTGCACGATTCTCGTCTTTATACTTTTACACTTGACTTATCGCCCCTTGCTAACCTGACCAATCTTCAAGGACTGGATTTAGGATTATGGAACAGCAGTGTTTTGGATATATCGCCTCTTGCGAATCTTAAAAAGCTTCAAGGTTTGACTCTGCCGCTTGTCGAAAGCGGTGACCTTTCCCCCTTAACCGAGCTTACCGCGCTCACAAGCCTTTCCATATCTGACGGTCGTAAAGAAGACGCCGTACCGTATGACCTGTCACCGCTCTCAGCGCTTACCGAGCTGACATATCTTTCTATAGGCGGCGGGCATTTCGGCGAGTTTTATGACCTTTCTCCTCTTGCGAACCTTACAAGGCTTGAAATTTTGTATCTGCCTCCGCGTGTCGACGATATATCCGCCCTCTCTAATCTTACGTCGCTCTTTGATTTAAGCGTGAATAACGCTAATAATCTTACAGATATATCCGCGCTTGAAAACTTAACCTCTCTGCGACGCCTGTCGCTTCAAAGATGCAGTAAAATTTACGACATAACACCGCTCGCCGGCTTGGTTAATTTAAGATACCTTGACCTGACTGTAACCGGCGTCACTAACGTGCAGGCACTGGCGGGAATGAGCGAGGACTTAGAGCTGCGAATTGACCTTTTTAAAATAGCAGATACCTCACCTATTCAGCATATTATAGACAAAGGGGGCGCTAACAATCCGAATATTTATATCCAAATTAATTAAAGAGCATAAACAGCCCTTTATCGCCGTCGTGCTTGCAGTTATTGTTCTGCTGGTTTTCGGTGTTATTTCACTTGTGAGCTTTATTCAGGATTTTGACAAATCTGCGGCTGACAAGCTAAAGGAGCGCGCTGACCGATACTTCTCAACCTCGGACTTCAGGAGCGCCATAAACCTCTATTATTTAGCGCTCGAAAAAGACCCGTCCTACGAGGATATTTATATAATTCTGTATAATTATTATGCAGATACAGATAAGCGGGACGAAGCGTGGGAAATCATCGTGACAGCAATGGAAAACACCGACAGTAACAGAATCCGCAGGCTTTATGACATCGCTGATTATCCCGTGTATTTTGAAAGTGAGGAATTGGCTTCAAGTATTCGTTCCACACTGCGTTTAAGCCCTGACGCTGAATTATGGCGCAGTGACTTAGACGATATTGACACGCTCAACTGGAGAGCGGGCTACGGCGATTTTTCACAGCTTGTCCATTTTCGGGAGCTTGCTTCCTTTACGGCGCAGCATTTGGAAATCTCCGACCTCACGCCTTTTTTGGGACTTGACACTGTGAGGGCGCTTAATTTTAACTATAATAATATTACCGACATATCGCCCCTTGCGGCACTGCCGAATCTTGTCAGCCTCGGCTTCTCGCATAATAAAGTCACCGATTTGAGCCCGCTCGCGGATTTTATAAATCTTGAATTAGTTAATTTCACCGGTAATCCTTTTATGAATTTCGACCGCTCGGATTTCGCGCATATTGAGCGGGTGCAGGGCTTGCCCAACCGCCGTCTTGCCGATGACGACGATTATTACGTATGGGACTGGACGTCCGACATTGTCAAGTACAGCATCGAAACCCAGCTCAGTATCTCTGACGGTTTTATCCCGTACAGCGCGCTCGTCGGGCTCGAACGTCTTGACATACTTAATTATGACGAACGGAAAGTAGTAGATTTAAGCGACCTAAACCGTCTGCCTAATCTTGAGGGTTTATCCTTATGGGGATTGATTCTTGATTTGCCGGATATAGATATACTCCCGAATTTGACAAGTATTAGTTTTTCTGACTGTGCTATTGCCGATACTTCGCCGCTTTCGGGGCTGGAAAGTCTTTTATGGATTGATTTCTCCGGTTGTGAAATCGGCTTGCTCTCGCTTGACCGTCTTCCGCTTATAAATCGGCTGAATTTCTCCAATTGCACCATAGATACGTTTGAACTCGGCGATGATTTAAATATTGAATACTTGAATTTATACTGGAGTACTGTGAACACTGTTGCGCTCTCTGCCGGAAACTTAAAAATTACCAACCTGTATTCGAGTTATGTTGACGCGGATACGCTCGGGCGACTCACAGCGTTTTCAAACATCGAGAAACTTTATTTACACGGCGATATAGGTGACCTTTCCCCCATAGCGGGATTCTCAAAACTGAATGACCTTTCTCTTTCGAGTATAGACACCTACGACCTCACCCCTTTAGCACAGCTCAAAAACCTTGAAACCATAAATATTAATGATTACAATTATTACGAAGACAACAGTAATATAACCTACGATTTTTCAGCCTTGTCAGAGCTTCCGCGCCTTACCGTGCTCCACATTGAAATCTCCGATTCCTCCGCTCACTATACACTGCCGCCTATGCCGAGCCTTGAATTCCTCACACTTCAAGCAGGAAATTCCTTTGATACGTCGTCTGTTTTTGAGGGTATGCCGAATCTGAAATCGCTTTATTTCTACGGCAACTTTGTCTTTAACGATTTAACCCCGATTTCAAGGCTTAAAAATCTTGAACGCCTTTCTATAGGCAATTACAGAGGCGCCGACCTCTCGACGCTTTCTGCGCTCCGCAACCTCACGTCGCTTACTCTACTCAATTGGGGTCATAACGCAACAGTAGATATATCGCCGCTCACAGCACATACGAATCTTACTGAGCTTTATATCTATGAATGTACTATAGAAGATTTAACGCCGCTCGCCGGACTTACAAAGCTTGAACGTCTTTATCTCATGTATTGCGGGCTTGATGATATTGCGGCGCTCAAGGAGCTTACGAGTCTCAGAGAGCTCAATATAGGCGGCAACGCGATTTACGACTTTTCGCCTTTGGTAGATTTAGATAATTTAATGTCACTTGAAACATGGGGGAACCCGGGTGACACGGCAATGCTTCAGCATATTTTTGACAGAATCAGTGAATACTGGGATAGTTATTATTGGGATACTTATAATTGGGATTATCGCAACTAAAAATATTTTGTCACAAAATGAAACCCCTCGCATATTCTATGAGTAGCGGAGATTAGCGAAAAATGTCAAAGCTAATCGAAACTGATAGAAATTTAGAAAGCGAGGAAATTTTAAATGGGTTGCGAAAGAAACAACGGCTGCGGATGCGGTGACAGACGGGAGTATAACTGCCGCGATGACCGCAGGGTTATTAAACACCGCCACATAGTCAACCACAAGCACGACATTATTCACGAGTATGACGTCGTACACAAGCATGACTACCACTACTACGATGTAGTAAAGGTGCGCGAAGAGCGCCACGACCACGACCACAGAAAGCATAAGCCCGACTACTGCAGAGAGGGCAACTGC
>Ga0123356_10008465_pt1 | contig 10229 bp, 5 predicted proteins | sample TergutEmb28metaG_2_FD_92546 | JGI IMG/M metagenome (GOLD analysis project Ga0123356, IMG submission 92546) | Embiratermes neotenicus P3 segment gut microbial communities from Petit-Saut dam, French Guiana - Emb289 P3 | ecosystem: Host-associated > Arthropoda: Insects > Digestive system > Gut ... | reverse complement strand
TGTTTGAGCCGCTCCTGCTCTTCCTTGCGCTTGCTATTGTTAAAGCGGTTTAGGCTGCTTAGGTAGCCTGTAATGCGCCGTATGCGCTCAAAAAATTCCTCGGTTTCCACTCCGGGCTCTGGTTCCTTGCGGCCGCACCGGGGGCAGGTATCGCCAATAATCCCGCTGTATCCGCAAACCGGGTCCCGATCCACGGGATGATTGATGGAGCCGTAGCCAATGCCGGTATCGTGCATATGGCGCACAACCCTTTCAAAGGCTTCCAGGTTCTTAAGTGGGTCGCCGTCCATTTCAATATAGCTGATGTGCCCTGCGTTGGTTAGCGCGTGGTAGGGCGCTTCCAGCGTGATTTTTGTGAACGCGTTGATGTTATAATATACAGGTATATGGAAAGAGTTGGTATAGTAATCCCTGTCGGTTACGCCCTTTATAATGCCGAAACGCTCCCGGTCCAGTCGCACAAAACGGCCGGAAAGCCCCTCGGCGGGGGTCGCCAGCAGAGTATAGTTCAGCTTGCGCTTTTCGCTGAGATTGTCGCAGTATTTGCGCATGAAGGAGATGATCTCCAAGCCAAGTTTCTGGCTTTCCGAATCCTCGCCATGATGGGTGCCGCGCAGGGCGATCAGCGTTTCCGCCAGGCCGATAAACCCAATGGATAGCGTGCCGTGTTTGAGGACTTCACCTATGCAATCATTTGGGCCCAGGGTCTCCGAATCCATCCATACGCCTTCGCCCATAAGGAAGGGGAAATTGCGCACTTTTTTCTTGGCAATAATGGAAAAGCGGTGATTCAGCTGTTCAACCACCAAATCCATGGTGTTTTTTAAATCCTGGTAGAATTTATCCATGTCATTTTCCGCCAGTATGGCCAGGCGGGGCAGGTTAACGGAGGAATAGGAAAGGTTGCCCCGGCGAGGGCAGACTTCGCGGTCCGGATCGTGCGCGTTGCTTATAACCCGCGTGTGGCAGCCCATGTAGGCGATTTCGGTCTCAGGGTGGCCTTCCTTGTAGTATTTCTTGTTAAAAGGCGCGTCCAAAAAGCTAAAATTCGGGAACAGGCGTTTCGCGCTGGTACGGATGGCGAGGCGGAACAGATCGTAGTTGGGATCGTTGGGATTATAGCTTACGCCTTCCTTTACGCGGAAAATTTGTATAGGAAAGATGGGCGTTTCGCCCCTGCCCAGCCCGTCGTCTGTGGCTTTGAGCAAATTGCGTATGACCATTCTACCCTCGGGAGAAGTATCCATGCCATAGTTGATGGAAGAGAAGGGAACCTGTGCGCCCGCGCGGCTGTTCATGGTGTTCAGGTTGTGGATGAGCGCTTCCATGGCTTGGAAGGTAGCCCTGTCGGTCTCCTTAATCGCGTGCTCGTGAACAAATTCCAGAAGGGGAAGAATCGCTTCGTTTTTGGCTTTGGGGAGCTTTTTAACGAGTTTTCCGCACAGAATCCTGTCGTACTCATTATCATGGGTAAGGACGGGCCACTTTCCCATTTCCTCCTCCATATCATCCAGCAGATCCATCACCAGGGAAGCACTTTCCTCCACCGCGTAAAGGAGTTCCAGGGATTGGGCCAGAAAATCCCTGTACCGCCTGCGAAAGGTCTTTTTTACTCCGGGCGCCATGCCGTAATCGAAATTCACCACGCTCTGGCCGCCGTGCTGATCGTTCTGGTTTGCCTGTATGGCGATGCACGCCAGGGCGGAATAGCTATAAATATCGTTTGGCGTACGTAGCACGCCATGGCCGGTGGAAAAACCGGTTTTAAACAACTCCAGTAGATCGATCTGGCAGCAGGTAGTGGTTAGGGAATAAAAGTCCAGGTCGTGTATATGGATGTCGCCCTCGTTGTGGGCCTTGGCGTGGTTGGGATCCAGCACGCGTAATTTGTAGTAGTTCTTTGCGCCTTCGCTGCCAAACTTTAACATGGCGCCCATGGCGGTATCGCCGTTGATGTTGGCGTTTTCGCGCTTGGTGTTGGAGTCCTTGGCGTCCTTATTGGTAATTTCATCAAAAACGCGCATGAGGGTTGAGTTGAGTTCGCGCACGCGGCTACGTTCAGCCCGGTAGATGATAAACAGCTTTGCGGATGTTACATATCCTTCCTTTATCAGTACGCGCTCGACCATGTCCTGCGTTTGTTCCACGGTAGGGATGGAGGGGATTTTCTCATCCTTTTCTAACTCTCTAACAACGAGATCCGCTAACTCGTCTGCGGTATCGGCGGTTTTTTGGCTGCCTCCGGCGCTAAAACATTTCATAATCGCGGCGGCGATTTTGGTTTCATCAAACGGAACCACCCTGCCATCGCGCTTTATAATGGACTTTATCATGACATGGACTCCTTTATTCGATCTAACAAGAAAAAACGTGCAAAAGGTTACATTATCCGAGGTATTATGGCGTTTCATTTGTATAAAACGGCTTACATAACAACCCACCCAAAAAAGAGCCAAAACAACAACTTGCGTTTTTCTTGGCAGTCAATAAGAGTAGCAACATTATATAGTGTTTTGAGGGGTGATGTCAACAACATTAATCATTACATTTGGGTTACATATCATATGTAAAGAAACCATTCGTTTTGCGATGGAATATATCACCAGCAGACGGAAATGCGCGTAAAATGAGGAAACACGTACAAATTTCATCTTTACAGACGGATCGCTTTATGCTATTATAGGTCTGCTTACAGGGGGCATTAGCGCAGTTGGTAGCGCACAACACTGGCAGTGTTGGGGTCAGGAGTTCGAGTCTCCTATGCTCCACCATACTTGAGAAAGCCGAACCTCGTCCCAATGGGAAAGGGTTCGGGTTTTTCGTTTGCATTTCGTATACATGGAGGATATTCGATTATAGACGTAAAAAAGCCGAGGCATCGCACATCGATACCCCGGCCTTGTGATATGGCTGTTCAAAAGGAAGCAGTGAGTTGAATAAGCCGCATGGTTTTTTCCGAGCCATCTTCTTTTATTGATTCGGAGAGAAAAAATGTGGATAGTTTGAGTTGTACATACCCACGGTTAGCATGGGAAGTTGGCGTAGCAGGGAATTCTGGTACACTCAGCGTTTCAATCAAATGGGTTTCCAGCGCTTGCGCCTCATCGTATGTCGTTGATAGATCATCCACGGATAGAATAAAACAGGCAAGAATTTCAGGAAAATGATCGAACGCATATGTGTGTTCGTCTATCTCGATGACGCACTTAACTAGCTCGTTATCAGCGTAGTTGTATATAAGAACAACGCCCTCTATGGGCACATATATATTGCGCCGTGTATTGCTTGGTTCGACCCCATTGTTGGCGATTCCAGCGTTACGATGGATCAATATGCCTTGTGCCTTAACGCTTTCAAGGAACACGTGATAGAGGGCTTCGTGCGGCGGCGGCTCAGCGGCGAGACCGGACAAGGGTGAGAGAAGTAACCCGACGATCAACATCGCTATGGTGTTTCGCATGATCATAAGTTGCCTCCTTTATTGCTTTTGCAGGCGTTTCCAATGGTTCAGGCACTAAGGGTATCACATTTTCTGCCAGCAAGCAAATAACCGGAGACGCGGGTATGTTGATGGCACTTGTGCTGTTCTGTTTCGTTTACGCTTTCTTTCTATTAAATTTCTCATTAAAATTCGCGTATTTCACGCTTCCTCCCCATCAAATTCTTCTTGACAAACCGCTCTCCATCATGCAAAATACATACTTGAATATACCCCTTGCCGTCACGCCCATGCTAACCCCTCATCCTACCACCCGCCAGGAGGAGAACCATCCTTGCAGCATTCATACACGCTGTTCACAGGAGCGACTGTCTACAGAAAGGGAAAACTGGAAAAGAGCGATATTGCCTTTTCAGAGGGAAAAATCGTTCTCCATTCTACCTTTCCCTCCTTTCCTCAAACAAGCGGCCTTCGTGTTTCCATTAGGAAGGCGGAGGGCAAACTCATTCTCCCGGGTCTCGCTGATGTTCACGTTCATCTTCGAGAGCCGGGTTTTTCTTATAAAGAAACCATTCGCACGGGAACCCTCGCGGCGGCCCGGGGCGGATACACGGATATCTGCGCCATGCCCAATGTGAACCCTGTTCCGGACTCCAGCCATCATATGCGACTCCAGCAAAAAATCATTTCCCAAGACGCCTGTGTGCGTGTCCATCCCTATGCCTCCATTACCAGGAGCCAGGAGGGGAAGGAATTAATCGACTTCGCCGCGCTCGCCCCTTTTGCCATTGCTTTTTCGGACGATGGGCGCGGCATACAAAACGAGGGAACCATGCGGGAGGCCATGCTTCGTGTTAAAGCCATAAGCGGCCTTTTGGCAGCTCACTGCGAGGATAACAGCCTTTTGCGCGGCGGAGTGATCCACGATGGGGCCTACGCCAAAGCACATAACCATCCGGGAATCTCCAGCGAAAGCGAATGGGCGCAGCTAAAGCGGGACATCCGTTTGGCAGGGGAAACGGGATGCCGCTACCATGCCTGCCACATATCCACAAAGGAAAGCGTAGGCCTGGTTCGGCAAGCCAAACAAGAAAATATAGATATTACCTGTGAAACCGCGCCTCACTATCTGCTTTTCAATGATAGCCGGCTACAGGAGGACGGGCGTTTTAAAATGAACCCGCCCATCCGGGAAAAGGCGGATCAGGAGGCGTTGATCGAAGGGTTGGCAGATGGGACCATAGATATAATCGCCACGGACCACGCGCCCCACGCCGAAGAAGAAAAGGACAGGGGCCTCAGGGATAGCGCCATGGGTGTGGTGGGGCTGGAATGCGCCTTTGCGGCGCTCTACACCGGGCTTGTGAAAACCGGTCTCATCCCGCTGGAGCGGCTGTTGTATGCCATGATAGACGCGCCGCGAAAACGATTTGGCCTGCCGCCCGTGAGCCTGGAGGCGGGAGATGCAGCGGATATGGCGGTTTTTGATGTGGAGAAGGAATTCATTATCGATCCGCGTCAATTCGTGTCGAAGGGGCGCGCCACACCCTTTGCGGGTTGGCAGGCGTTGGGGCAATGCGATTGGACCATCGTGGGAGGGGAAACAGTATGGCAACAGAACGGAGCCCAATGTTGAACCGGAAACTTGTCCTGGAAAATGGGAGCGTACATTTGGGCGCTGGTTTTGGAGCGCGCCGGGACGCGGTGTGCGAGCTGGTGTTCGACACGGGTATGGTGGGCTATCAGGAAGTGGTGTCCGATCCGACCTTTACCGCGGAAATGGTGTTGATGACCTATCCGCTGATAGGCAACTATGGCATGGCGGACGAGGATTATGAAACGCGCGTGCCCACCATGGGCGCGATGGTGGTGCGGGAATACAATGATCGGCCCAGTAACTTTCGCTATACAAAGACCCTTGGCGAAATTCTGGAGGAGTACAACATTCCGGCTATCCAAGGGGTGGATACACGCCAAATATGCCGAATGATCCGCAACGAGGGCAGCCAGCGGGCCATGCTATGCGACGCGGATACGCCGGCGGAAGAAGCTATGCAGCGCATTCTGACCTATCAACTGCCAAAAGACGTGGTTGCGCGGGTAAGCTGTAAGAAAAAGTGGTACGCCCGTACCCCCAACCCGCGCTTTAATGTGGTGGCGATAGACTGCGGCATTAAGCTCAACATCATCCGCAAGCTGAACGAGTTTGGCTGCAACGTGACCGTGGTTCCTTACGACACCCCTGCGGAGGCCATTCTTGGCTTTCAGCCGGATGGCGTGTTTTTGAGCAACGGCCCCGGTGACCCACAGAACATGCCCGGCTTAATCGCGGAAACAAGAAAGCTCCGGGGAAAGCTGCCGATTTTTGGCATCTGTATGGGGCACCAGATAATAAGCTTGGCCTGCGACGCAAAGACTTATAAAATGAAGTTCGGGCACCGGGGCGGCAACCACCCGGTGAAGGATGTACGTACGGGCAAGGTGGCGATTACCAGCCAGAACCATGGCTACGCGGTGGATACGGATAGCCTGAAAGGCACAGGGTTATCCCTGACGCACATCAACCTGCTGGACAGCACCTGCGAAGGCGTGGAATCGGTGAAGGATAGGCTTTTCACGGCCCAGTATCACCCGGAAGGCGCGCCGGGGCCCCAGGATAGCACCTATCTGTTTGGCCGGTTCACCGAAATGATGGAACAGGGGGCGCGGTAATATGCCTAAGCGTACGGATATCAAGCGCGTGCTGGTCATTGGCTCAGGCCCGATTGTGATTGGGCAGGCCGCGGAGTTTGATTACGCGGGCACGCAAGCCTGCCTTGCCCTGCGGGAGGAAGGGTATGAAGTCATTTTGGTCAACAGCAATCCTGCCACCATTATGACGGATGTGAACATCGCCGATAAGGTTTATATGGAACCGCTCACGCTGGAGTACGTGGCTAAGATCCTCCGGTACGAGCGGCCCGACGCAATTTTACCCGGCCTTGGCGGGCAAACGGGGCTCAATCTCGCCATGCTACTGCATAAAAAGGGGATCCTGCGGGAGTGCCAGGTGGAGATTCTGGGCACAGGCTTTGCGTCCATCGAAATGGCGGAGGACCGTGAGAAGTTTAAGGAGCTATGCATTCGGTTGCGCGAGCCGGTCCTGCCCTCCATTATTGCCGTTAGCATGGAGGAGGGGATTGCCGCCGCCCAGGAAATTGGCTTTCCGGTGGTGCTCCGCCCGGCGTTCACGCTGGGGGGAACGGGCGGCGGCTTTGCGGATAACCTGGAAGCGTTTCTGCCCATGTTGGAGCACGCGCTTAAGCTTTCGCCGGTGGGCCAGGTGCTGGTGGAAAAGAGCATTAAAGGTTATAAAGAGATTGAATATGAGGTGATGCGGGACGCCAACGATACCGCCATCGCCATTTGTAATATGGAAAACATGGATCCGGTGGGCGTACACACTGGCGACAGCATTGTGCTGTGCCCCTGCCAAACATTAACCAATAAGGAAAGCCAACTGCTGCGGGACAGCGCGCTCAAAATTATCCGTGCCCTAAAAATTGAGGGCGGCTGTAATGTGCAGTTCGCGCTGGATCCGTTCAGCTTTCGGTATTACCTTATTGAGGTCAATCCCCGGGTGTCCCGTTCGTCGGCCCTGGCCAGCAAGGCCAGTGGATACCCCATTGCCCGCGTATCGGCAAAGGTCGCATTGGGAATGCACCTGGAAGAGATTCACCTGGCCAATACGCCCGCTTGCTTTGAGCCTGCTTTGGACTATGTGGTGAGTAAAATCGCCCGTTTCCCTTTTGACAAACTGGAAGGCGCCAGCAATCGGTTGAGCACGCAGATGAAAGCCACGGGCGAGGTAATGAGCATAGGCCGCACCATGGAGGAAAGCTTGCTCAAAGCCATCCGCTCCCTGGAGGTGGGCGCTTGCCATCTTCATATCCCCCGGTTTGATTCCATGCCGGATGAGGATCTGCTTGCGTATATCTGTGAAGGGACGGACGACCGCCTGTTCGCCATCGCGCAGCTCATCCGCAATGACGTGGATTTGGGCCGAATCTATGATCAAACCCGCATTGACATGCTCTTTTTGGAGAAGATAAAGAACATAATGGACTTTGAAAAAGAGCTGAAGGCCAACCCAATGGAGTTGGACACGCTCCGCGCCGCCAAGCGCATGGGCATCAGCGACCCATACATCGGGCATTGCTGGGGCTTAACGGATAGGGAAGTATTCCATCTCCGCAGAGAAAGCGGAATCATGCCCGTATATAAGATGATCGATACCTGCGCCAGCGAGTTTGAAAGCTATGTGCCGTACTTCTACTCTACGTACGAAAACGAGAACGAGTCCATCGTTTCGAATAACAGGAAAATCATTGTGCTGGGCTCCGGGCCCATACGCATTGGCCAAGGGGTGGAGTTTGACTACTCCACCGTGCACGCAATTTGGACCATTCGTGACGCTGGGTATGAAGCTATTATCATCAACAACAATCCAGAGACCGTCTCCACCGATTACACCACCAGCGATAAGCTCTACTTTGAGCCCCTCACCCTGGAGGATGTAATGAACATTGTAACCCTGGAAAACCCGGAGGGCATGGTGGTGACCCTGGGCGGGCAGACGGCTATCAATCTGGCGGCAGGGTTATATGAAATGGGCGTAAAGATCATCGGCACGGACGTGGAGGCCATTCGCCGCGCCGAAAACCGCGATACATTTGAAAAAATAATGCATGAGCTCGGTATTCCGCAGCCAGCTGGGGAGGCTGTTACGGATATGGAGGCGGGCGTTCGGGCGGCGGAGCGGATTGGCTATCCGGTGCTGGTTCGCCCCAGCTACGTGCTGGGCGGCCGCGCCATGCAGATTGTTACCCATGAGGAAGCGCTCCGCCATTACCTGAAGAACGCGATGGCGCTGGATAAGGAGCAGCCTGTTCTGGTGGATCAATACATCTCGGGCAAGGAGCTGGAGACAGACGCGATATGCGATGGGGAGAACGTGTTTGTGCCTGGCATTATGGAGCATGTGGAGCGAACGGGTGTTCACAGCGGGGATAGCATTAGCGTGTACCCCACCTTCAGCATAAGTGAAAAGGCTAAGCAGACCATTCTGGATTACACGGTGCGCCTGGGGCTTGGCATTGGGATACTGGGGCTGTTTAACATCCAATTTATTGTGGATGGGAACGATAACGTGTACGTGATTGAGGTCAACCCCCGCTCCTCCCGCACCGTGCCTTTTTTGAGCAAGGCCACAGGGATTCAAATGGCGGATATCGCCACCCGGGTCATGCTTGGGGAAAGCCTGCGCGCCCAGGGAATTACCGATGTTGTAGCCCGTGATAAGAAAAAATGGTATGTGAAGGCGCCCGCCTTCAGCTTTAGCAAACTGCGTGGCATGGACGCGTACTTAAGCCCGGAAATGAAATCCACAGGAGAGGCCATTGGCTACGATAAAACGTTTACCCGTGCGCTGTATAAGGCGCTGCAGTCCTCCGGCATGAATTTGGCAAACTATGGCACCATACTGGTGACCATTGCCGACCGGGACAAGGAGGAGGCCCTGCCGCTTATCCGCCGGTTTTATGACCTGGGCTTTAATATAGAGGCCACGGAGGGAACCGGGAATTTCCTCAAAAAGAATGGGATTCGCACGCTTCTTCGCCAAAAGCTGGGGGATGGGAACGATGAAATTCTGGAATCCCTTCGCCAGGGGCATGTAAGCTATGTGATCAACACCCGCGAGATGGACAGGATGTCTCACGCTACGGACGGCGCGGCCATACGGCAGTGCGCGGTGGAGAACAATGTGGCTATCTTTACCGCGCTGGATACGGTGCGCGCGCTGCTGGACGTGCTGGAGGAAATTACGCTCTGTATCTCCACGATTGACAGCGACTAACGCCCGGAATGGCGGTTGCAGAGGAAGGATGACATATCCGCCCTATGAAGAAGGGGGAGCGAGAATGCGCTTCACGGTACACAGCAATCCGGAAATAGCCCCTTCGGTATACCGTATGCGCTTACTGGGAGATACCCGTGGCATTACACGCCCTGGGCAGTTTGTGCAAATCGCGATTCCGGGCTTCTACCTCCGCAGGCCCATTTCCATATGCGACTGGGAAACTGCGGAGAACGGAAGATTCGATGTTATTTATAAGGTTGTGGGCCATGGAACGGAAGCGCTGTCGCACCTTTCCCAGGGCAGTATAACGGATGCGCTCATAGGGCTTGGGAATGGTTATGACATAGGCGAAGCGGAGGAGGCGCAGGGCTGGCGCGAGCCCCTGCTGGTTGGCGGAGGGGTGGGGACCCCGCCCCTCTTTGGGCTTTGCAGGAGGTTATTGGCGGCGGGCAAAAGGGCCCGTGTCATTTTGGGTTTCAATACGAAAAGCGAGGTTATTCTTCAGCGGGAGTTCGAGGCGTTAGGCGTGGACTGTGCCGTTTACACGCTGGACGGTTCTTTGGGAATGGCCGGCGTTGCGACAGACGGCATGCGGAAGCACTCGGGTAAGTTTGACCACGTATTTGCTTGCGGCCCCGAGCCCATGCTTAAGGCGGCGCATGCCCAGTGTGAAGACATGGGTGTGGACGGGCAGTTCAGCTTTGAGGAGCGGATGGCCTGCGGGTTTGGCGTATGCATGGGCTGTTCATGCAAAACCCGGTACGGAAGCAAACGCATTTGCAAAGACGGGCCGGTGCTCCGGCGGGGGGAGATTATATGGTAAACACAAAGGTGAGCCTATCGGGCTGGATACTCGATAATCCGGTCATCGCCGCCAGCGGCGCCTTTGGC
>Ga0123356_10008464_pt1 | contig 10229 bp, 8 predicted proteins | sample TergutEmb28metaG_2_FD_92546 | JGI IMG/M metagenome (GOLD analysis project Ga0123356, IMG submission 92546) | Embiratermes neotenicus P3 segment gut microbial communities from Petit-Saut dam, French Guiana - Emb289 P3 | ecosystem: Host-associated > Arthropoda: Insects > Digestive system > Gut ... | reverse complement strand
GCTGTCGCCGTCGCCCGCCCAGATCTGCTTGTGGTTGACGATCACCACGCCGTCAGGGCCTGAGAGGTTATTGTTGGCCGTGCCGTTGGCATTGAGAACCACGCCCGCGAACCCCCCGACCCGGCCGATGAAGGTGCCATCGCTCGCATCGACCATGTCGACCGAACCGTTGGTCCGATCCCCAAGTACGTAGAGATCAATCGTCGGATCGTCGTAGCTGATGTCGAACGCCCCCAGACCGTTGCCGCCAACGTCGATCGTGGCGATGAGTGACAGTTGCTCGTCGGCCCTGGCCGTCCCGCCGCCTGCCATCAGCAATACGGCCATTGTCCCCGCGGCCAGTGACGTCGCGGCAAGCAGCTTCGTCAGCGGATGCTGACGCTGTCGACTATTCATGATTTCTCCTCCCTTTGGACCTGTTTTAGTTATTGGATTAGTACTGTTATTGGACTAGGGCTGTTAGAGAGACCGCGACTCGCAGACAGATCGTGGCACGCGCCGCCGTTATTGACCACCGGTATTGATTACCGACCTCGTTTGAACGTCTTTCAGTTAGGGGATGACCAAAAACCTTACAGTGGATTGTAGTCCAGCATGTCGTGCCCACATCGAATCAGCGCGGATGCAGTCGTGCGTCAGGCCTATGACCGCATTCCGCTCGTCAACCGACGGTCCGGCTAGCTGGACACTGCGCAAAGGGAGTGCGCCACCCTGCATCTTGAGGGGCTTTAGCTTTTTTCTGTTGGTGGCCTCTTAGTCTGATGTGTTACGATGCTAACGTCGCGCATATCGTGCGAACCGTGATCGGTCACTCTGGCGCGCTGCTGCCTCCTCCTTCCGCGGTGGCGCGCCTTTTCCGTTCCTGCAAGCCGCCGCTGGCGTGACGGGCGATATGCTGTTGATGGAAATTGGGGCGCGGTCGTCCTGATGCACGCCATCCACAACCCACGGGTCCAGCTGTTCGCCACTGCCTTGAACGCCCTTTCTCCGGTGTGATCACCGAAGGCTATCAGGATCGAAATCGCGAATGGCAATCTGGCACCTAGGATTGTGGACGCGTTTACACGGACTCATGACGTTTTGAGCGCCTGCGGGGTTGGTTAACGCGATTAATCTGATTGGCTTGCTGCGTTCATTGTTGGCTTTGTCCTTGAAGGCAGCGTGCATGCGTTGGCATGCATCGTCGTATCTGACGGACGCACCTCAGTCCAACCTGCGGAGGATCCAGTGTCCGACGATATTGATCTACTTATGCAGCAGTTCTGTAACGCTGGAGCTGAGTCGATCCAGATTTACGCCAACGGATCGAAATTGGATCCGGCTCGAGCATCGGCACCTCGATCACCATTCGGCTCGACCTCAAGAATGTTCAGGTTGCTGGCGAAGGTCATTCTCTCCTATTCGGCGGCGCGATGACCGCTGGCTGCCACTACGACCGGCGTTGTGGTCAGCACGGCTTCGTCGGACTCGAGTTGTTCGACCGAGCGCCGGTAGGTTTCCGGTACCACTATGACGACAACGACGAGCGAGAGGATCCCGAGCGCCACGACGACGATCATCGTCGTGCTCATCCCGAAACGGGCGAGAAGCACCGGAAACAAGTACGACCAGATGACGCCGCCGAACAGACGAACACCGATCGATTCAACAGTAGACTGGCCGGTTGCCCGGATCGGTGTCGGGTAAATCTCAGCGTACCACATTTTGTAGCAGGGTGCCCCTCCCCCCGAGCCGAACAAAATCAGGCTGCCAAACGCGACCATCGCGGCCGTTGATGAGGCATGACCGAACCCATAGGCGCCAATCATCGAGATAATCGCAAAGATCGCGAACACGGCCTTGCGCCCGACGATCTCGCCGAGCACGCCGTTCAGCAATTTCCCCGGGATCTGCGCAGCGGTAATGACCAGCGTAAAGAGAAAGGCGTTGCTGAGCGCAATATGGCGATCGACAAAGATCGACGGGACGTAGTTGATCGACAAATACCACAGCGTCGCCGTACCGAAATATCCAACGATCAGCGCGATGGTGCGCGACCGATGCGGCCGCTGCCAGACTTTCAAGAAGTCGTTGAAGTGCAAGCCCGGGGCTGATGCCGATACGGCGACCGCTGGGTCGAGCTGGGGTGGTGGCAAGGGCCGCCCCGTGATCCGTTCGATGCGCGCCTCGATGGCGCTCAGCACCCGGTCGGCCTCCTCGCCGCGGCCGACACGGCTCAGCCAGCGTGGCGATTCTGGCAGGTAGCGCCAGATAACCCATATGTAGAGGACCGGCACGGATGCTGCTAAAAAGAAGACCCGCCAGGCGATCGCCATCGGAACCAAGGGCACGATGATCAGCCCGAGGATCGGCGGCAGCAGGTAGCCGAGCCCCAGCGCAGTCTCGAGGATTCCGGAAAAAGCGGTTCGGCTTCGCTCGGAGACAAATTCGGAGACGATCGAATACGGCATGATGAACGTCGCAGCCATGCCGAGTCCTGACAAGCCACGGACCACCAGAAGAAAGGTGAAATTCGGGCTCAACGCGGCGAGTGCCGTACCCGCGGCAAACCATAGCGTACCGGCGATCAACAGCGGCTTGCGCCCGAAACGATCGGCCAAGCGGCCGGCCGGGATCATGCCGAGCACGATGCCTAATGCGGAGGATGCGGCGAGCAGGCCGATTTCGTGCGGGGTAAGCGCCAACGCCTTGCGCAGCACGGGAAGGATCGTTCCGAGGGTCCCGATATCCAGCGCCTCAACGACCAAGGCGCCCGCGACCAGAAACACGATCATCCAGCTAAACCGGGTCGTCGGCAGTCGCTGCATCCGAGCCGCTATCGCCGCCGCGTCGCTAGAGCGTCGGACGGGGTCCGGGATTGCTGATTGCAGTGTCGGCATCGATTCCTCCCTTCGCACATTCTGCGGTGCGGGGTCTCGCAACCCTTGGCCGCACGGCACTCCGCCTTCTTGGCTTCTGTCCTCACGCCAGCTATGCCGCGGCTGGCGCGAAGTGTGATCGGTGCGGCTACTCCGCCGCCGAGGCTGGGCGATACTCCCGAGTGAGCGGTGCCTCCGGCGTGGCGATCGCGTAGAGACGCGCGCAATTGTCCCACAGGATCTTCCGGCGCGCCTCGTCGTCGAGGTCGAGACCCATGAACTGCTGCATCGCCTCCGGGAATGCCCCATCAGGATGCGGGTAGTCGCTCGACACGACGAAATAGTCGGCACCTACGGCCTTGATCACGGGAACCGCCGGTTCTTCGTCGACATCGAGTGCGACGCAGCACTGCCGCTTGAAATATTCGCTCGGCATCATCTTCAGGGGAAACTCGCAACCGGGTCCGAACTTTTCCCAGTGATCGTCGAGACGCCACAGCCACCAGTAAAGCCACCCCGCGGTGCCTTCCAGAAATGCCGCGCGGACACTGGGATGGCGTTCGAGCACGCCGCCGGTCGTCAGGCTGGCGAGCGCACCCATCAGCTCGACGGGGTTGCGGATCGCATGGGCGATCGGATGGAAATTGATGTGGCCGACATACCGTGTGCCGGCATCGTCCCTGAGGGCCGTATTGCCTGTCGGATGAAAGCCGATCGGAACGTTGAGCCGCTCCAGCTCGTCCCACAGCCGTTCGCACGCTGGGTCGTGCAGGTGCTGGCCATTAACGGGATTGGGGGTTCCGATCGCCGCAACCGCACCGAGTTCGGTTACGCAGCGGCGCAGCTCCTCGACCGCCAGCGTCACGTCGTGCATCGCGATCTGGGCGGCGAATTTGAGGCGCTGCGGATCGGTCTTGCAGTAATCCGCTGCCCAGTTGTTGTAGGCGCGCGCCAGCGCAGCGGCATAATCGGGCGCCAGATCGTCATGGCATAGGATCTGGCGCCCACGTGTGCCGTACATGACGGCGACATCGATGCCCTCAATGTCCATCGCGGTCAGTGTCGACGCCGCATCGAAGCTGTGCGCCCGCGCGACCTGGAAATGCGGGTGGCGAGCGCGACTGCGGCGGCGCAACTCGTTGCTTGATATCGTTGCTCCGATTTGTGTGGCATGTGCGGGGATCGCGAAGCCCTGGACCTCCATCCCCATAATCGCGTCGGTGCCCCCCTTGTCGTCCGGATCCTCGACAAGTTTTTCCTGCTGACCGCCAAAGAATCGAGGTGGGTTCGTCGAGCGATAAGGCTCGTCGAGATAGCGCAACCAGAGATCGTCTGGCTCCATCATGTGGAGATCGCTATCCAAAATCAGGAACCCGTTGCGCGCCATGATGTGACCTCTCAGAAAAGGTCAACCGCAGACTCAATGGCCCGGTTGATTGCTTGGGATGGAACTACGTCGACTGCCATCAATATCTGAGACGGGGGTCTCAGGCCTGGTAGAAGGGCGTATCGCCCCGAATGGTCACACGGTGACCGTAGCGGCGGTGTGGGTGGTAGTCGAAGATCGCGCGATGCTGCGCACAGCGATTGTCCCAGACAGCAATCGAATTTCGCTGCCACCGAAACCGACACTGAATCTCGGGCGTCTCAATGTGCTTGAACAGGTATTCCAGGATCGCGGCACTTTCATCCGCCGATAGACCGACGATGTGCGTCGTGAAACCGCGGTTGACGAATAGCGCCCTACGCCCGGTGACAGGGTGAGTTCGCACAATCGGATGTTCAGCTCGAGGCAGTTCCAGGTTGGTCTTCGCGTCGAAGGTCGGGCGAGTATACACATGACCACCGTCGTGAATGGCAGTGAGCCCGTCGATGTGTGCCTTCATACGCGACGATAGCCGATCATAGGCAAGATACATATTGGCGAAGGCGGTATCGCCACCGCCCTCTGGGGGCACCTCGGTGAGGTACAAAATGCTTCCCATCGGTGGCTCCGACTGACAGCTCAGATCGGAATGCCACACCTCTCCGGTAGCATTTATTGTGTTCTCGCCCGATTTCACCACGCGAATCTCCGGATGCCCAGGGATTGAGGAGCTGGCAGCCGGATGGACGATAGGCTCACCGAAGCAGCGACCGAAATTTTTGTGCTGATCGACCGAGATCGATTGATCACGAAAAAATACGACCAAGTTCTCCATCAATGCATCATGAATCTCCTGAAACTGCCGCTTGGTGAGCGGTTCCGCAAGATCAATACCGTGGATCTCGGCACCAATGGTCGGTGTGACCTTCTGTACATCGATGGTCGTGTACTCCACTGTTTCCTCCATAACTTGACTCCCAGACCCGGACCGGAAGCGTCCCACCGCAATCGTTGACGGCAAACCATCCTCAGAGCGCGATGAGAGGCTCTCGGACCCTATGTCCGAGCCATTAGACTGGCAACTTCCGCTATCGGCTTGTCGCCGGCCCACCGGTGCGCGGTCGACGCATCGCCGGAACCAGCACCGAAATCGATGCGGCCGGTCAGGTCTGACAGCGACCATTACCGACACCGCCAAATTGACACCGAGCGGGTGCGAAACTCGAACCCGACGCTTCACGTGTCTTCCCAATTTCGACCAACGATCCCTCGTGGACGCACCGCGAGCAACCCCAACAAGATCGCAAAAGCGATCACCGTTTGATAGTTGGACGAGACATAGCGGCCGACGGCGGCGTTGATGCACCCCAGCAGCAGGCCGCCGACGAGTGCGCCGACCAGGCTGCCGAACCCGCCCAGCACGGCGGCGACGAACCCGAATACACCGTAGGCGAGCCCGACATCGGATGAGGTGAACTGCGCCGGCGTAATCATCGCGCCACCCAACCCGCCAAGAGCGGCCGTCGCCGCAAACGAAAGGGCACCAACCCGCTCCGGTGATATTCCGAGAAGTTGGCTCGTTTCGCGGCTGGCAGCGCAGGCACGCATCGCGCGCCCGAGGGGCGAGGATCGCAGCACCGCGCCACACCCGGCCAGCAACAGCAGCGTCGCTACGATGATCAGCCCATATTGGCCATCAATGCGGCTGCCCTGGAAATGAAACACCAGGCCAGGGACCCAAGGTGGCAAGGTCTGTGGCAGAGAGCCGAGCAACAGCAGCGCCCCATTTCCGACAATCACGCCGAAGACGATCGTCGCCAGCAGCACGACATATCCCGGGCTACGTCGCCGCCACAACGGCAGCACGACAATGGTCCACAACGCGAGCCCCAGGAGGGTCGCCACCCCAACGCCCATTGCGATCGCCAGAGGATAGGGCAAGACCGCAACCGCGAAGAACCACCAGGTGGCAAAGCCGCCTATCATCACGTACGTGCCTTGCGCGAAGTTGACCACGCCTGTGGTTCGGTAGATTAGCGAATAGCCGACGGCGACCAGAGCATAGACACAGCCGGTAGCGATGCCGATTGCGAGGGTGAGTGTCATAGGGCCGCCTCATCCGCATCGCCCAGATAGGCAGCCCGCACTCGCGGATCGTCATAGATCTGGCGAGGATCTCCAGTGGCGATGACTTTGCCCGATTCCATCACCGTGATCTCATCGCACAGGTCGAAGACGAACGGTACGTCGTGGTCAACCAGCAGGATTCCGACTCCTGCGTGTCGTAGATCGCGTAATATCGTCGCGAGCAGCTGCGATTCCGGCTGGTTGAGCCCCGCGGCCGGCTCGTCGAACATGATCACCCGCGGCTGCATGGCCAGCACCCGCGCGATCTCAAGGAACCGCAGCTCGCCGAAGGTCAGCGTACCGGCCGGTGTTTCCGCTGCGTCCGCCAGCCCGACTCGGTCGAGAAGGGCCCGAGCCGCCTCAGCGTGGTCCCGGGCCTCGCGCCGCATGGCCGGTAGCCGCAGCAACACGGCACCTAGCCAGCTGCGGTAATGCAGGTGCATGCCAGCGGTCACATTTTCCAAGGCAGACAAGCCCAAGAGTGGCGCCGCCCGCTGAAAGGTGCGCGCGACGCCGAGGCGGGCGATCGCCGATGCCTCCAGTTGGGTAAGTTCGTGTCCGTCGAACACGATGCTTCCCGAATTAGGGCGCAGAAATCCAGAGATCAGGCTTATCATTGTTGATTTTCCAGCGCCGTTCGGGCCGATCAGGCCGTGAATACGGCCTCCGGCGACCACCAGCGACACATCTGCGACGGCAACGAGACCGCCGAACCGACGCGTCACGCCCGCGATCCTTAGCTCGGGCGTGGGAGTGGCATCGGTCCGCACCGCCATCATGGTGGACCAGCCCGCCACCCGGCGGACGTGTCACGACTCCCTCCAGACAAGGCGGACGGGAAGGGCAGCCGCGGTACCAGCGATCGCAGCGGCACCGCGTCCTGCGTCTGGCCGAACAACCCGGTCGGCCGCACCAGGATCAAGAGTAGGAGCAGGCTGAAGAAGACGAGATTTTGGTAGCGTTCGAGGCCGCCTATCAGCTGCGGCACGATGGTTATGAAACCAGCCCCGATGATCGGCCCGACCGCGGAACCGCGACCACCAACAAAGAGCATCAGAAACAGTCCGACGATAATGTTGATGTCGTATAGGTCAGGCCCGACATAACTGGTGAACTCGACATAGAGCGATCCGGCCAGAGACGCCATCAACGCGGCGATGCACAGGGCCAGCATGCGATAGTACCGTACATCGATCCCGAGGGCAGCGGCGATCTCGGGATCGGTTGCGAGCGCACGCCAGGCCCTGCCGATATACGAGTTGGCGAGGAGCAGAGTGACGACCAATGCGATCCCGCAAAATACCCAACTCAGCACGTAGAATGACAACGGGTCGTCAAGCGTGAATGAACCAATCGCCAACGGCGGCACGCCAGATATGCCGATCGTGCCGTTGGTGAGTGGTGCCGCGGCGTTGGCAAATGAGTACGTGCCCAGCCCCAGCGCAAAAGTCGCCATCGACAGGTAGTGGCCCCGCAGGCGCAACAGCGGTAGGCCGGTGATCAGTGCGAACAGAAACGCGATGGCCGCCGCAATCATGAGGGCGAACCAGGGCTCGACACCGAGCCGGGTGGTCAACAGCGCGCTGCCGTAGCCGCCAACCGCCATGAACGTCGTTTGGGCAAAGCTCGCTTGTCCCGCAAGTCCGAGCAGTAGGTTGAGCGAGATCGCGACGATGGCGTAAAGCGCCGTGACGGTAAGGTTGTAGACGGCAAGGCGAGAGCCGTAAAACGCCACCGCCACAACACCGATGATAATCAAGATCAGCGTCGCCAGTTCCGGCCGTCGCCGCCCAAGATTGATCATGACGCTGTCCCCTCGCCGAGATAGAGCCGCGCCAATTCGTTCGCCGTAGGAAGCGCATCGCGGCGAAGCACGACCCGACCGTTCCGTAAGACCATCGTCGTCTCACGTCCACGCGGTAATGGTACAGCCTTCTGCTCTACGACCAGCATGGCCAAGCCGCTGCCGACGAGGCTGTCGAGCGCCCGATAGACTCGCGCCGTGGCCTGCGGTGCCAAGCCGAGCGACGGCTCGTCGAGCATCAATAGGCTCGGCTTCATCAACAACGCACGCGCGATCGCCAGCATCTGCATCTCGCCGCCACTCAAGGTACTGCAGTCCTGACTCAACCGCTCGAGCAGTATCGGGAACAGGTCGAAGATGCGCGTCATGTCGCCCGTACGGTCACGCGCGCGCGAGCCGGCGGCACGATAGCCGAGGTCGAGGTTCTCCTCGACCGTAAGACCCGGCAACCGCCCGCGCCCTTCGGGAACCAGCACGATGCCGGAACGGCTCCGCCGCTGCGCGGACACTCGACTGACATCGCGTCCACCAAACACAATACTGCCTGCGCTCAGCGGTACCGTGCCGGCAAGCGCACGAAGCAGGCTCGTCTTACCGGCACCGTTGGGACCGAGGATGAGTAACAGTCCGCCTGGCTCGATACTGAATGAGATCGGCCGCAATGCTTCGACGCCGCCATAGCGGACGGCGAGACCTTGAACATCCAGGATGGCGCCAGGCATGATTACGCTCAGGGTTGGTTGCGCCCGACGACCTTTACCTGATTGTCCTGGAACTGCGCGATTTGACTCGTTGTTGGATGGTGCATTTGGCCGGTGTGATCATCGGCCTGAAACTGGAAGCGCCCATAGGCGCCGATATAATCGAGATGTAGAAAGGCGTCACGCAGCTTGGCGCTCTGCATCACCGTCGGGGGCGAGAATGCGTGCGCCACTATATGCAGCAAATCCCAACCTTCTCCGGCCTGGGAAATTTCACGCTTGTCAAGCCCGGACGCCTTGAAGGCATCGAGGAACGCTTTGACAGCAGTCCTGACCTCGGGATCAGGCACATCAGGGTAAGTCTGGATTGGCGATGCAACGAAATAGGACTTGTGGTAAATTCCGGCGGCCTGTTGGAGGGTCGATAAGTCGTCAGTTGCCATGATAGTCGGAATTGTGAGACCAACCGTGGTCGCCGCTTTCGCTTCGACGAGGTGAACAGGGCCGGTCAGAAAGTCGACGATCGCATCAGGTTGTGTCGCCTTCAACCTGGCGATTTGTGGCGTGAGATCAGTCGCCGCGACCGCTACGCCTTCATCGAACGCCACCTCTAGGCCGCTCTGATGAGCCAGTGCGTCGATGAGCTTGGCACCCAGTTGGCCATACGGGGTCTGTGAATAGAGAAAAGCGATCCGCTTTGCGTTAAGGTGGTGGGCCGCAAAATCGAGCTCGAGATTGAGCATCTGTGCTGGCGGCTCGGCCATAGAAAACGTCCATTGCATCCCTGATGGAATGACGGACATTGTCAGGACCGGCACCCGGTTGCGTGCGACAATCGGCTCGATTGCCACCGTCTGGGCGGATAGCGCACCAGACGCGATCGCATCGACATCATAGCGGTTGATCAGATCGTTGACGACAGTGACGCCAGTTGCTGCATTCGACGTGTTGTCCAGAACATGCAGCGCGATTGGGTGGCCGTCGATGCCACCCTTGGCGTTAATCGCTTGCGCGGCCAACTTAGCGCCGTCGACTGCTCCAGTGTCAAACAGAGCGAGGTACCCGGTCAGCGACATTGTCATGCCGATGTTGATTGGCTGGCCGGCACGTGCCGACCCGCCATCGCCAAAGGCGATCATGGCGAGCGCAAGCACGAGGTATCTGATCATGTTTTGTGTTTCCTCCCGGTGCGCATCGGTGGCAACCGCGATAGCCGGTTGCCGCCCGACTTGCCGTGCGGGGCACACAGCCCCAACTCGCTTTAAACAAACTCTCCGTCGGCTCAGTAGGCGGTTGCCTGTTGCTGAAGCTCCGGGTGTTCGAGGAATGCCTGACGCAGTTTGTCGGTCGCTCGAAGCCAGTCATCGTCGAGC
>Ga0123356_10008463_pt1 | contig 10230 bp, 8 predicted proteins | sample TergutEmb28metaG_2_FD_92546 | JGI IMG/M metagenome (GOLD analysis project Ga0123356, IMG submission 92546) | Embiratermes neotenicus P3 segment gut microbial communities from Petit-Saut dam, French Guiana - Emb289 P3 | ecosystem: Host-associated > Arthropoda: Insects > Digestive system > Gut ... | reverse complement strand
GTTTAGTGTTGGCAATATTGTTTCTATGCGCGTTTGTAGTGCAATAACGTCTATTTTGGGCATATCAAACAATACGCCACACACATATTTAAAATGTATAGGTTATTTAATAACAATTCCTAACCAACCCCTAAAATCCAAACCAAGACCCAAGCTCACAAATAACTCTATTTTACTCCACCCCCGTTCTACACCTCTACACACCCAGATAGTTGCAATAGCAACCAACTGCTTGAGATGAACAGTAAAGTAAATATCTCAAAACCGTAATAACAAGTTTAGCGTGATTCAATGGCAGAAGAAATAACTTTTGACTACTTCGAAAAACTTGATTTACGAATCGGCAAAATCATTGAAGCCGAAGCAGTCCCTGAGAGTAAAAAACTCATCAAAATGCAGGTTGACTTTGGCTCAGAAAAACGCCAATGCATCGCAGGGTTGATAAAATTCTACAAACCCGAAGAACTAGCCGGCAAAAAATGCGTGTTTCTACTAAACCTACAACGTCGCATGATAGCTGGACTTGAATCACAATGCATGATTTTAGCCGCAGACAATGAAGAAACAGGCACCGTGTCAGTTCTACAACCAGAAAACGACATCACAGAAGGAAGCAAAATAAGATAACAAACACCCAACAAACGGCCCTACTACTTCTCTTAACTACTACTACAACCAACAAACGACTGCTCTGCCATAGGTAGAAACCCAATAGTTGGGTTTTTAGAGAAAAGTTAAATTAATTATGGCCCCGGTAATGTATTGCATTATTGTGAAGGTATGCTTTAATGGCAGTTAACGAAGAAGCACTCATGTGGGTTGAAAAGTACCGACCTAAAACTTTCGACCAAGTTGTCGGCTTAAAAGACATCGTAGATAGTCTCCAAGCGTTTATGAAAAACCCAAAAACAATGCCCCATCTCATGTTTGCCGGCGTCCCTGGAACAGGTAAAACAACACTCGCCCTTGTCATCGCACACACCCTATATGGTGCCAACTGGAAAAACTTCACTCTCGAACTCAACGCCTCTGATGAGCGAGGTATAGACACCGTTCGAGACCGCATCAAAGATTTTAGCCGCTACAGCCGCACCGGCTTTGGCGAGGATATTCCCTTTGCCCTTATCATCTTAGATGAATGCGACCAAATGACCGGACCCGCCCAGACAGCTCTGCGTCGCATCATGGAAATCGGTAGCCGCACCAGCCGTTTCATTCTTATCTGTAACCAATCCAGCAAAATCATCGAACCCATCCAAAGCAGATGTGCCATATTCCGCTTCAGCCGCGTCGACAAACAAGCCATGAAACAACACCTCCTCTGTGTCGCAGAAAAAGAGGGCTCAACCCTAATCCCCGAAGCCGCAGACCGTATTGTCGATTTCGCCGAAGGCGATTTACGCCACGCTATAAACTCCCTACAAACCGCCTCAGCATACAAAGAAGGCAGCATAGACGAAAAAACCATATCTCTAGTCATCGGAGAAGCAAGCCCCAGCCAGGTACAAAAAATGATACGTAAAGCCCTCTACGGCGACTTTATGGACGCCCGAAAAACCCTGTACGACATCATGGGCAACTTTGGCTTTAGCGGCACCGAAATCATCCGCCAAGTCCAACGGGAAATCTTTAAAATGAGTGATCTCACCACCGAACAAAAATCAGATCTCTCAGGGGTCATCGGCGAATACGATTACCGCCTCACACAAGGCGCTAATAGCGACATCCAACTAAGCGCACTACTTGCACAATTTGCCAAGTTTGGAAAGGGCATAGAGGAAAGTTATGCAGACGCAAAATAACCTGCTCTGGGTTGAAAAGTACCGCCCTAAAAAAATTGATGCCATAACCGGCAATGATGAAGCAAAAGCTCTATTTCTTGAATGGCTCAAAAACAAACGACATACCAAAAAAGCTGTTCTGCTCTACGGACCGCCTGGCGTAGGCAAAACCGCACTGGTTTTGGCAGCCTCACACGAACTGGGTTTCTCAGTTATCGAAATGAACGCCAGCGATACCCGCTCCGAAAAAGCGATTAACGCTGTTGCCAAACCCGCCACCTCCTACAAGGCATTAGACAACTTTACAGAAAACGCCCAAACAAACGGCAATGTGCTATTTCTCGACGAAGTCGACGGCATTGCTGGTAACGAAGACCGCGGCGGAGTTAGCGCTATATTAAAAATCATCGCAGAATCTCTTGTACCCGTCATCATGGCCGCAAATGACCCCGATATTGAAAAATTACGCCCCCTAAAAAAAGAATGCCTGCTGATACGCTTCCAACAAGTCCGCATTCCCCTAATAATTGCCTTGTTACAAAAAATTTGCATATTAGAACACATAACCGCCGAGTTTGAAGCCCTCGAACGCATTGCACAAAACAGTAAAGGCGATGTGCGCTCTGCTATAAACGACCTACAGAGCCTAAGTGAAGAAAACCACCACCTAAGCCTACAAGATACCATGATGCTCACATCGCGCAATAAAGACATAAGCCTAGATGAAACCCTTCGACGATACTTCTCCACCCAAAACATCGCCGAAACCTCAACTATGCTAATATTTTCAAATATTGACTACGATGACTTTTTGCTCTCAGTCAGCGATAATCTTCCAAAACGCTACCTCGACCTCACTGAACTCGCAAAAGCCTACACCTATGTATCCCAAGCTGATCTGTTTAGAGGCCGAATCGGTACAGAAAACTGGCACTTACTCAAATATTTCTACAACGCCCTAGCCCAAGCATCAGCGATTAACCCCCAATCCTATAAACCCTTCACACTTGTCACACCACCCATACGCATCATCACCCTGTTTTGGACCAAGGGTAAGCGCATCATGCTTGACACTATATGTGGAAAAATTGGGGCCCAATGCCACGTCAGTCACAAAACCGCCAAACACGATTTTGTACCCTACATAAGAGCCATACTGCAAAAAAAACCTAAAAGTCCACTCATAGCCTGGTTCAAGTTCACCCCCGAAGAAGTCGATTTTCTAACAAAAATGGGCCGGTATTAACAATGACGATTGTTTTAAATGGAAAAGGTTTCAAACTCCCCCGAGTGGAGAAAGAAAGGTTTGTCAACCTCATACATCTGGGTTTAGACTATGATCGCAATGCAGGTTTATTCTCAATTAAGAGCTACAACAACATCGAAAAAGTCATTGACGCCGTTAGCGATATTTTGAGAGATGAAGTGGTTTTTCTACAGAGTTGCATCCGTTGCGGTAAAGACTTTCCTTGTAGAGGTTGTAATTATCTTGAATTGTGCACAACCAAACATCTTCCCTTTAGCTGTGTCTGTCCTCAATGTCTAAAGGACCGAAAAAATTTTGAAACCTACCTAACACAATTTTAAAAAACCAACCAATAAATAAAACATCCTGAGTGGTTTAGGTAACATAGTCTCTAACTGGTCTTAGCAGATCTAAAACCTTAGCGTATAGCTCATCAGCTACTGTTTCTCTAGACTTGTCACCATCAACTCGAATCAGCTCTCCTCTCTCCACAAACTTTAGGTAAATCTCTCGGACTTTGCGTTGTGTATCTATGTTTTCCATCACGGATTTTTTGCGGTGCAACCGTTTCAGTACACGTTCAGGCGGCACGTCAAGAAAGATGCTAAAGTCCGGTTGCAGGGCTTGAGTGTTTATGTTTTTAATCCAATCCAGATTTAGACCTGAACTGCCTTGGTATGCCAACGATGAGTAGAGATAGCGATCACAGATGACAAGTTTACCTTGGTCAAGGGCAGGTTTGAGTTCAGTTTGCATGTGTTCAACGCGATCAGCCGCAAAGAGCAGAGCTTCAGCTTCTGTTGGAAGCCGAGTTTGATCGTAGAGGCAACATTCGCGAATAAAGGTGCCGACTTTGCCTCGGCTGGGTTCTGCGGTGAGATGGATGTTATAGGTTTCAGAAAGGCGTTGGGCTAAGATCTTAGCTTGAGTGGTTTTTCCGCTTCCATCTAGACCCTCGATAACCAAAAAGATTCCATTTTCTACCATAATACTCAACTTTGTGTCTGCGCTATACATTAATTGGAGATCCACCTAAATATAATTGTCAAGAGGTATCGCTTGTGCCTAAGGCTTACTGGGGAGAAATCAAAGACCCCGTTCACGGCTATGTGTACATAACCGATGCGGAGAAAAAAATCATAGATACCTATCCCATGCAGAGGTTACGGCGGCTTCGTCAGCTGGCCGGTTCTGAATATGTGTATCCCGGAGCTAACCATACCCGCTTCGAACACAGCTTAGGTGTTATGTTCTTAGCAGGTCAGGTGCTGGTAAACCCCCATATTTCCAGCGCAGTATCTGATGAGGAAGTGGATATGTGTCGTCTCTCTGCGCTGTTGCATGATTGTGGTCATGGCCCCTTCTCACATGTGTTTGAACATTTACTTAGCAAAAACCTCAACAAAACCCACGAAGACATCACCTCTTGGATAATTGAGAACAGCGAAGTAGCTGACACCCTAACCAAGATGGGTCACAACCCCCAAGAGGTCGCTGGCCTAGCAGTTGGAAAGCTACACAAAAAAGATCGAGCGTTTCTTGATCAAATCATAAGCAGTGCTGTAGATGTGGACAAACAAGATTTCATCGTACGAGACACCTACCACACCGGCGCTGAGTATGGCTTTATAGACGTTTACCGTCTCATCCATGCCTTGGATCTTTTAGGCGAAAATCTAGCCGTTGAACTGGGTGCCTTATCGGCTTTGGAAGCCTTTGTTATCGCTAGAATTGAATCCTTTAAAAGTATCTACTTCCACCGTGTCGGGCGCGCGGCACAGATTATGCTGGCATCTGCTATGGATAAAGCAAACAGTGAACTTGGCTTAACTGCCTTTAAAACCCCCGACGAATATCTTGCCCTAGACGATTACACCGTTTGGACCGCACTTCGAAAATGTCGTGCGTCCAACGAAATTATCAACAATTTAGAAAACCGCCGCATGCTCAAATGCGCCTATGAACGCACCTTCTACGAAAAAGATGCCCTAATCTCCAACCTGTTTGGACAAGAATCCTACCGACTGCAAATACGTGGCGAAATCGCCAAAGAAGCAGGCGTTGAACTAGAAACCGTTATCATCGATGTTCCAACAGTCCCCTCAGTGCCCTATCATCACGCAGTGCTCATGGAATCCACTGAAATCCCAGTGTTCACCCGAAGTACCGCTGGAGAAAAAAAACTCCAACGCCTAAGCGAGAGCTCCAAAATTTTTGAAACCCTAAAAGGCTTCATGAACATCTTGCGCGTCTACACTGACCAAACCAACCGTCCTAAAGTCGAGAAAGCCACCGCTAAGGTGCTGGGTCAAATTCCCTCAGCAACCAAAATATCTTTCTAGCATCCGATATGGCTGGCTTAAATACTAGTCATTGCTTAGGGATATCCGCGTATACTCTGCGTGGGAAGAAGTTAAATGTCAAACAATGCTGAGGATAAAAAAATAATTAGCGTAAGAATCAAACGCAAACCAGACATAACCGATGATTCCTCTCAGCTATTCTCTGACAAAGATGTTCGCCGAATTGTCACCGAATTTGTAACTTCTTGGATACATGGTGACATCATTATCCGTTTTCCAACCGCTGCTGAACTAGCCAAAAAAACACCCCTTAATATCTCCCTCTCAGTTGATCCCTCAGTTAATGCTGAACTTAAAATCAAAGAACACTACGTAGATCTGCTCTCTATCATCGCTGGTATCAAACCTGCCTCAGAAAGTGATCAAAAAAAGGCGGTTGATGAAGTTTTTAAAATGTTACTTATGTTTCGCAGTTCTAATCGTATTGAGGGTAAAATAATCTCCAACGACCTCCAAAAACGAGTGGATGATCTTGAAAACAAGCTTAACGCCCAAACTAAACTCATCGAGCAGATAACAGGGTTTCTGTTTACCCCAAAAAAGGGCAAACCAAGCAAGGCTAGCAGTAAAAAGACGAATTCCTGAAGGGTAAGGTTTATTCATGGGAATTTATATTCTGCTTGTGCTTTCAGCAAATGCGCTCCGGTAGTATAGTCCGGTCAAGTATGCCGGCCTTTCGAGTCGGCGACCCGGGTCCGAATCCCGGCCGGAGCACTCCTTCTGCTTCTGGTGCCCTTTCTCAGGTTTTTAAATTCCCACAAACTACTAAGAGCATAGAATTGGGTGAGTGTGTCTTTGGTGGGTGTGGAGTCGGTGGTTGAGTTGATTTCTAACACTACTACCAATAAGGGGTAAGGGTTGTTTGTCGGTTTGATAGTGGGGTGTATGTGTGGGGTAGAAAGATCGGTAACGAAGAGTTTGGGCGGTTAAGATTTTGGAGATAGGTCCGCATGGGCGTGGAACTATCATTTTCCCAACCAAATAATCACAAATTATTTTTGTACAATTCCTAATTGCTGAGTTGTCTACGCTAAAACCCTGAGGAATTCAAGATACATACAAAAAACATAAACTTGCTATGGTAACAATACTGACTGTTAGACATATTGCCGCTACAGCGGCGCTCTCTACGTAATGCTCAGGCGCTTTTTATCCACACATTTCAAATAAGGCACAAGTTTACGATAGTGTGTTGCACAAAGTATTATTTGGTGGTGTTGGAGGGTTTTTTTAGTTCTTTGTAGGCGAAGATAATTAGCCACGTTACGATGGATCCGATGAAGAGAAAGACGCCACCGTAGCCGACAGTCGCGTTGTAATTGTTGGCGCCGTAGAGAAAGAGTAGAAAGCCGCCAATGAAGCTACATAGTAGTGCCCAGTCAATCCAAGACATAAGGTCTTCCCTGATGAGCCATTAGATATTCAGCGTTAGGATATAAAGATTGCAGATATATAGCAGTGTAATTCCAGTGTATCAAAAAACGATTTAAATGCTAGTTAACCGCTAAAGATTTCTCCCTAGCCTCACTCGCTTCTGGCATATCCGGCATTCTTATATACGGCGTGCAATACAGACACGATTTAGGTAAACTATATGTCAGGAACAGAGGTTAAAAAGCCAGAAAACCGCGACAGCGGCCCAACGTACTTAATTGGGGAATCCCTTGTTGGCGAAGGGAATGAAGTTGCACACATAGACCTTCTCATAGGCGACAAAACCGGTCCCGTTGGGCAGGCATTTGCCACCGGCATGGCAAACCTCTCAGCAGGTCATACGCCTCTTTTGGCAGTTATTCGGCCCAACCTGCCGCCTAAACCCTACACCCTCATCGTGCCCAAGGTCACCGTTAAAAATATGGCTGACGCCGGAAAAATCTTTGGCCCCGCTCAAGCAGCAGTAGCCAAAGCAGTTGCAGATGCAACTGAAGAAGGTATCATTCCGGCATCAAAAATTGATGAGTGGGTCGTTATTGTAAGTGTCTTTATTCACCCCCAAGCGATCAATTATCGTAAAATTTACCAATACAACTACGGTGCAACAAAGATGGCACTTCAACGTGCGCTCCAGAAATACCCCTCAATAGATAAACTCATCTACGATAAAGACCGCGCAAAGCATCCCATCATGGGCTTCAAAGTTCCACGTCTATGGCGGCCCCCCTACCTCCAAATCGCCCTAGATGCCCCCTCACTTGAAGACGCAAAGAAAGTTATTGAACGACTACCGGGAAGCGACCGAATTATCCTTGAAGTTGGAACTCCGCTCATCAAACGTTACGGCACAAGAGTCATAAACGAAATTCGTGAAATTGCCAAAGATAAATTCATCATAGCCGATCTCAAAACACTTGATGTGGGCAAAGTTGAAGTAGACACAGCCTATGAAGACACCGCAGACGCAGTTGTTGCAGCCGGTTTAGCCTCTCCAGAAACACTTGATGCAACCGTGCAGGAAGCTCGACGCCTTGGAATCTATGCAGTTATTGATATGTTAAACGTGGATGATATCTTGACAAAACTAAAATCGCTCAAAGATTTTCCTGATGTCGTTATTCTCCATCGTGGTATTGATCAAGAAAGCGGCCAAACCAGCGGTCTAGAACGCATAAAGCTCATCCGCGAAGCGTTCCCCAACAAAAAGCTTCTCATTGCAGTTGCAGGTGGTATTGTTCCTGAAACAGCCAAAGAAGCCCTTGAACAAGGTGCAGATATACTCATAGTTGGCAGATATGTTACCCAGAGCAGAGACGTCGAACGAGCTGTTCGAGATTTCCTCGAATTGACTCCTGCGATGCGTGAAGATATCGATCTCTACCGCGTCCACACCGAATAAATATTTGAGTGGAAGTACGCTTCCCTCAATATTCTTTATTTCTTTTGAGTTTTATTATTTTCTTGTTTATAATTTGGCAAACGATGTCTGAGTGGTTAGTTGAAAAAACAAACGGTTTGTTATCGGCGATGTTTGTTTTTATGGCGTTACCAAACGATGTTGAGTATGCCCCCGAATCTTCAATGCCTTTTTTTACTCCAACGCCAAAATATTTTCCAGGCTATGGTTTGGTTTGTTCACATGATTTGATTTCGCGTAGGGTGAAACGTTTGTGATTTAGCAGGCTATACCTATGATAAATTTTTTTGAGGTGATTGATATCTTTATGCATCGAAAATTGGTGTATGGTAGAGAGGCAAATGCTGAGGGCAGTGTCATAACAACTACAAGTAAAGGTTCACCTATAGAAAAACTAAACCAAATGGCTAATATGACAGAAATTCTCAAATGTGGGTATAGTTTTCCGCTGTAGGGACAGCAATATCAAACGCCTCGCATAATTCCCGATTCTTCTTAGTCACCTCAGTAATACCACAAACATCCCCAAACTCAATCAACCGAATGTTTCCCATAGACCTCAAAATACCATCCACCGTCATACCCTTCAACTTTAACTCCCTCAACATCGCCACCACCTCACACCTCAACACCAACGCAACCAATTTCACAAAAAACCGCCCCCTAGCAGAATACAAATTCCCCGACCTAAACCTCCGACCATCCAAATCATTCTTACAAGCATCAAACACCTGCTCAGTCAAACAACGCGCATCATAAGCATCCATCATAACCTCCCAACAAACACCCCGCGAAGCCAACATCACAAAAAGACCCGCCCGATCAGCCACAAAAGACAAAACATCCCTCTTCCGCGACAACAAAACCCGACTCCCCTCAAACACCACATCAAAATACTTCGCCGCCCCACCCGCAACCTCAAAAAACCCCCGCTCAGGATTCACAAACTCCCGACCCAAAACCTCCCGCTCAACCAAATCCAACCACACCTTAAGAGCCTGCTCCTCATCAGAATACTTTTTAGAATCAAAACACACAAACGCCCCCACCCGCACCCCACACTCACCAAACCCCTCATCAAACTTGCACAAATACCTAAAAGCAGGCCCCCCATCAGCACTACGCCGCGACAAATCAGGCACAATAGCAAGCTCAGTCTCCCACACCTGATACGCATGACCATCATGCACCCTATCACAAACCTCCCCACACACCCAAAACTCGGATAATAAGCGCTTAACTGCCTTAGAGACTGTATCCGCAGGCATAACAAAGCAAATCCCATCTTCAATCAAAGATAAAACATTACCCGCAGACTCAAACCCATTATCCATAACAAAGAGGCAATCTTTTCCACGGGCTCGGATTGAATTTACAAATCGTTTAGTTAAGACAACATCGGAAAGAGAGCCGGGATAGAGTTCAAAGAGTAGGGGTACGCCGCGCATATCGGTTGCTAGGCCTATTTTTATTTGTCTTAGGCCGTCGTTGTCTTTGCTGGGGGCCCATTCTGCGAGGCCTGTTTTTTGGCTGTAGGTGCCGTTTGTGGTGGTGTCCCATGATATGATGTTTGTGGAGCGTTTGAGTCTTTGGTCGAAGTATAGGTTTATGCAGTCGGCGGATTGGCCTATGGTGTGGGTGATGTTTGTTATGCGTGGGGAGCTCATGTCGCCTTTTATGTTGAATCTTTGGGGTATGGTTGTTTTTTCTAGGGTGTATTGGATGTCTGTGAATGCTCCGGGGTCTATTGTTTGGGTGAAGGCGAGGCCTAGGATTGTTTTTCCGTAGTCGCCAAATGCTGTGGTTAGGTCTGTTTCGAGGTGGATTTTGTTTTGTATTTTGTCTAGGAAGTGGATGCTTCCGTGTTCTTTTGAGGTGAGGCCGTTTTGGGGGTGGGTGAGTTTGTTTGTGGTTTCTGTTTGGCGTTGGGTTTTGGTTTTTCTTGGTTTTTTTTCTATGGTTTTGCCTGTGTTTGGGTCTTGGCGTCCT
>Ga0123356_10008462_pt1 | contig 10230 bp, 8 predicted proteins | sample TergutEmb28metaG_2_FD_92546 | JGI IMG/M metagenome (GOLD analysis project Ga0123356, IMG submission 92546) | Embiratermes neotenicus P3 segment gut microbial communities from Petit-Saut dam, French Guiana - Emb289 P3 | ecosystem: Host-associated > Arthropoda: Insects > Digestive system > Gut ... | reverse complement strand
GAGAGCAGGTGCTGGGGCAGCACATGCTGCACGGTTACAAAGAGCCGCGCGCCAAGGCCGCGCTCGGGGCGGGGCGAGGCTTGCATGGGGAGGCGGGTCTAGTCGCTGGCCGCGAGATAGGGCGCGGCGCGCTTCAGGTCCTCCACCAGGCGCCCGGTGTCAAAGGGCGGCGTGAACAGGCCGGCGATCTGCCCCTCGCTGTCCATGAGGAACAGCACCGCCGAGTGATCCATCGTGTAGTCCCCGCCAGGCAGCGGCACGCGGTTGATGGCCACGCCGAAGGCGGCGGCGAGGCGCGCCAGGCTCGCCGCATCGCTGGTGGCTCCGATGAAGCTTGGATCAAAGGCATGCACGTAGGCCTTGAGCCGCTCGGGCGTGTCGCGCTCCGGGTCCACGCTCACGAACAGCACCTGCAGCGGCAGCGAGCTGGCGCGCTTCACCTGCGCAAGCTTCGCCAGCGTCCCCGGGCAGACATCCGGGCAGTGCGTGAAGCCGAAGAAGACGAGAGTGGTCTTGCCGCGCAGCTCGCGCGCGGTGAAGAGGTGTCCGTCGGTGTCGGTGAGGTGAAAATCCCCCACGGGCCGGGCTTGCGGCAGCCACGTGCCGCTTGCCAGCTCGGGGCCCTTGCTGTCAAGTTCACGCGCCAGGTAGAAGCCGGCGAGCAGCGCGATGAGCGCCGTGGCGCCTATGGCTATCCGGCCTTGTCGAGGAGTCATGGCCCGATTATTTCATACACCGGGACCGCATACCCGGCGGCGAGGCGCAGTCTCGGTGGGCGCGCTGATCGAGCGCGGCGCCCGGCGTCTTGCGCGCGCCCGGGTCTTCTTCGGTCACGGGACCGACAATGCCCGGGACGAGTCGGCTGCGCTCGTGCTGCATGCCCTTGAGCTACCGCATGATGCGGGCTCTGCGATCTACTCGCGTCGGGTGAGCGCGGCCGGGCAGCTGCGTGCCGAGGAGCTGCTCGAGCGCCGTATCAAGGAGCGCGTGCCGGCGGTCTACCTCACCGGCAGCACCTGGTTTGCCGGCTTGCCTTTCCATGTCGACTCGCGCGTGCTCATTCCGCGCTCGCCGCTTGCGGAGCTCATCGAGCGGCGCTTCGCACCCTGGATCGATGCCGGGCGCGTGGCACGGGTGCTGGATGTGGGGACCGGCTCGGGATGCATCGCAGTGGCGTGCGCCCGGGCTTTCCCGCGTGCGCGTGTCGATGCGGTTGACATCTCGCCGGCGGCCCTCGAGGTCGCGGCGCTGAACGTGCGCCGCCACCGGCTGGGTGCGCGCGTGCTTCTGAAGCAGTCCGATCACTATCGTGCCCTGGGCAGGCGGACCTACGATATCATTGTGTCCAATCCGCCCTACGTCGGCGCGCGGGAGCTGAAAACACTGCCGCCGGAGTATCGCCACGAGCCGCCGCTCGCGCTGGCCGCGGGCCCCTCGGGCCTGGATTCGATCCGGGTGATCGTGAGCGAAGCCCGGGCGCATCTGAAGCGCCGCGGGCTGCTGGTGGTCGAGGTCGGGGACACGCAGAAAGCGGTGCAGCGCAGCTTCCCGCGCCTGCCGTTTGTGTGGTTGACGTTCGAGCGCGGCGGCGGCGGCGTTTTCCTCCTCACCGCCGAGCAGCTGTCAGCCCTGAGACCGCAAGATGTCCGGCAATAGCATCGGCAAGCTGTTCACGGTGAGCACCTTCGGTGAGAGCCACGGGCCTGCCCTGGGCGCGATCATCGATGGCTGCCCGCCGGGGCTTGAGCTCGCGGAGGCAGACCTGCAGCAGGATGTCGATCGGCGCCGCACGGGGGGCTCCCACTTCGTGAGCCAGCGGCGCGAGGCCGATGCGGTGCGCATCCTCTCGGGAGTCTTCGAAGGTGTCACGACGGGCACGCCCATCGGCATCACCATCGAGAACACCGATGCGCGCTCGCGCGACTACGAGCGCCTCAAGGATCGCTTCCGCCCCGGTCATGCCGACTACACCTACCAGCACAAGTACGGCCGGCGCGACTATCGCGGCGGCGGCCGCTCCTCGGCGCGGGAGACCGTCATGCGGGTGGCCGCGGGGGCGATCGCGCGCAAGTACCTGCGCGAGCGGGCCGGCGTGCGCATCTACGGCTACCTGAGCCAGGTGGGCGCGCTCGTGCTGACACCGGTGGACCCGGCGTTTGCCTACCAGAACCCCTTCTTCTGTCCGGACCCGGCGCGGGTGGCCGAGCTCGAGGCCCTCATCTGGGAGCTGCGCGAGACCGGCGACTCGATCGGCGCGCAGGTGACGGTCATCGCCCAGGGCGCGCCTCCAGGTCTTGGCGAGCCGGTGTTCGATCGGCTGGATGCTGACATCGCCCATGCGCTGATGAGCATCAACGCCGTCAAGGCGGTCGAGATCGGCGCGGGCGTGGCCTGCGTGACGCAGCGCGGCAGCGAGCATCGTGATGAGCTCACGCCTGCGGGCTTCAAGAGCAACCACGCCGGTGGGGTGCTCGGGGGCATCTCCTCCGGACAGGACATCATCGCGCGGCTGTCACTGAAGCCGACCTCGAGCATCCGCATTCCCGGCAGCACGATCGATGTGGCGGGCCAGCCGGTGGAGGTGGTGACCACGGGCCGACATGACCCGTGCGTGGGGCTGCGCGCCACGCCGATCGCGGAGGCGATGCTGGCGATCGTGCTGATGGATCACTACTTGCGCCAGCGCGCGCAGAACGCCGACGTGCGCTCTCCAACTCCGGTGATCACGCGGGGGCCTGCATGAGCGCGGCGCGGCAGCTGACGGTGGCCGTGGTCGGGGCGGGGACCCTCGTCGGGGAGATGCTGATCCAGCTGCTCGATGAGCGCGCCTTCCCGGTCGGGCAGCTGCAGCCGCTGTGCAGCGAGCGCTCCCTCGGCAGGACGGTGAGCTTTCGCGGCCACAACTACCCGCTGCTCAGGTTCACCGACTTCGATTTGAAGCAGGCCGACCTCGCCTTCTTCTGCGCCGGGTCGCGCATCTCGCGCGAGCTGGCGCCGGCTGCGGCCGCCGCCGGCTGCCGGGTCATCGACAGCACCTCCGCCTTCCGGCACGAGGAGGATGTGCCGCTCGTGGTGCCCGAGGTGAATGCTCACGCCATAGAGCTCGCCGAGCAGCGCCGCATCATCGCCAGCCCGGGGAGCGCTGTGATCCAACTGGTGGTGGCGCTCAAGCCACTTCATGACGCCGCCGGGCTCCAGCGCATCAACGTCGCGACCTATCAGGCGGTCTCGGGGGCCGGCCGCGAGGCCGTGGAGGAGCTCGCGCAGCAGTCGATCGCGTTGCTCTCCGGCCGCAGCCCGCCGGCGCCCCAGCGTGTCCCCCGGCGGATCGCCTTCAACTGTGTACCGCAGATCGGTGACCTGACTGAGAATGGCGACACGAGTGAGGAGCTGCGGCTGATGATGGAGATCCGCAAGGTCCTTGAAGCCGACACCTTGCGCGTGAACGCGATCACAGTTCGTGTGCCCGTGTTCTACGGCCATTCGGCGGCCGTCAGCATCGAGACGCGCACCAAGCTCAGCCCCGATGAAGCCCGCGCTGTGCTGCAGCACGCACCCGGTGTGACGCTCTTCGATGCACCGCGCAACGCCGGCTATCCAACGGCGGCCACCGAGGCAGCGAACCAGGACACAGTTTACGTAGGGCGAATACGTGAAGATCAGTCGGTAGATCGCGGGCTAAACCTATGGGTCGTCGCTGATAATATACGCAAGGGGGCGGCGACCAACAGCGTCCAGATCGCGGAGACGTGGGCAGGACGCTCCATTTAAGTTATATTGCTCCCTTCCAGGGTGGTCGCGCATGGGGCGCGCCATCGACAGTCACTGTCGGATTCGCGTTCCGGGGTGTCGTGATGCTAGTCAAAGGCTCAATCCGGGCGCTGCTCGTCCTGCTGCTGGGGCTTCCTGCGGCCGCTTTCTCCCTAGGGCTCGGGGACATTCACCTGCTGTCCCCCTTAAATGCGCCACTCGATGCAGAGATCGAGCTGCTGGAGGTGACGCCCGAGGAGCTCAACAGCCTGCAGGCGCAGATCGCCTCCAAGGAGACGTTCGCGCGCTATGGCCTGGAGTTTCCGGCGTACCTGAACGGGGTGAAGGTGCAGATCGTGCGCGCCGCCAACGGGCACGAGATCATCAAGCTGCGCTCGACGGATGCGATCACGCAGCCGTTCATCACGGTGCTGGTCGAGCTGAACTGGGCCCGCGGGCGCGACGTGCACGAGTACACGATGCTGCTCGATCCGCCGGTCTACACCCCGGGGCAGCCCTCCGTCGCCGCCACGCCCGTGACAGCCCCCAAGGCCGGCGCCGAGAACAAGGAGGGCGCGATCGCGCGCAACACGCCGCCGCCGGCGGTGACCCCTGCGCCCGCACCGCTCCCAGCGCCTGCCGCGTCCAATGGACAGGGAGCCCCTGCGGAGACGGCCGCTGCGGCGGCAGCCCCCCAGGAGATCGCACCGCCGGTGCCCGCCGCGAGAGTCGCGCAGCCTGAGGCCGGCGACGCCGACAAGGGCACCTACGTTGTGCACAGCGGAGAGACCCTGACGGGGATCGCCAGCCACCTGTCCGAGGCGCGGGCGGGCTCGCCGCAGACCCAGATCTGGATGATGGCGATCTACCAGGCCAATCCGCAGGCCTTCCAGCGCAACATGAACATGCTGCACTCCGGTGCAGTGCTGCGGGTGCCCGAGGCCACGCAGATGCAGACCATCTCGGCGACCCAGGCTGCGGCGGAGATCCATCGCCAGTACGTCGCCTGGCGCGACAGCGGGCATGCGCCCGTGGCGCGCGCCGGCGCGGCTCGAGGCAGTGAAGGGCTGAAGCTCGTGACCCCTTCCGAGCCCGTTGGGACGGAGGAGGGCACCCACGGCAAGGCCCGCAAGGGCGGCGGTGAGGAGGTCGCGCAGGAAGGCAACGACACCAAGCGCCTGGCGCAGATGAAGGATGCCGAGCTGGCCGCCATGCAGAGCAAGCTGGCCAAAGGCAAGGCGACGCAGGGCGCCCCGCCGCCCGAGCCCACGACGTCGCAGCCTGCTGCACGGGCCGCCGAGCCCGCGCAGGCAGCCACCCAGGCCGCCGAGCCCCCCATGCAGCCCCCCACCCCGCCGGCGCTCGAGACCCCGGCGGCGGGCGACGAGGACTCGATATTCGACACGCTGAAGGACCTGTGGTGGGTCGGCGCCGTGGTGCTGCTCGGCCTGGTGGCGATCCTGATCATGCGATCCATGCGCTCGCGGCGGCAGACGGAGTTCGGTGACTCCCTGGGCCGGCTCGCGCTGGCCGGTGCGGGCAGCATCGAGCAGGGCTTCGCCTCGGCCGATGATTCGGCCCTTGGGCCGCTGTCGACCCCGGATGACCCCTTCGCAGTCGAGGGCTCCGAGACGCGCGAGCGTTCCACGCGGACCGCGACCCGGCGGCCCCTGGAAGAGACCACCACCAGCGAGGTGCCGACCGGTTCCGAAGGGGGCGATCCGCTGGCCGAGGCCGACTTCCACATGGCCTACGGCCTGTATGACCAGGCTGCCGATCTCATCCGCGTCGCCATCGGCCGGGAGCCGGGGCGGCGCGATCTGAAGCTCAAGCTCCTCGAGGTGTTCTTCGTCTGGGGGAACAAGGAGCAGTTCCTGCAGACCGCCCGCGAGCTCGCGCGCTCGCGCGATGCGTCCGGCCCGGGGGAGTGGGAGAAGATTGTCATCATGGGCAAGCAGCTCGCGCCCCAGGACCCGCTGTTCTCAGGCGGTGGTCCGGTGCGGGGAGCCGCGGCCGCGGGTGTCGATCTGGATCTGGAGGCCGGCGGCGAGAACGCCGTGGACTTCGACCTGCTCGGGGATCCGGGCGAGGCAGGCGGCGGGGTCGATCTGGAGGTTAACGCTCCCGACATGACCTCCGAGTCAGCCAGCCTCGAAACCGGGGCCGAGTTCGACTACGGCCAGGAGGATGACACCAGCACGCGGCAGATGACCGATCGCTCGCGGGGACGAGCCGCGAGCTCCGAGCTCTCCATCGATGACCTGGGTCTGGATCTGGGGACGCTGGATTCCGAGTCCCCCGAGTCCACCGGCGAGGCCACGATGGTGGGCGAATTCGACGAGCACTCCGGCGGGACCGGGCGCCACGATCGCGGGCAGGACGACGGCGGCGGCTGGGAGCTCGAGGAGGCCATGTCGCAAGGTGGCAACGGGGTGGCTCACGGCATCGAGATCGACGCCGCCGAGGTCGCCCTCACCGGCGAGCTCGAGGAGTTCGCGGACGCCCACTCGGAGAGCGCAAGCGGCCTGGGATACGGCGAGCCCCAGGGCGATGCGGATGATCTGGCGCTGCCGGAGATGGAGCCCGCGACCATGAGCGAGGTGGGCACGAAGCTCGACCTGGCTCGCGCCTACCTGGACATGGGCGACCCTGACGGCGCCCGCAACATCCTGGAGGAGGTGCTGACCGAGGGCTCCGCCTCGCAGAAGCAGGAAGCCCAGCGGCTGATGGAGTCGCTCCCGGGGTAAGAGGGGGCCTTGACAGCGATCGACGCGCCTGCCCGGCTCGCCGTCGCTCTGGAGTACGACGGCACGGCGTTCGCCGGGTGGCAGCGGCAGGAGGCCGTGCGCACCGTGCAGCAGGTCACGGAAGAGGCTCTCACCCGGATCGCTGACGAGCCGGTGAGCCTCACGTGCGCGGGCCGGACAGACGCAGGCGTGCATGCGCGCGCGCAGGTCGCGCACTTTGACACGCATGCCACCCGCAGCATGCGCGGCTGGGTGCTGGGGGCCAATACCGAGCTGCCCCGGGATGTGAGCGTGTCGTGGGCGCACCCGGTGCCACCTGAATTCCACGCGCGCTACAGCGCTCGCAGCCGCACCTACCGTTATTTCATCCTGAACAGCACGGCCCGCTCGGCGCTCGCCGAGAAGCGGGCCACCTGGCTGTATCGGGCGCTCGACCACGAGCGCATGGCCGAGGCGGCCGCCTACCTGGAAGGCGAGCACGATTTCAGCGCCTTCCGGGCGGCCGAGTGCCAGGCGAAATCACCGGTGCGGCGGGTGGAAGCCCTGCGGGTCGAGCGGGACGGGGACTGGGTGCTACTCGAGGCCACCGCCAATGCGTTCCTGCACCACATGGTGCGCAACATCGCGGGCCTGCTGATCGCGATCGGCAAGGGGGACCACGAGCCGTCCTGGGCCTAGGAAGTGCTGGCGAGCCGTGATCGGCGCCGCAATGCCGCCACGGCGCCGGCCTCGGGTCTGTACTTCTGGTCGGCGCGATATGATGACCAGTTCGGCCTGCCGCCGCTCCCCGAGCCTGCTCGGGCGCCGGGCCGATCCGCTATGATTCCGGGACGGCCGGGGACCTGAAACGGGCACCAAGAGCCCCGCCGGCCAAGCTTGAAGAGGGGCCGTGGCTTCACCAGATAGAGAGTCGATGTCCTGGTTCGAGAAGATCATGCCTTCGCGGATCAAGACCGAGCGGCGTACGCGTTCGGTCCCCGAGGGCTTGTGGCGCAAGTGCCCGGCATGCGATGCCGTGCTCTACCTCGCCGAGCTCGAGCGTAACCTGCACGTCTGTCCCAAGTGCAGCCACCACATGCGCATCGGCGCGCGCGAGCGCCTCGTGCGCTTCCTCGATCCCGGCACCCACGAGGAGATCGGGGCCGCGATCGCACCGGAGGACCCGCTCAAGTTCCGCGACATCAAGCGCTACAAGGACCGTCTCGCGCACGCGCAGAAGGCCTTCGGGGAGACCGATGCCCTCATCGTGCTGGCCGGAACGCTGCACGGGGACCCCATCGTGGCCTCGGCCTTCGAGTTCGAGTTTCTCGGCGGCTCGATGGGCTCGGTGGCGGGCGAGCGCTTCAAGCGCGGTGTCGACCATTGCATCGAGCACCGGGCGCCGCTGGTGTGCTTCTCCTCCAGCGGCGGCGCGCGCATGCAGGAGGCCTTGTTCTCGCTGATGCAGATGGCGAAGACCGCCGCGGCGCTCTCCAGGCTGGCGCAGGCGCACCTGCCCTTCGTCTCGGTCATGACCGATCCCACCACGGGCGGAGTGTCCGCGAGCCTGGCGATGCTCGGGGATCTGAATCTCGCCGAGCCGCGTGCGCTGATCGGCTTCGCCGGCGCGCGTGTCATCCAGCAGACGGTACGCGAGACCTTGCCCGAGGGCTTCCAGAGAAGCGAGTTCCTCCTCGAGCACGGCGCGCTTGACATGATCGTGGACCGGCGCGAGATGCGCGACCGGATCGCTTCCCTCCTGCGGCTGCTGCTCAAGCAATCGCCCGCGGCGGCCGCCTGACACGCTGCCCCCGTGCGCACCCTGGCCGAGTGGCTCGTCCTGCAGGAGTCGGTCCACCCGCAGAGCATTGACCTCTCGCTGACCCGGGTCACGGAGGTGGCCCGTGTACTTGAGGTCGATGCGCCCGCCTGGCCTGTCGTCACGGTCGCGGGCACCAACGGCAAGGGCTCGACCGCCGCCCACATCGAGGCACTCCTGACGGCCGCCGGCGCCCGCACCGGGCTGTTCACCTCGCCACACCTGCAGCGCTACAACGAGCGCATCCGGGTCGCGGGCGAGGAGGTCGGTGATGCCGAGCTGCTCTTTGCATTCGAGCGCATCGAGGCAGCCCGCGGCCCCACCACCTTGACCTTCTTCGAGTACAGCACCCTGGCGGCGCTCCTGATCTTCCAGCGGCGCGAGGTCGATGCCGCCGTGCTCGAGGTCGGTCTGGGTGGCCGTCTGGATGCCGCCAACCTCGTCGCGGCGCACGTGGCTGTCCTCACCTCGGTCGGCTTCGATCATCGCGACTGGCTCGGCGACACGCTCGATGAGATCGGCGCGGAGAAGGCCGGCATCTTCCGGGGCGGCCGGCCAGCCGTGCTCGGCACGCCGGAGATGCCGCCCTCGGTGGGTGCCGCGATCGCCCGGGTCGGTGCGCACGCCCTCATCGCCGAGCGCGACTTCAGCTGGCGCTGCGAGGAGGTGGGCTCATGGAGCTACGCGGGCCCGCAGCTGCGGCTGCAGGACCTGCCGGCCTCGGCGCTCGCCGGCTCGATCCAGTATCGCAACGCCGCCACAGCGGTCACCGCCGTGCAGGCGCTGCTTGCGGGGGCCACCGCGCCTCTGTCGGCGCTGTCGCTCACGCAGGCGGTGGTGGCGCAGGGGCTGCGCAAGGTGCAGCTGCCGGGGCGCTTGCAGATCCTGCGCGGTGAGGGTGAGGTCGAGTGGGTCCTTGACATCGCTCACAACGAGCCGGCGGCGCAGGTGCTGGCCCGGCATCTGCGGGAGCGCCCACCGCGGCCTGGCCAGCGCACCCTGGCCGTGGCGGGGGTCCTGGCCGACAAGGACGCCTTCGGCATCGCCAGCGCCCTGCGGCCGCTGGTGGACAGGTGGTTCCTGTGCTCCCTGCCCGGCCCACGCGGGCTCGCGGCACAGGAGCTGTTGCGGCGCACCCAGCTGCCGGCCGATGAAGTGACCCTCCTTGCTGACGTTGCGGCCGCCTGTCAGGCCGCCCGGGAGGCGGCGCGGCCGGCAGACCGGGTCCTCGTGTTCGGGTCCGCCGTCACCGTGGGTGCCGCCCTGGGCTGGCTTGGCACCCAGAGGTGAGGCCAGGCACAGTTCTCGAGCCAGCTTGAGTGCAGCGGGGTCCGCCTCCACCTTGGATATCCGTGCGAAAGAGCGCCTGACGGGGGCGGTGATCGTGGTCGCTGTCATCGTCGTGTTGGTTCCGGAGCTGCTGCCCGGTCCGATCCCACCGCGGTCCTCGTCACACACGGAGCTGTCATCGCTGCGACAGGTCGCGGGACACCTGCTGGACGAGCTGCGCGGCGCACCGCCGGCGCAGACCCGCCACGGCAGCTTGTCTGCGCAGAGCGGCACGATCGTACGGCCAGCCGTGCAGCCCGAGGCGGTGCCCGTGGCCGACCTGCCAGCGCAGCCCCACACTGGGCGCTTGCCGCCGCCTGCTCCGGCCCCCGTGACGGCGGCGAGCAGTCCGCCGGCGGCGGCGAGCAGTTCGCCCGCGGTGAGCCCGGCAGGCGCGGCGGGGCGCGAGCCCTCGCCAGCGGCGGCGGCTGCAGGCAGCCCCGGGAGCGGGGAGTTGACGGATGCCGCGCAGCCGAGCGCGCGCGCTCCCGGGCACTGGACCGTGCAGGTCGGGGCCTTCGCCAGCCTGGATCACGCCGAGCGCGCCGTGCAGCAGCTGGCAGAGCAGGGCTTCCGGACCGCCGTCTCACCGGTCACCGTGGCGGG
>Ga0123356_10008461_pt1 | contig 10230 bp, 10 predicted proteins | sample TergutEmb28metaG_2_FD_92546 | JGI IMG/M metagenome (GOLD analysis project Ga0123356, IMG submission 92546) | Embiratermes neotenicus P3 segment gut microbial communities from Petit-Saut dam, French Guiana - Emb289 P3 | ecosystem: Host-associated > Arthropoda: Insects > Digestive system > Gut ... | reverse complement strand
CTTTGTCCTCGCCGCCCGCAAGGAAGATGTCCCTGAACTCAGGGACGCCGGTTACATACCCCGGAGGCGGTGCGAGTTCGGTTATTCTGTACCAGCCGCTTTTTAGATCATCGCTGAGTACGATCCGCCCGCTTGCGTCAGTTACGAAATCACCCAGGTCTATCACGCCGCCGGTGAGGTTGATGTTTGGTGAGAATTTCACGTTGAAACGAACTCCGCTCAAAGGCGCCAGGGTGTCACGGTCTACCTTGTTGACGGTGAGCGTCGGGCATCTCGGATTATCAAATTTCACCTCGATAACCGCGCCGCCGAACAAGTACACATCCCTTGACGACGGCATTGATGGTAAATAGCCCGGCGGCGGCGCCATTTCGGTTACGGTGTACCAGCCCTCTTCCAGATTGTCGAGCCGGATGAATCCCTCGCTGTTGGTCAGCCCTTCGTAGATAACGGTTCCGCCCTTTGTGGCTATTGAAAATTCAGTGTCCGGCAAGGGCATTGCAGTTTGCTCATCATATTTCCGTACAATGACCGACGGCTTTTTTGTATTAGTAAAAACGAACACTGCGTTCTCTCCCGGGTTGATCTGAACTGTTCGGACGCCGTTGTCGATCAGGTAGCCTGTGGGAGCTTTGATTTCTTCCACGGTATATGCTCCGGGTTCCAGCGCAGTAAGGTCGACTTCTCCATTGACGTCTGTTGTGAACTCCTGCATGAAGGAGCCGCCGACCATCTTAATAACGAATACGGCGTTCGCAAGCGGCTGCATCGTATTGGAATCCAGTTTCACAAGATGGATGCCCGGTTTTTCAACGTTCAGAAAAACCAGTTCGGATATATACCCCTGGCCTGCTCTGATTTCGACCCACTGCGTGGTTGGATCCAGCACATAAGGCTCAACGGTTGATTTCTCACGGGCGATGTAAGTACCCGCCGGCAAGTTGGTCAGCAGTATCTCTCCTGCAAAGTTGGTCCTGTATTCGCCGAATAACGCGCCGCCGTGCCATATTTCAAATACGACGCCTGCGATCGGTATCGAGTTTGCGCGGTCCAGTTTGATTATTCTCAAACCTGGATTTGCTAGGTTTGGCAGCGTGTACGAGGTCACGCCCTGAGTCAGCGGGCGTACGGCGACGGTATGTACACCTGTATCAAGCGCATAACCGGTTGGCGATATCAGCTCGCGGATCTCATAACCGCCGACAGGAAGGTTCAAGAACTCTACGGTTCCCGAAGTATCTGTTATGGCGCTGAATGTGACGCCGCTTTCGATATGCTTGATTTGTATCGACGCCCCGCCCAATGGCCTTCCATTCGCCGCGTCGCGTTTCTGGATACGCAATGCCCCGTATGGTTCGTTAGTGATGGTGACAGAGGTGACCGCGCCGATATTGACCTGCACTTGCTGCGACGTGTGCGTCGGCAGGATGTGGTACTGCGGCGGAACTGTTTCCTTGATGGAGTACAGCCCTGCCTCCCCGAGCTGAACGTTGATTTCCCCGTTTGCGTCGGTCGCGTAACTGCCGATTAATTGCCCGCGAGGGTTGTATATTTCAATTACCGCACCAGGGAGGGGGATTAGCGTACCGCTCTGCAGCTTTATAATCTTGAGGCCCATTTCAAGGGGGTCTTCTTCCAGATTAGGTATTCTTGGAATTACTGTCTGAAATGTATTCAGTACGTCTGCTTTTCTGTCAGCTTCTATGAGATATGGTTGTGCGCTTCCATGTGCATAGGTCGCCACATAGAAGTTGTTAGCATTCATATCTTTAGCGAAGGCTTTCAGTGTCGGCATTGGGAAAGTCGATACATCCCTGTTTGCGGGATCGTTGAAGTAGTCATCTACGACTTGCGCAGGGACCCTTATTGTGATCGGTTGTACATACCACCCGCCTTCCTGTCTGCCGTTTGCAGGAAGGGGCTTCATTGTTGCGGTTATATTGCTGGAACCGTTCAGTACAACAATACCTTCGGGTATCGCCCCCGTGCTTGTATCCCATGATAACTGCACTTCATCGCTCTGGTTGGGATTTGTGCCGATATATTTGTTTGTTTTGATTTGGATCGACATTTCGTACCATTGGCTATCAGTGGTCAAGTGCCATGAGTTTGCCGCTGTCGGCGCTGGGATCTCAATTTTCGGGTCGCTTACGGTTCCCCACATATTTCCCTGCGCGGTCCTGTATATATTGATCGCTGCGTTATACACACGCTGGACCGCTGCCTGGTCAGGGTGCGACAAGTTAGCGCCGACCCTGCCGCTATCCGGAGTAATACCCAGGATTACCATCCAAAGCGCGATTTTTGTGGCATAGTAACCCTCTTCGTTGCTATTGACGCCTATTGACGAGAGCGCATTATGCGGGTAACCGGCTTCCATGATCCTCACATAGTCCATCCGCGTGATCCTCTCGCCGGTCACATATCTTGCTGTGTTCGGGCCGTCGCCGGTCGGGCCATCGTCGCGCACAACCTCAAATGCTCCACGCTCGTCGGGCGCCATACAATACACGGGGTGTTGTTCGCGCACCCCATCCTTGGTCAAGAACCAGAAGTAGGTATACTTGAAGCCTCGCACAGAGCCGTTGAGCGTCATATAGTTAAGCACAGTTTCCTGGAATGCAATGTTTACTGATTGGCCCGGTTGAACGTGGTCGCCGTCCTCAAAACTTGCGAGACTTACCACTTGAAGTGATATTAAGATAAACACGAGAGTGAGAAAGGCTGTGATTATTCGCTTTTTCATATGTTGTTGCCTCCATTTTATTTGATATTTGTATATAGAAAGCAGCCCCGGGAGTTCGGGACTGCTTTCTATAGATTGTTTTTAGTCTATATGGTGCTGCCTGGGACAAAGAGTTCCTTCCGATACATAGTGGATCCTGGACTGTCCTCAATGTAGGTGTGACCTGTATGAGCAGACTCCGCTGTATCACTGAGTATTATGGTATTTCGCGAATCACTTAATGTTCCATCGTAAAAATGCCAACTATCGTTAAAATACACTTCGTTCCATGCATGCCGCCCAGTTGTAGTAGCAGGTACCCATTCACCCGTAACAAAAACGCAAGGGATTCCTGCGCGGTAACACATATACCGGAATATCTGCGCATAGTCTTCGCAAACGCCATGTGCCATGCTCAGCCAGAAGTCATCGCCGGAAAACCGCACACCTGCACTATATGTCATATGCGCGCACAGGAAATCGTTTATACTGTGGACTTTTTCAAGGTCGGACATTTGTGCGATCCTGTCAAAGAACCTGTCTGCTGTGTCTACAGCAGGCGTGACCGACGGCGCAAATATGCCCCAGCCTGTTGCGATTTCACCAGTATCAAGCACGTGCTGCCGGTCCCTGTTATATTTATCCCGGGTATAGTAGTGATCGAATATAGCAGGATTCGCCTGGAGTGAGTGGTCTGTCAATGTACCTTCCGGGATATCTGTTTCCGGCGTCGTCTCCGATACCTCTGGTGCTTCCGGCGTATAGGGCTTTGTTGTATCGATCAGCACCCGGCCCCTCTCAGCATCCCACTTGGCACTGAAGTTTACCGACGCGGCGACATCGCGAAGCTTCACATAATTGTTGCCTCCGATATTATACGCCAGCATGGTTACTTCCCGTCCGTCGACAAATATCAACAATTGGATTGCTGAAACCTCTGTGTTCTCAGGAGTTAAGCCGAGCGCTGATGCGTCGCCGCTATACGGTTCCTGAGTGGCAATCTTTATTATCCGCTCGGTTTCATCATAGTAGACGTCAAAGTCAATTGCCCATCCGATGTCACGCAGGCGCACGTAATTGTTGCCGTTAATGTTGTATGCTGTGATATTCACAGACCAACCATCAATGTAAATCGGCTGCCTTGACCTGACCGCGATGTCGCCCGCTGCATGTGCCACAGGAGCTAAACCGGCAATCAGAAGCATGCACAAAATCAGGCTCTGAACGCTGGTAGCTGCTTTTATTCGTGCCTTTGACATGATGAAACCTCGCTTTTTCAACAATGGCTGTGCCGGCTAATAAAAGGTTTGATAAACGTGTTCCGCCTGTTCCTCAGAATAGAAATCCATCTGCTCACTCATAATGCTTTCCATATCCTGTATTATCTTGTGATCCAGGCTGAGGGCCTGCGCCGCCATTATCATATATCCGATTGCAGCGCCGTTCGTCATTTCCTGGGACATGGCGGCGAGTAGCTCTTGTAACTGGTTGTCGTTTTTCTGCTTTGTCCTGCTCATATCATCACCTCCACCGCAGGTTTAGGATAATCCTGTTTCTCAAACATGTCAAAGGTTTATTTTAAACGCCTTTGCCGTAAAAAGTGAGAAATTGCAAAGGCTTAGGGTTACACGGCCTCGACCGCGACCACACATACCCGGTATGATGGCTGATTGGCGAGGCATGTGATCAGGGTTATTCGGTTGTCTGACGTTGCGGACAGGTACGACCAATCGTTATTTGCGATCGTGCCTACGAAGGAAACCGTATATGTCCTCGTTCCCAGTATTGTTGTATACCGGATCGTGTCACCGACTCTCAGATCCTTGATCGCGCCTATCGCATAAGTTGCGCTCCTGTTGTGGCCGCAGAGCCCGATATTACCCATCCACCCGGAGGTTTCCTCAAAGTGCCCGACGCCTTTAGCCATACTTGCCGACGTCGCGCCTTCGTACGCTTTCATGTTGATCGAAAGCGATGGTATCACCAGCGTGCCAATGCTCCCGTCAGAACGCCTCAGTTCGCTTGCCGATGTAAATGCCGGAGTTTCTACGGTATAGCTTGTGAAATCCGATGAACTTCCAGCCGGCGCATTGGAGTCGTATATGCCGTAGGATACCGATGAATCCAGAATCACACCGCCGCCTGCCGGGGCTGTCTGCGGTGTGGCCGATACGAGCCCGGGCAGGGTAAGCGGGTCATAGAAGTCGGTAACGTTCGAACCTCCGTAATTGTATCTGCTGCCGTATACGTCTTCGTATGACGTCGAGCTGTAATAGTCGGTGTTGTCTTTCTCCTTAATAGTATAGTCGGCAGCGCTGGCGGTGTTCACGCAGCATGCGGTCATGATCACTGCCGCGACGGTAATTGCCATTATCTTTTTCATTGTGGATCCTCCATTGATGTTTGTACTTTGAACCAATAACTGCCGCCGCCGCTGTGTTCAATACGGTGAGATATGACGCCATCGTGCAGTCTTATCCTGACAGCCCTTCCGAATGACCGCTGTGCTGTGCGGCGGTCTATCTCGATTGCGGCAGCCTCCTCCGGATATTTGCTGCAGCTTTGAAGGTCGATCGTCATGTTGCGCGGGCTTATACGTTGCTTGCCTGTCAGTTCATATTCTTCGCCATCGGACGCCATGGTATAGATTTTCGTGTTTTTCCTCAGCATGAAGTATGCAAAAGCTGCGCCGGCAAGGAGCAAGAGTATTGCCCCGGCAATGATAATGTAAAGGATCGTATGAGCTTTCTCCGGTTCTGGTTCAGGTTCAGGCTCTGGCTCTGGCTCAGGTTCCGGCTCGGGTTCCGGTTCCGGTTCTGGTTCAGGGATCAGTTCGCCGACGTATGTTACGGTATAGACAATTGATGCTATGCCACTTGAAACGATTTCACCGGTATATACAACTGATGTTATATAACCGTCCGCAGCCCGGTATGACGCGTTTGCCGAATATGTCGCTATTGCCATATACTGCGTCGCCACCAGCGCATCGCCTGATACCGCCGTCCCTTGGACGCTCCAATCGATGTTTTGGAGTGTCAGCGTAACGCCGTTTTTGACAGTAGTTCTCGGGACAAAGCTCGGATCGTTGCGGTCGAGGCCCTCATATGTTTTTGTTTCTGATACGGTGTAATGCCTTGTGCTGTAGCCTGTTGCTTCCGTCCGCAACGATGTGTGGTCCAGTGCCAATGTGCCGCTGTACTCGCCGTCATCGTACGGGACTGTTGCGTCCAAAGCGTTGAGTATTTCGGACAGGTCGTCCGATGCTGTCTCAATAGTCACGGTCTCGCTGTGGATCGTCCTGAGTTCATAGGGCTTTTCTTCTTTGACGATGCTGACAAAGGAATAGGAAAACCCCTCGCGTTCAAACGGTTCCTCTATCAAAGGTTCCGGGTCGTCGCCTGGCAAGAGCGAATACGTCTTGACGACAGTCTGGCGCCCGTCGCGGTTTTCACATACGTCTCCGTCCGGGATATATGCGGCGGAAGCGCTGATTGTCAAAACTGCTGTAAGGATAATAACTGCTAACACTTTGCGCATTTTTGAGCCCTCCTTTTTCGTGCCCTACGTATGCCAGACGCCGTCAGTACCCCAAGTACCGTCAGTATGCCTGCTATTGCGCTGGCTATGATGAGTTTTAGTTTCATGATCTTACCTCCTGAATTTATTAACATCCCATAATCTGAGAATGTTTTCTAGTTTGCTGCTGTCCTCTCCAGGATCTTTTCTATAGGTATCTCCCGGATACAGCATGTCCCGCTTTGAATTTGCTTCAGCATTTTCAGCGAGCTGTCAAGCGCCTGCATAGTATTTCGCGTGTGCCTCTTGATGAACGGCGCCAGGAAAAGTATGCTGCCGTCGCTTTGTATGGTGAATACTATGCGGACCATGATTTTGCTTCGTGCCCGGAGTTCATACAATGCGCTGTACTTTTCGATAGAAAAGTGCTTGACGGTCGGTTCCCCCGGCAATGGTTGTGTCATCAACAGGTAGAATTGGTGGATCAGCTTGATCCGCAGCTTGGATTCAAGCGAATCCAAAAAAGCCACAAGATCCGGGGGGCCGTGATCTGCATGTGCGTAGCAAAGCTTTACCATGGTCACATTTCTCCTTCTCCTCGCTCTATAATGCCGTCGCTTGACATCAGGCGTTCGTATCGTTCCATAAAAAGCGACATGAATGTTTTAACTACCGTACCGTCACCTGCGAACCACCAGATTGGGTCGGGCAGGGGTTTACCCATATAGTCGTACTGTATTGACAGCAGCAGATACATGCGCTGATAATCTTCTTTTTTATAAAGGGCTTTGAAGGTTTCGAAGATAGTCAGCACGTCCTCTGTGTTCTTGAGAAAATCGCGCATGTCGTCATAGAAAAGCCCTGTGAAGATGTCCGTAAGGACGCTCATGGCGGCGGTGTTCAGGCGCCTGGTTTCATCGACCAGGCCCATATGTATAAGGCGCGTCCTGGTCATGTCGTCGAATGGGTCGGGGATACGTACGAATAGCTGGTTTCCTGTTTTGTTCATGTGACCATGTCCTTTCAATTTGGCATATAAAAAGGCCGGCGCAATCTTTCGCGTCAGCCTTTATGTTGGTTGTGTTTTTCGGTTTATCATATCAATGATTGCTCATCTTGCATCAGCGAACTCCTCTATCATCCCGCGCTCCTGCAGTTCGGGAATCTCGATTCGGTGGACTTGGCGGGAGAAGCAGTCAGAGTCATGTTCACGCCTGTCAATAGACAGTAGGACTTTTCCTAAGAGAACTGAGAAATATACCTCGTATTCTGCACTGTCGTCGTACCAGCGGAGCCAGTAACTACGGCGATATTTAAAGAATTCTGTTCGTTTCATTATTGGCAAATCTTCATATGTCCCAACAAGAGAATAGAGGCTCGTCTTTGTCGCTTTCAACTTGCGCGTCATAATCGTTAAACCTCCACTCCCTGATTAAAGTACAACTCAAGTGCTTTCTCTACTATGCCCTGTACTTCGAGCGCTGATTGGCTCGACTTGAAATACTTCGTGTAGACGGCTTTGCTTACTTTGACGGTTGGCGTCCGGTTGGGCTTTGGTTTCTGTCCGGCTTCGCCAGCGAGGATCAGGTAAATGTTCTCGTCGTTTAACTTGCCTTTTTCCGAGTATTGCCGAAGGATTTCGGCTTTTTTCATATCGACCTTGAAGCCGTTAAGTTCAATGCAGTTGTCAAGAAGCTTTTGCTCTGGCTCTTTCAAGAACGATAGCGTTACAGCGGTGAGGAAAGCAAACTCCCCGCTATCCAACCTGGGACGCAGCGCGCGTATAAGGTGGTTAAGGCGGAGATAACGCGCTACCGTGTTCTTTGAGAGGCTATACATCTCACCTACCATTTTATCAGAGTGCAACTTTTCCCCAACATGGGGAGAAGTTCCATTTCCCCTGTATTTGTAAGAGTTTTCGAGTGTCCGAAGCTCTTCAAAAATATCATTACGCTTGCCCTGGGAAAACAGCTTTGAATGCTGCAGGACGATGACCGCTGATTTTTCCGAGTGGCTCATATCAGAAAATGACCGCTGCATTAAGTTTGTCTCGACGATATATACCATCGCTTCTGCTTTTGATAATCCGCGCTTTATTACTGCCGGCCCTTCTGTAAGCCCTGCTTCTATACCGGCGTATTTACGGTTGTGCCCGGAGAGTATCTGATATCGCCCATTATCAATAGCCAGGAGGATCAACGGTATCAGAATGCCGTTCGCTCGTATGCTTTCCACCATATCGGATTTGCGCTCCCCTTCGTAGAGGCGAAATGGGTGTTCGGGATAGTCATCCATCAAATTGAACGGAATCCTCACATACTCCATATTGGCGGACGTGCTGTTTCGCAACTCAGGCTTCGGTACTCCTTGCGGATCATCGTTACCGTTCAACAGGAATAAATCGTCAAGATTTTTAAGCCGAGGCGGCGTTTTTGTCGTTGCCGGCATTGCCTATAACCTCCTTTGCAAATTCCGTGTAGGCGAATGCTGCTTTGCTTTTTGCGTCCAACTCCATTATGCTGACGCTTGAATAATTAGCTTCGCCCACCTTCACTGTACTGGGAATACGGGTGCTAAAAATCCGGATCTTGTCCTTGCAGAAATCGTCGAGCATCGCTTTGGTATCCTTGAAAAGCCGGGTGCGTTCATCGCAAATTGTAAGCAGGATGCCCTCGATTTCAATACGCGGGTTTATCTTCCGTTTTATTTTGGAAATCGTTTGTATAAGGTCGGTCAGCCCGGTCGCAGACCACAACTGAGGACTTACAGGTATGATGACGCTATCGCAAGCCGCAAGAGCGTTGATGGTGAGCATCCCTATTGACGGTGATGTATCCAGAATAATGTAATCATAATCAACGCGAAGAGGTTCCAACAGTTCTGATAATGCGCGATCACCGCCAAGTGCGTTCCGGAGATTGATTTCCGTAACTGACAGATTGATGTTGGATGGGATCAATTCCAGGTCGCCGCTGCGCAGGATGTATTCGCTTCTATCAGGCAGTTCCTTGTTGTCAGCAACGAGAGTTAAAACCTCATGCACTGTTACAGCCAGTTCGTCGGGGTGCCCGATACCGAGCCCCATAGAAAGATTCGCTTGCGGATCCATATCAACGCTTAATACACGGTATCCTGCTGCAGCAAGGGCGTTGCTCAGATTGCATGCTGTTGTTGACTTGCCCGTTCCGCCTTTTTGATTTGCTATAGCTATGATCTTACAGTCATTCATCATCATTGTCTCCCTTGTAAGTATTATCTTTCAAATAGAAAGATTGCAATAAAAAATGTCCATCTCCCAGCAATATCAGGAGGTGGACGCAGAGCAATCCCTTTTTGAAAAATACATTTTTGCTAATACTTTGCTAATTGGACTACGCTGTAATAGCAATTATGAGACGGAACACGAGCGACGTATCAATACGATCAAACTCGAAATGTTCTGTAAATGCAGGGGTCAGGAGAGAGTTAGAGGACCACGCCGTATCAAGAAAAACTATGGTTTCTCAACTCCTAAGCGAGGGGTCATGAGTTCGAGTCTCGTCGGGGGTGCCACGCGCAAGAAATCCGAACACCAAGCGTGATGTGAAAGTCATCGGCGAGGCATTCGGATTCTTGCTTTGGTTAGGTGATATTTAGAGTTTAAAGAGCAAGAGCGGGCAGTATCCATTATCGGATACTGTCCGCTCCTGTCGCTATTTATTCTCCGTTCTGCCTTGTGCCTGTTCTGTCTGCCATTTCTCAAACTCTCGCTTGCCTTCTTCGCTTTCGAAAAAACTTAATATTGCAGGCAGAACACAACGGGCAATAGATTCAATGACATTGTTTTGAATCCCTGTGGTATTATCACTGTCGTTTTCCATGACTACGCTGTGCCTCCGTGCTGTATTCATTTTTCAAAGTACACTTGCTCATCTGAGCCTGATAAGTCACCTACCGATCGCCAATCCCCCTTTCACGCGGCTGGCGAGGTTGCGCCCGCAGCGACG
>Ga0123356_10008460_pt1 | contig 10230 bp, 4 predicted proteins | sample TergutEmb28metaG_2_FD_92546 | JGI IMG/M metagenome (GOLD analysis project Ga0123356, IMG submission 92546) | Embiratermes neotenicus P3 segment gut microbial communities from Petit-Saut dam, French Guiana - Emb289 P3 | ecosystem: Host-associated > Arthropoda: Insects > Digestive system > Gut ... | reverse complement strand
GTGCCGGTCTACTCGAGCCTGATAAAATCAAATGAAACACTTGACGGGCGGGTCATTTACAGTAACTTTAACATCTTGTTGTACACAAATACCATTTGCCCGAACTGCAATTATGCCGACACCTATTTGGAGTTTAGTAAACCACGCCAATCCTCAACCAAACCCCGTTATGAGGGGAATCAGTTTGAAAATGAGGAAAATTTCACCGGATATGACAGAAGTCAGAACCGCACCGTAGATGAAGCGATCCTCAGCTACTATCTCAACATTGATTGCTTGAAAAGCACATCCGCTGATCCGTTGAGATTTGCCAATGCATGGATCAGGCTGCACTGGCTTTATAACGACCTTAAGAACCGGGATTTTGCTAAAACAACGGCTGCGAAGGCAATGTACTACTACTCAAGATATGCCGAGTTAAGCGCAAAAACCATGATAGAAAGCGACAGAATGCGATTGAATGCGATTTTGGGAGAAATGTCCTTTGCTCTTGAGGAATACGACCGTGCAAGGAAGTTTTATGAAGGTAACCTTATTATATGCAAAGACACAAAGAATAAGATGCTTCTGGATAGTAAAAAACGCATTGAAGAACTCAAAAAGGCAAAATAAAGCCAAGAGGCGATGCAAAGATGGCGACGATACTTAACCGGCGGTTACCTCGATGGAGATCAATAAAAAAACCGTTGCTGATAGCAGTTTCGGTGTTGCTGATAATAACAGCAACGGTTATCGTGATTGTTGTTTTAAGCCGGGAAGATGATTCGGGAGCCAATCTCGAGATGACGGGCAGGGCGGAAGCGGTGCTGACAACAAAACTTGTTGCAGAAGATGGGATATGGCATCCGCAGCGATACTCTGATGAGCTTTACCACCCCGTCGGTATAACGATTCTTAACGGCGATCTTGTAATAGCGGATTCTATGTGTGACAGGATAATGATAATAGACGGGGATACCAACAAGAGGATTGGAAAACCCGGACAATACGGACTGGCATACGCGGATTCCGGCGCATTGGTCGACGGTTACCGTGAAAGCGCTCTTTTCACAAAACCCTCCGGAGTGGCCACAACTCCAAACGGAGATGTTATTATCAGTGATTCAGGCAATCATGCCATACGATTGATGGACGATACCTATGTTATAACACTGGCAGGAAACGGGCATAGCGGCTATGCGAACGGCAAAGAGACCGGGGCGCAGTTTAATTCACCGCGAGCAGCAGTTGTGGCGGGTGACGGCACTATCTACGTTGCCGATACCATGAATCACGTCATTCGCCGGATCGACAGCGAAGGAAATGTCACTCTTTTTGCCGGTATCCCTGAAACCCCGGGATGGCAGGACGGCACATTATCGTCCGCGCAATTTTTTGAGCCGAGTGGTCTTGCATTGTCATCGGATGGAACACTATATGTGGCAGATGCGGCTAATCACAGTATAAGGAAAATCACAGACGGAACTGTCTCCACTGTGGCAGGGATGCCCGGTGAATATAATTATGGTACGGGCTATAACCATGGGGGTTATAATGACGGGGAAAACAGTGATGCGAGATTCAACTTCCCGCGTGATGTGACGCTGCTGGAAGACGGCTCGATTATTGTAGCTGACAGTATGAACCACGCCATTCGGCTTATAAGCACCGGCAATACTATAACGATCGCAGGCAGCGGCATGGCAGATCAGAATTACGATTCGGTAGAAAACCTGAGGCTCACAAAGCCGGAAGGTGTCTATGCCGATGGAGATACACTGTACATTTCCGACACACTTAATAATAGAGTCCTTACCATACCCCTTACACCACGGATACTTGAAGGCCGCCCCTCGCGAAATAGAATGCTTGAAACAACAGGGCTTACTACCACATCAAGATATGCCTACAGGGGCGAGATCCGTGTGTTTATCGATGATCACAGGGTAGATATGGGCAGAATACAGCCATGGAACACTCAGGACAGTATTTTTATGCCGATCCGGCCTCTGTTCGAAGCACTGGGGGCTCGGGTGGTATTAAATGAGGAAACAGGTTTACTGATCGTAACTGTTCAAAATCAGGATACTCTTCTTGCGCTGAACGAGGATTATTTTATTCTTCGCGGAATCGCGGTAACGACTTTAGACGAAATTGTACGGCTTTTTCCGTATCCGGTTGAGTGGTTCCCCGAGTTCAGCCTGATCACCCTGAGTATTCCTTCAGACCTGAGGGAGGAGAGAAGATGATAAAAAGAACAAGGATTCTGCTCCCGATTCTGCTTCTCATACTGTTTAGTATTGCGTTGTATTTTCACCTGTTCCAGAGACTTGACGATTTTGTTTACGACACATTTCTAGCCCGGCAGCGGGAGCCGGCTGATGAAATCATTATTATAGGCATAGATGAGCGCAGTATAAATGAGATCGGAACATGGCCGTGGCCGCGGTTTTACATGGCTGATGCTATTGAAAAGGTCACGGAAATGGGTGCAGCCGCAATAGGTGTCAGTGTACTTTATGATACGTACAGTACCGACGATTACAGCGATGAAAGACTGGTTGCGGCAGCGGCAGCCACCGACAGACTGGTGCTTGCGGCATATGGCATTCTTCCGGAGCATGTACGTGACGAGATAAGCGCAGAGGATATTGTTGAACCGTTTGAAATGCTGAACAAAGTGACAAGAACCGGCTTTTGGAATGTTATGCCCGACGAATCGGACGGTGTTCTGAGGCATGCTCTTACCAATTTGAGGTTTGGCGATATAACGGTGCACTCGTTGCCCTTTGAGGTATACAGGACGTACTGCAGAGTTACCGGAAAAGCGGAAAACGAGATACAGCTTGACAGACTTGGAAGGTTCCCAATCAATTATGCGACAAAACCCGGAGGTTTCAGAGAATTTTCACTTTGGGGTGTTATAAATGATGAGTATGATCCTGCGCTTTTCAGGGATAAAATCGTTCTGATCGGTCCTTATGCTCAGGGACTGGGTGCAGACTACGTAACACCACTGGACCGCAGCAACAATATGTACAGTGTGGAGATAAACGCGAATATCATTCAAAATATGCTTGAGGGCAGCTTCAAACAAGATTCGCAGTTCTGGGTGAATCTGGTGATATTGGTGTTTTCAGCTCTTTTGGTAGTTTTGTTTTTGCACAGACTAAAGCCGGTATGGGCAGCGATATTCACAGTTGCGCTGATTGCAGCTCAGCTGCTAAGTTCGGTTATTGCATGGTCACTGTTCAATTCGATATTAAAGCCAAGTACGGGAGTAGTCTATCTGGTGTTTTGCTTCCTGGCACATATGGCTTTCAGTATATATCTGGCACAGCACGAAAAGCAGCATATACAAGGCTTGTTCGGGCGTTTCGTAGCGCCGGAAGTCGTAAAAGAACTCGTTACAGGTGGCGTTGAGATCCAACTCGGAGGCATTGAACGGGAGGTTACTCTGTTGTTTGTGGATATCCGGGGTTTCACTGCATTTTCAGAGGTCAATCCGCCTGACAGAGTTGTGAGTATGGTCAACCGTTATCTGGGTCTGACAAGCCGTTCCATACAGGATAACGGCGGCACGATCGACAAGTTTATCGGCGATGCTACAATGGCGGTGTTTAACGCACCAAATGACGTTCCGGATCACGCGCTCCGGGCTGTCAAGGCAGCATGGGCGATGAAGCAGGGATCGATATCTCTGCGGGAGGAGATTCTGCGGGATTACGGCGTTGACTTGCAATTCGGCGTAGGGATAAATACCGGACCGGCAGTAGTCGGGAATATGGGTTCGGATTTTCGAATGGACTATACGGCAATAGGCGATACGGTAAATACCGCTGCCAGATTGGAAGCAAACTCGGAAAAGGGCCAGATAATAATCTCGGATTCAACATACCGGTTGGTCAAGGATCACGTTATAGTCACGGATTTGGGTGTGTTAAGCGTTAAGAACAAGCAGGTTGGAATACAGATATACAACCTCGAAGATGTATTGGGTGAGTAGATGATAAAAAAGATTATCACTTTTTCAATAACTTTTTTATTGCTGGTAACGCTGCTGATAGCATTTGCATTTATGACGTTATCCACAGCCCTGGGTGAGGAGGAAATTCCGCGTATAGCATCCGTACGTGGCTCTGTTTTTGTTCAGCAATCGGGAGGTTTGAATACTGTTGCCGTATATCGTGGCATGGAGCTGAGCGCAGGAGATATTATCATCACGCAGATGAATGCGTCAGCTACGATTGTTTTCCACCAGAAGGAAATAGTTGTTGGTGAGAACTCAAAGATAGCCGTACACGAAATATGGAGCAGACGGGAACGCGATGTATCTTCCCTAACCCTGATAGAGGGAATGATAAAAAACCGTATTGATGAACAACTGAACGATAACTCCTCAAGTGTTATACGTACGTCCAACTCTGTCGCGGGAGTGCGTGGCACAGAGTTTGTCCTTATATACAGCCGAATGGGCTTGGAGGATTTCGGCGAAGAAAACCCGTACACAAGACTGCTGGTGATCGAAGGCGAGGTGCGTTTTGACCTTTCCGATATCGGAGATACTGAAAATCTGCTAGTCAGCAGTGACGGTTCAACACTGCTGTCAAATAACATCACAGGACCTCAAGCCGTCTCAGGAACCGGGCAAGCCCTGCAACAGACATCAGTACCTCTTGATGCACTGGACACGACGATATTACAGGACCTGTTAAGCGACCCTCGTGCACAGATGTTTCACAATGAAATAAATTCTGTATTGACGGAACGTGCAAATCAGCCTGCGATCGCGATTCCTCAAAAACCGGATCCGTCCGCAGGGATTATAACACCCACAAGTGCGCCGGAAGTTCTGCCGACATTACCTCCGCCGCAGCCTGAAAACCTGTTAGTCCCGCCGCAGCCACAGCCAACGCCGGCACCTGCACCGCAGCCAACACCTGCACCGCAACCCACACCGCAACCTCCGCCGCAACCGGCACCCACGCCATCACCGCAGCCTGCACCGCAACCGGCGCCGCAACCCACGCCGCAGCCGACACCACAGCCCACGCCGCAACCTACGCCGCAACCTACGCCGCAACCCACACCGCAACCTACACCACAGCCGACACCACAACCCGTACCTGTAGACCCGGTAATACATAACTGGCCTGCGACAACAACTATAACCTATGGTGCGGCACTGTCCAACTCAGTGCTCTTCGGCGGCAGTACAAATGTACCCGGTATCTTTACATGGGCTGACGGCACAGTCATTCCGAATGTTGTAAACAGTGGATTTTCTGTAATATTTACACCTGACGATACAGTCAGATATAACAGTGTGAGCACCATAAGACCGGTCACTGTACTCAAAGCTCCGGCTCCGGTAATTACATGGCCGGCAGCAGGCACAATAACCTATGGTTCAGCACTTTCTGCATCAACATTGAATGGCGGCAGCACGCATTTCGGATCCTTTGCTTGGACGAACGGCACAACGATTCCGACAGTGGCAAACAGTGGATACTCGGTCACATTCACCCCGAATGCCGCAACAGCTGCTAACTACGATATAACACAAACGACCCATATAATACCGATAACTGTAAACAGAGCCCCGGTTACTATAAATGTCCCTACGGCAAAAGTATTCAGCCCGATAGATGACTCATTTGAGGTAAGGGTCAGCGGTTTCATAAGCGAAGAGGATACCTCAGGTATAACACCCAGTGTATCGGCCGCCAGTGGTTCGACAGCTTATAGCATACCGTCATCAAGTTTTGATGAAAATACTTTAATATTCATAGTTTCTGCTTTTGGTGCCGTACCCTCGCCTGATACTGTAACTGTAAACATAACCGGACTGTCAAATAACTATACGCTTTCCGGCGGACCGGGAACTGTTGCCGTAACCTACTCAAGCGGCAGCGATCCGATATCGCCGATCCTTGTTACACAAAGTAACGTAAATGACTTTATCACATACATCACTGATACCGGAGCCGGTCAGGCAACAAGACTTGCCGGCAACTACAAAATGACAACCAATGTTGTGTTGCCTGTCCCGACACCCGGTCAAAGCAACTGGACACCGATCGGCACAAGCGCGTTACCTTTCACCGGCACATTTGACGGCGATGGGCATACGATTACAAGATTGATCATAAACAACGCATCAAGCACACATCAAGCGTTATTTGCCTCCATCGGGTCAACAGGAGTTGTTGAAAACTTAACGCTGGAGAATCCAAATATCAGCGGACGTCAAAATGTAGGAGCTATAGCGGGTCATTCGGTTGGAAAAATAGACAATTGCTCGGTTGTTAATGCCACCTTGGTGGCGTCAGAACCGGGTAATGCGGCAGTCGGTGGTATCACGGGCTCTATTGGGACCAACTCATCGATTACGTTTACTAGTTTCACAGGTACTATCACGGCTACCGGAACCGGTTCAGCTCGAGTCGGAGGTATAGTTGGCAGTATTGGACAAAATACAGGTACAGGGCTCATAGAGAACTGTTATGTAAATGCGACACTAAAAACAGTGGATGGAAATATTGGCGGTATTGTTGGACCGATAGGAGCGAATGTTTCCCCGCCGGATTATGTAAATAAAGTTATTGTAAGGAACTGTATTGCTCTGGGTACAGTTGAAAGTTCAACAGGTGAGCAAACTGGAGGCATTGTAGGTTACAATGCCGGCAGAGTCGAAAACTGTGTTGCTCTAAATACAAGTGTTATTAAGATTGGAGCAATCACCACTAGCCCATGGCAGGTTGGTAGAGTTATCGGGAATCCGGATGCCAGTTATGGTGTTATGACTAACAACTACGCGAATGCAAATATGATAATCTCTGCTGGTGGTGTACCAAAAACTATATCAGAAGGCACAGGCACCAGTGACGGTGCAAGCATAACCTCCACTCAGTGGACAGATTTAAACTGGTGGCAAACTCAGGGCTTCACCGACGCGTGGTGGACAAACAACGGCTTCCTGCCGCTTCCTGCCGTCTTGCCGTAAAGCCAACACTCCACACCATATAGGAGGAAACTATATATGAACAACATATTTGAAGTCACCTTCCTCGGCACAAACGGCTCCTGTGCCTACAACAATGGTAACCGCCAAAAGTACGGCTCAAACACCCTGTGCGTGGCTGTTAAGGCGGGTGATGAAATAATCATCCTTGATGCAGGGACAGGCATATGCGGATTCCGCGATCTGCCGGACTATAAAAGCAAACACAAACACCTCTTCCTCACTCACTATCACATGGATCATATTGACGGTTTGCTATTCTATACGGACTTGTTTGACCCGGAAATGAAAATCGACATATATGGACCCGGTGATGTCAGGGCTACCTTAGATAGCCTCATATCCCCACCGCTGTGTCCCGTCGGACCCGAGGTGTTTACGGCATTATTGGAATACAAAGCGATCACACCAAGCCAAAACGTGTCTTTGCCCGGTGATATAACGGTAAAAACGTGTCAGTTATCACATCCCGGAGGAGCACTTGGCTGCCGCATAGAATACGATGGAAAATCATTCTGCTACTGCGTAGATGTTGAACTGTCAAATCATAAAGGCGACATGAACTTAAAAGACTTTTTCCGCGATGTGGACTTACTGGTGCTGGACGCATCATTTGCAGACGGACAGGTGATACCGGGATGGGGGCATTCCAGTCCGAAAGAATGTGCCCAGTGGGCGGCGGACGCGGGTGTAGGGAAACTTGCGCTGTATCATTTTAACTACACAATGTCCGATGACGAAATAGACCGTATGGAGGAAAGCGCAAAAGAACTGTTCCCGGGAGCATTTGCCGCTGCAGACCGCATGAGTATCGAACTATGATCCTCAGTTCATTAAATGCAAAGAAGCCGCCACTCGGCGGCTTCCGTAAAAGCCCCTGCAGCCTCTAAAAAACGCTTGTTTTTACAGGAAAATTAGTGTATAAAGAAGGGTGTGCGCAAACATAGGAATAAAGGATGAAAAATGAAAAAGGATCCCGGAAATAAAAAAGAAAATCAAGAATACGACCTGCTAAAAGACAATACACTCAATATGATTGAGAGTATTTTAAACAGTTTTGATTCTGCTATTTATGTAACAATACCGGAGACCGGAGAACTGGTTTTTGTCAATACCTGGATGAGAAAAGGGTTTGGCATTGATGATGCAGATCTTACAGGGATGTACTGTTATAAGATTTTTCGCAGCGGCTTTGAAGAAAAGTGTGATTTTTGCCCGTGCTACCGGCTTGACGATGACCCGGACGCAACTATCGTATGGGATGAATATCTGCCGGAGGCACAGATCCATGTGCGTCATTCAGATTGCTACATAAACTGGTATGACGGAAGAAAGGTCCACTTGCAGCATGCCATAGACATAACCGACATCATGGAGGCAGCGGAAAGACGGATAGCGGAACAGTATGAGTATGCAAAGATACTAACTGACGCATTGGCAAATGTTACAAAATCGCCGAATATTTCTGCAGGCGATCTAAAGGCCGCCGCTGATATTATCGTAAAGGAAGGTTGTCTTGCACTTGGTGTGACCCGTGTAGGCGTATGGAGCTTAAAAGAAAACGGCACGGCTCTCAAAAACATTTCCTGCTATGATAATTTGACCGGAGGATATAAAGTACAGAACGATTTTGATTTGGTGGACCGCGAGTCGTATATAAAAAGGCTTAAAAAAGAAAGGTTGATTGTAACCAACGATGTAAAAAAACTGGATTTTGACCTTTTTTACGACGGGTATAGTCCCGGTGTCTGTGCATTACTTGATGCACCGGTACGTATAGACGGCAAGCTTGTTGGTGTAGTGTGTGTTGAACAGGACTACTGCAATGAGTACCCGGAAAAACGTGATTGGCTGTCGGAAGAGCAAAACTTCGCATCATCACTTGCCGACTTGATGTCGCTTGCTATCTCCGGTTATGAACGGCGCATAGCCCGCGACGCCGCAGAAAAAGCTAATCGGGCCAAGTCGGCGTTCCTTGCAAGTATGAGCCACGAGATACGCACGCCAATGAATGCGATCCTTGGCATCACAGATATTCTGATACAAAACGAGTCACTCCCGGAAGATATAGAAGAGGGACTGGGCAGAATATACAGTTCATGCGATATGCTGCTGAGTATCATAAACGACTTGTTGGATTTTTCAAAAATTGAAGCGGGGAAAATGGATATATTACCGTCTCAATATAAAGTGGCAAGCATGATCAACGATACCGTACAGCTCAACATGATGCGGATCTACAGTAAACCTATAGAATTTAAGCTTCAGGTCGATGAGAATACTCCGGAAAAACTGGTAGGGGATGAGCTTCGTATCAAGCAGATACTGAGTAATCTGCTGTCAAATGCTTTTAAATATACAGAAGAAGGAACAGTATATTTGTCTGTAGTATCAGAAGCAGAGTCCGATGACGGCGGTGTAACACTTGTCTTGACGGTAAAAGACACAGGTAAAGGCATGACAAAAGGGCAGGTAAAAAAGCTGTTTCAAGAAGAATACCTTCGTTTTGATGAGGAAACCGCCGGCACGATCGAGGGTACGGGGTTGGGGCTTGCGATCACGCATGGTCTTGTTGACATGATGAACGGTAGTATCAAAGTTAAAAGCAAACCGGATGTCGGTTCAACGTTTACCGTGCGGCTGCCGCAGAAAATAGTGGACAAAGCAATACTGGGAAAAGATGTTGCCGCTAATCTTGAAAAGTTCCGTATGAATTATATTGCACGCAAAAGAAGGGGCCAGATCATACGCGACATGATGCCGTACGGCAGTGTATTGGTCGTAGATGACATGGAGTCGAATCTCTATGTGGCAACGGGACTCTTAAGACCGTACGGGCTTAAAATCGAAACAGCAGTGAGCGGACAGGCTGCTATAGATTTGATAAACAGCGGCAAAAAATATGATGTGATTTTTATGGATCATATGATGCCGGAAATGGACGGTATAGAGGCAACAAAGAAAATACGCGCATTGGGGTATGACAAACCTATTGTAGCGTTGACAGCAAATGCTGTTTCGGGGCAGGCAAGTGTTTTCCTGCAAACAGGATTTGACGAGTTTATATCAAAACCGGTAGATACACGCAGGTTAAACTCGGTACTAAATAAATTGGTACGTGACAGGCATCCGTCAGGGGGCGATGAAGCTACAGGATTGCAACAGGAACCTAAAAACGACAAGACACAGGAGGTTCAGGAAAAACAGGGTATTTTAAGTAAAAACAT
>Ga0123356_10008459_pt1 | contig 10231 bp, 8 predicted proteins | sample TergutEmb28metaG_2_FD_92546 | JGI IMG/M metagenome (GOLD analysis project Ga0123356, IMG submission 92546) | Embiratermes neotenicus P3 segment gut microbial communities from Petit-Saut dam, French Guiana - Emb289 P3 | ecosystem: Host-associated > Arthropoda: Insects > Digestive system > Gut ... | reverse complement strand
GACGGACTTAAGATCGCGTTCCTGCAACTGGGAAACTGTGTCGTCGAGCTGCTCGAACCGCCGGAAAACAAGGAAACGCTCGTGCCGAAGGAAAAAGTCGTGGAAGGCGCGAAGAGCACGATCAACCATTTCGCGATACTCGTAAACGACATTTACGCGGCGCGCGACCGGGTCGAGTCTTTCGGCTATGAGTTTGAGACCCGCGGCGTTTACGACGTCCCGCGTTTCGGAAGAGAAAACCTCGATCTTAAGGTCTGCTTTTTCCGCGGGCCGAACGGCGAACGCATAGAACTGTTCCAGGAAATCGAACATGCCTGATTTATCGTACCCTGAATTACGCGAGGAAATGTGCGTTACGGCGGCCCTCATGTGGGAGAGGCGGCTGACTAACGCCGCCGGCGGAAATTTCGCCGCGCGCGCGGCGGAGGGCCATATCCTCATAACGCCGTCGATGATGTCGCTTCGCAAACACTGCGTGCTTGAGCCGAAAGATATCCTGCTTATCGACTATGATAAAAACATCCTCGAAGGGGAGGGTGAGCTGTCGCGCGAAGGGGAAATGCATCTCTACCTGCTGACGCATTTCGAGAATATCGGCGCGGCTTTTCACGCTCATCCGTTTCACTGTATGCCTTTCGTAGCGGCCGGTCAGAATATTCCGAGCATGACCGAGGCGACGATGGGACGCGGGGAAGTCGGCTGCATCCCCTGGACAAAGGCCTATACTCACGAGCTCGCGGAAGCGGTCGCGAAGTACTATGAGGACCACCGCGAACTCGCGAACAGGAAACCCATCGGCGTCATCCTGCCTTTGCACGGCGTTGTCGTCACGGGACCCGATATCTACGAAGCTTACAGTATGCTGGAACGCGTTGAGTGCGACGCTTACTGCGCGCTGATGAGCGGATTTGTAAAGGGGAATAATAATGATTAACTGTCTCGCTTTCGATCTCGGGGCTAACAGCGGCAGAGTTTCCGTCGCCTCTTACGACGGAAAAACTATCAGCTTGCGCGAGATCCGGCGCTTCGAAAACGCCGCGGTTTGGATAGGGTCTTCGCTGTACTGGAATCTCGGCATGATATGCGACGAGTTTCCGGCAGGTATATGTCAGGCGCTCGAAGAATACCCGGATCTGGCGTCAGTCGGCATAGATTCTTTTTGCAACGACTACGTGCTCATAAGCGAGGACGGAGACCTGATGGCGCCTATAAGGTGCTACCGCGATCCGCGCGCGGCAAGAAATGAAGACGCTATATACGCGCGTATGTCCAAGGAAAGCATATATAAAGTAAGCGGCAACCAGATCGCGCCGTTCAACACCCTGATGCAGCTGGCGGCAATAGGCTTTGAGAGCAAGAGCGACCTCCTGCGCGACGCAGACAACCTGTTGTTCCTCCCCGACTTTTTAAACTTTGTTCTGACGGGGATCAGGCGCACGGAGCGCACTATCGCTTCCGTGACACAGATGTACGATCATAAAACAAAGGATTGGTCCGACAGGGTCCTGGAACCGTTCGATATCGAACGCCGGCTTTTCGCTCCTTTCGTAGACGCCGGAACGATCATAGGGGAGATAACCGATGATGTCCTGCCTGCCGAAGGTATCGAAAAGCTTCCGCTCGTCTGCGCCGTGCCGGAGCACGACACGGCGGCGGCTTTCATGGCGGCCCCGGCAGACGAGAATACGCTTATCATCAGCAGCGGCACCTGGATGATAGTCGGCTGCGAAACCGAAAAACCGATCATCACGGACTACGGCTTCCGATACAATATCGCGAACGAAGGAGGTATTGACGGACACCACCGTCTGATCCGAAATCTGATGGGCAACTGGCTGCTGCAGGAGCTAAAGCGCGCGTTTATCGCTGAAGGAAAAATGCCGGAATGGGATTACGGCGTCATGGGGGAAGTTGCGGGAAATCTGCCGCCCTGGCAATGGCCGATAGACGTCGACCTTCCGACGTTTTACGCGCCCGATAATATGCGCGAAAAGATCTCGAAAGTTTGCGTGAAAATCTATGGCTCATCTCCGAAGTCGCCGGCTGAATACACATCTTCGGTTTGCTCAGGCCTGGCCCTCAAGACAAAATGGGCCGCGGAAAAGCTCGAAACGATGACCGGGCGAAAATTTGAGCGCGTCTGTATCATAGGCGGCGGCAGCCGTGACAAGTATACCGCCGGGCTCATTGCCGACGCGACCGGGCTCCCGGTCATAATGGGACCTGTGGAAGCTTCATTGCTCGGAAACGCGATGTTTCAACTGATAGCCCTGGGCAAAATCAAGGACGTCCGTGAAGGGCGCGAACTGATCAAAAACAGCTTCGAGTTCACCAAGGTCGAGCCAAAAGCGACAGACGAGGCCGCGGCGGCCTACGAAAAGTTCCTGGGGGATTTCAATCTGTAGACAAAAGGGTACAAGACAAAAGGGGACGTTCCTTGTGTCTTATATATCCAGGTTACATATAAGATCGCCGATTTCGGAGAGGTATTCCGTCGCCTTCTTATATATCGGCAGTAATTTTTCGTAAACGAGCTGGTTTTCAGGGATCGGAGAGTTTTCGTGTTCGAGCTTGTGTATATCGTCGATACGCGAAAAATCGTCCCACATGCCGCAGCCCACAGCGGCCAAAGCGGCCGCGCCGAGCGAACCGGCGTCCTGTCCTACGTTTGTGCGCAGGATCTTCATATCGTAAATATCCGCGAACATCTGCATCCACAGCGCGCTTTTCGAGCCGCCGCCGACAAAGAGCATTTCGTCCTGGAGGTCGGTCATTTTTTTCAGGTCATCAAGCGCTATGCGAAGAGCGAACGCTATCCCCTCCATCGAAGACCGGATCATATCAGCCCGCGAGTGTTTCAGGTCAAGCCCTATGAACGCGCCGCGCACATTCGGGGTCGTGTCCGTGCCCGCCCCGCCCGCGAAACTCGGGTTCAGCAGCAGCTTGTGGGCCCCGACAGGCGAGCTTTTAGCGAGCTCGTCCATTTTCACGAATGGATGGTCCTCCTGAATCAGGTCTTTGCATAATTCGTCGCGCACCCACTGAAGAGTAGATCCCGCCGAAAAAATCGAAGTCGCGGAAGCGTACATATCAGGAATTACATGCGCGAAAACAAAAGGCACCATATCGACGTCGAGTATAGGCTGGTGGCTCGTGACAGCGATCCAGGATGAAGAGCCCAGCGAAGTGTAAACGCGCCCGTCCTTTATACCGCGGCCCCCGAGCGCCATGCATGAATTATCGACGCCTCCGCAGCATACCTTCACGCTCTCCGGCAGCCCCAGTTCACAGGACGCTTTTGGCGTCAGCGTCCCGATGACTTTAGTCGAAGGCACAATGTCGGTAAATATTTCCCGAGGCAGTTCCATTTCCGCGAGCAGGTCAAAATCGTATGACTTCGCTTTCAAATCATAAAAGCCGTGCCCTGAAGCGTATGAGTGGTCAGCCAAACGCTCTCCCGTGAGAAGGAAATTGATATAGTCTTTCGTGCCCAGCACGCAGTCGATTTTCGCGAACATTTCAGGCTCATATTTTTTGTGCCACATCAGTTTGAATACGGAATACATCGACTGAGTGAATCCGTTACCGGTTTTAAGATACCATTTATCATAGCCGTAACGATCCAAAAATTCTTCCGCCTCCCTGTCGGCGCGGGTATCCGACCATATCGGAACGCTCTCGCGAAGAAGGTTGCCGTCCTTGTCGATAGGCACCACGACGAGGGAATGCCCGGAGATGGCGAGCGCCTCGATGTCGGCCGGGTCACAGCCGGATTCTTTCAAAAGTTTATTTGTGGAAAGACAGATCGCGCTCCACCAGTCGGCCGGCTTTTGCTCGTGCCAGCCTACGCGTGGATAGTATGTTTGATACTCCTCAAAAGAAAAACAAACGCTGGAACCGTCAGACCGGTAGAGCGAGGCTTTTACGCCGCCGGTACCGAAATCATACGCGATGATATAGTCTTTCATAATTAATCCCCCTCCATGAAACGTTGTCTACCGTTTCATGATAAACCAAATTATATATTGAAGTAAAGCGGCGGAAATGATACGTTAATACATGTAATATATCGCGTATTCAGCGAAATCCTTGATTCGAAAGTTGGCCGGTTATGAATGAATTAACAAACACAAAACTCAGCGTAAAAGATATTGCCTTTACAATGGATCCGAGCGCGCTTGCCATCAACGCGAGCTATGAGGACATGTACGAAATGGTGGAATTTTGCAAGAAATACGATTTCGGATGTTCTTTCACGTGGCCCGCCTACTATCCGGAATTCAGCGCCGCTCTGAAAGGAACCAACACCGCGTTCGGAGCGTCGCTCGCGTTTCCTTCCGGTCAGGAGCCCACTTTTATTAAACAAAAACAAGCGGAGTGGTTCATGACGATGGATCCCGTTGAGATCGACATGGTCATGAACGTGGGATGGCTGCGCTCGAAGAAATTCAAAGAGACGGCTGCCGATATCCGCGCGGTCCGCGATATTATCGGGGGCACGTCGCTCAAGGTGATCATCGAAGCGATGCAGCTGACCGACGAGGAGATCGTAAACGCGTGCGAGGTATGCATAGACGGAGGCGCCGACTACGTGAAGTCAGGCTCCGGGTTTTCGCAGACCCCCACTACGCTGCATCATGTGGAACTGATAAAAGCGACCGTCGGCGACCGGGCGAAAATAAAAGTCGCGGGCGGAGTGCGCGACCTGAAAACTCTTTTGCAAATGTACAAGCGCGGCGCGCGCCGGTACGGCATAGGCTTCAGGAACGCCGTGAACATAATGGAAACCGCCATGCGGCAGGAAACCCAAGTATTCGACACTGACCTGGCGGACGAAATGGATTTTGGTGAAACAGCCGCTGCCGGATACTAGCGGTAACACAACGGGGACGGTTCTTTTGTGCTACGAATACTAGCATGTTGCTAGCGAAGAAGGGGGATACATATGAACGTTGGATTTTGCTCGATGAACTATTCGGAACTATCGGTTTCGGAAGTAACGGAACTGGCCGCGAAACACGGGTATGAATGCCTCGAGATCCCGGCTTATATCGGAAACGAGCAGGTGGACGCGGAGGAGCTGCTGAAGGACGGCGGCGCCGGGAAGCTGAAAAAGCAGGTTGAGGACGCCGGGCTGTTTATTTCGGCTGTCAGCAACCACGCGGATTCGCTGCTTATCATGGGACCGTACGGGCAGGACACCGACAGTATATGCCCGGGAACGAAAGAGGAAAAAGTCGCGTTTGGCACCAATAGCATGATACTTTCCGCTCAGCTCGCGAACGCGCTGGAGGTTCCGGTCGTAGTCGCGTTTTCCGGCATGGAGAACTTCGGCCATATCAATGACTGGCCGTACCCCGACGGATGGAAGTATGAAGAGGAGCAATTTCTCGAAAAGTGGGTTCCGGTTCTCGACAAGTATCAGGAATACGGCGTCAAAGTCGCGTTCGAGCCGCATCCAAACAATATACTCTACGACACGCAATCTTGTCTGAGGTGCCTTGAAATTACAGATTATCATCCCGCGTTCGGCATCAATCTTGATCCCGCGAACATCCTGTTCGCCGGCATCAATCTCCAGACATTCGTCGACGAGTTGAAAGACCGTATCGTGATCGTTCACGCGAAGGACTGTGAGATCGTGGAACACAATATGCTCAAAGGCGGGTACAACATGTATATGGCCGACGGTTGGGGCAGGCTCGACCGGTCGTTCCGTTTCAGAATACCGGGCTGGGGCAGCATCGACTGGAAAAAACTGATCAGCGAACTCTATCACGTCGGATATGACTACGCGTTCAATTACGAGCACGAGGATGTGCTGATGAGCCGCATGGACGGCGTGAAGAAGACTATAGAATTTTTGAAACCGTTGATGATAGAGGCTCCTTACGAGGGGCGGACCGATAAGTTATTTACCAAATAGGAGGTGCGAAAATGGCGTTGATGAGAGCCCAAGTGCTGGAAGAACCGTACAAGTTTGTTTTACAGGAAGTTCCCGTGCCCGAAATCAATGACGACGAAGTTTTGGTCAAAGTGAAGTACTGCGGAATATGCGGGTCGGACTGGGGATCTTATACTGGCAAGTACGCCGACGAGGTGGAATGCCTGCCTTTGATAACCGGACACGAGTTCTGCGGCGTGATCGAGAAGATCGGGAAAAACGCTCAGGGTATAAAGGTCGGAGACCGCGTGGCTGCGGACATATGCAAACCATGCGGCACCTGCTATCAATGCCGGATCGGGGAACCGCTGCTCTGCGGCGATTTCACGCAGATCGGGATCCATATCGACGGCGCGTACGCGGAGTACGTGAAAGTCCCTTGGAAGAATATCTATCTCGTCCCGGATGACGTAAGCGACGAGAAAGCCGCGTTCATCGAGCCTCTCACAGCGTGCCTGAACGCGTCGAAAAAAATGCAGAGCCAGATGGCGCGCAGCGTAGCCGTGATCGGCTGCGGACTGGGCATCATCCACGCCAAGCTCGCGAAACTTCGGGGCGCCGCGCCGGTCATCTTGATCGGAGACAATAAAGCCCGCCTGGATATGGCAAAGGAAATGGGCGCCGCGGACTTTACGGTAGACATAACCGAAACGGCGGATCCGGTCGCGGAAGTCATGCGGCTGACAAACGGCGTCGGCGCGGACTTCGTCCTGGAGGCCGTGGGAAATTCCAAGACATACGAGCAGGCGTTCAAAATGGCGCGCCGCGGCGGAAAGGTCGAGGCGTTCGGCATATGCGCCGAAGACGATTACGCGTCCCTGGCGCCGGTAGAGTTCGTGCTTCAGGAGAAGAAGGTCAGCGGCAGCTGCGCCGGGATCGGCTATGACTGGGCGGACGCGATCACGCTTCTCAAGTACGGAATGCTCGATCCCTCACCGATGATCTCGATGATCGTGCCGCTTGAGGAATTGGTGGACGCGCTCAACGAGCTGCAGGAAAATAAAAATCTGATAAAAGTATTGGTCGCGCCCGGAGCGACGGAACGGAAGGTACTTTATGAATAGCAAAGAATTGCTTTTAAGCCCGATAAGGATCGGGGAGAGGGATTGCGAAAACAGGCTGTTCGCGCAGGCGATGGAATGCTCGGACGCGGATCCCGAGGGAAACCCCTCCGACCTTACGCTTGAGCGCTATGAAAACCTTTTCAAAGGGCGCTGGGGTATGATCGATCTCGAGGCGATCACGATCACCGGCGAGAGCCGCTCGAGGCTGAACCAGCTCGAGATAATGCCGCGCAACGAAAAGGCTCTGACGAAGTTCATCAAGAGGCTTAAAGAGGTCAATCCGAACGCGCTGATCGTTTTTCAGCTTACGCATTCGGGTGAGCTTTCGAATCCGGAATTCTCCCGTCGCGTGACCGTGAAAAACGTGCCGGGACTTGAAGGCGATCTGATGACCGAGGAGGAGGCAGACACCTTTATCGACCAGTTCGTGCTCGCCTCGAAAATCACGCAGGCCTGCGGCGCCGACGGTATCGACATGAAATTCTGCCACGGATATCTCGGCAACCAGATACTAAGACCTTACAACGACCGCGACTGGAAGTACGGCGGCAGCTGGGAAAACAGAAGCCGTTTCGCCTACGATCTTTATGAGCGCATCCAAAAAGAGATCAACGACAAAAAATTCCTGATCGGTTCGAAGGTAAGCTTGTGGGAAGGATTCCCCGGCGGCTTCGGCTCAGCCGGCCCGAACTCACCGCTTATGGACCTTACTGAGCCGCTCGATTTTCTTAAAGGTCTCGAAGAGCGGGGCGCCCAGTACTTTGTAGAGACGATCGGCAACGTCCACTGCTCGATCTCGCTGGTTGAAGCGAACATCGATCATCCGTATCTGTCGTACCTGCACATGTTTTTCGCCGACTTTATGCGCAAAAACCTGAGGCCGGAAACAGTGATCATCGGCGGGCATTTCAGCTCGTTCCGAAACGGGAAAAACAAGCTGCTGGCGGTCAGTCAGGAACAGTCATCGATCGTCGAGATGGGCGCGCAATGCGTTAGCGAAGGCATGATGGACATGGTCGCGCTCGGCCGCCAGTCCTTCGCCGACCCATTGATGCCGCTGAAACTCATGGAAAACCGTGACGACGAAATAAAATACTGCACCCTGTGCCTGAACTGCCTCGAGTTGATGATCCGTCAGGAATACATCGGCTGCCCGACCTTCAACCCGTACTACACAAAGGTATTCCAGGACGTCCGCGCCCGCCTCGGCGCCGTCACCGAGCGCCACACCTAGGGGACGGTTCCTATTTCCTTGCTTTGTATGCGTTCCATACTGTTTCGAACCAGGTATCGCGGTCTGGTACAGGCCGTACAGGGGCCGTCCAGGATTCAAAGCCATCAGGAGTTTTTTTCGTATAAAGCGCCAGATTCACGTCTTTGATCGGCGTATCATTGTATAAAGCGGAACCGCGGCTTCCAAAGTATTCTCCGGCAGTCACTATCGCGCTTAGGAGAGCCAGGTCTGTGATCAGCATATCTCTGTACTTGAGCAATTCTGAAAGGTCGTCCCCGTAAGAAAAGACATTATCCAGCTCTTTTTGGATAACAGGTATGAGCGACTGTATCGCTGCCCCGTCTCTCATATGCGCGGCGCACCGGCTCATTTCCTTTTGCAGATAAGTCTTTTTTTCATGGAAGTTGTCTTCCGCGAGACAGCTTTCACGCGTACTGGAAATTTCGTCAACAAACGCTTGAACAAGACAAAGGGGACTGTCCCCATTGTCTTGTTCGGTGGTTTTTCCGGCGATATGCATGGCGGCGCGCATTGAGCCGACCTGGCAGGAGTTCAGCGCCGAGCCGCCCGGCCGGTGTACGCCGAAAGTGCCGGCGGCTTCGCCCGCGGCGTACAAGCCTTCGATCGTGGTCTGCCAGTTCGCGTCCACGGCCAGGCCGCCGTTGCAGTGCTGGGCGCAAACGGCCACCTCGAGCGGTTCGCGCGTAATATCGATGCCGTTGTTTTTGTAAAGATCTATCGCGGGCGTGTTCATGATACGCAGCCGGTCGATAGGCGCGCCGGACAGCGCCCCCGAATTCCTTAGATAATCGAGCGTGACCTTGTCCAGCTTCGAAAAGCCATCCTCGTCGATACAGGAGGGATTCCTCGTGAAATCCATATAGACTCGGTTGCCGAGCTCGGCTGTCTCGCGATGCGCGATCATGTCTATTCGGGAAGAGCCTTCGATTTTCGCGACGTCGAACGGCCATTGGTAGCCTTTGAGAAAAACCATGTCGACGGCCTCGAAAGGATCGTCGAAATATTCGTTCAGAAATTCCCGCTCATTTCCGTCCTTGTCCACCGAGACATAACGCGGCAGGACCTGCTGAAAAGTGCCGCTTACGTTCCACCGGAAGCCGATCGAGGCGAGACCGTACTGCCACTCGCTGAAATTACAGAGTTCAGCGCCGGCGTCAATAGCCATGCCGGTCATGCCGGTCTGGCTTTCCGGATAGACGGACGCGTGGTACGCGCAGGCGGGGCCGCCGGTCGCGAGTATAGCGTTATCGCATTTGAAATACACGAATTCCTGGTCCCGCAGGTCAATCGCGAGTACGCCGGCAAGCTTTTTTCCGTCGGTGAATATTTTCACCGCCTGCATCCCGTCGATCACCGGAACGCCTTTTTTATTCACGGAGCGTTCCAGCGCCTCGGTCATGAGCTTTGAAGTGAGCGGCCCGGCCGACGTCGCGCGCTGACGCGGATCGTGGTCCGTTTTATAGCCTACGAACTCACCGTATTCATTTGTCGGGAATGGGACTCCGAGATTGACAAGCTTGAAAAAAGATTGCAGCGAAGACGCGGCTTCGGCAAGCGCGGTATCCCCGTTCACTCCGGGCGCGAAAAGGGTCGCGGTCATTTCATCGATCGAGTCCGCCTCGCCCGCCGCTATGGACAATTTGTAATATGTCTGTTTATCGCTGCCTGTGTTTCGCGACGCGCCTTTGTTGACGCCCTCCGTGATCAGAAGCACGTCTTTTTCGCCCAAGTCATAAAGCCAATCCGCGGCGTTGAATCCCGCGCAGCCGGAACCGATTACCAAGGCGCCGGTTTCTATGATCCTATAATCCATTATTAAAGCCTCCGGAGGTGAAAGCCGCCGTCGGCGTTGAGTACCTGGCCGGTCGTAAAGTCCAGCAGACCTGTACACGCTGCGTATACCATGTCCGCGACGTCTTCCGGCTGCCCTATACGTCCGATGGGTGTCAGGCCGTCTTCGATGAGTTT
>Ga0123356_10008458_pt1 | contig 10232 bp, 10 predicted proteins | sample TergutEmb28metaG_2_FD_92546 | JGI IMG/M metagenome (GOLD analysis project Ga0123356, IMG submission 92546) | Embiratermes neotenicus P3 segment gut microbial communities from Petit-Saut dam, French Guiana - Emb289 P3 | ecosystem: Host-associated > Arthropoda: Insects > Digestive system > Gut ... | reverse complement strand
CCGCGCCGCACCTCACGGCCGTCGTGCATTGCTCCGGCGGCATACACGCAGGCAAAAAGTACCGTTACGACGGCTTGGCCGATTGCATTTCCGGCATGAACCTCGGCGATGGCTCCCTCCTCTGCCCCTATGGCTGTCTGGGTTTGGGTACCTGCATCGCCTCTTGCCCGACCGGGGCGATCTCCCTGCGCGACGGGGCCGCCATGGTTGACCAGGACCGCTGCACCGGCTGTTTTCAATGCGTCGGTGCCTGTCCCCGCCGCATCATCCAGCCCGTCCCCCAGATGCAGAGCGTGTTGATCCCCTGCCTGTCGCACGCCAAGGGCGTCGTGTCGCGCAACCTGTGCAACATCGGCTGCCTCGGCTGCCGCCTGTGCCTCAAGAGCTGCCGCTTCGGCGCCATTTCGATCTCGGACAACTTAGCCTCCATCGACTACGGCAAGTGTACCGGCTGCGGCGACTGCGCCGAAAAATGCCCGCGCAAGCTCATCGTAGACCTGCAGCTCGGCAAGCACACCCTGCCCAGAATCGAGGAATGACATGCTGACCAAACGCATCGGCTTCATCGGTGGAGGACAACTCGCCAAGATGATGATTTTAGAGGCCAAACGCTTAGGCGTTGCCGTGGTCACGTTAGACCCCGACGCCGGCTGTCCGGCCGGAAGCGTGTCCGACGAACTGATGGTCGGGAGCGTGAAGGACGAAGCCGCCATCCGGTCGTTAGCGGACAAGGTTGACGTCATCACCTATGAGTGGGAACTCATCAACGCCGGCGCGCTGCTGGCCTTGGAGCGGGAGGGCCGCACCGTGTACCCCACCGCCGCGAGTTTGCTCATTATCCAGGACAAGCTGCTGCAAAAAAGCAAGCTGCGGGAACACGGCCTCTTGGTACCGGACTTTGCCCCGGTCGGGAGCGCGGACGATCTGCGTGCCTTCGCGGACAAGGCGGGATACCCGGTCATGCTGAAAACCCGGCAAGACGGGTACGACGGCAGGGGTACATACCCGGTAACGGGCGAACAGGATATTCACACCGCCTACGGCGCGCTGGGCGGGTCGTCCCGGGCCCTGATGGCCGAGGCGTTCGCCGACTTTTCGATGGAGATCTCTGTAATCGTCACACGGGGCCTCGACGGCGGCAAAGCCGTCTACCCCATCCCGGACAACGTCCACAAGGACCGCATTTTAGACACGTCGACGGTGCCGGCCGACCTGCCGCGCGGTGTTCAGGAAAAGGCCCTCGAAGCCGCGGAACGGGTCATGGATTGCTTAGAGGGCGTAGGAACGTTCGGCATTGAAATGTATGTACTGAAAGACGGCGGCATCTCGATTAACGAAGTCGCTCCCCGGGTACACAATTCCGGGCATTATACCATCGAGGGCTGCCGAACCAACCAGTTCGAGAACCATATCCGGGCCATCCTGGGGCTGCCCCTCGGCGATACCTCCCTCTTGCACGGTGCCGTCATCATGCGCAACCTTTTGGGCCAGGGAAACGGCCCCGCCGTGATCCTCGGCGCGGAAGAGGCCTGCGCCCAGCCCGGGGTGAACCTTCACGTCTACGGCAAGCGTGAATCCAAGAAGGGCCGCAAAATGGGGCATTATACCGTCACGGCCGACACGTTGGACAAAGCGCGGGCCATCGACGAAAAACTGGCAAACATCATTATGATAACGGGGGATCGGACATGAAAAAAGTCGGCATCATCATGGGCAGTGACTCGGACCTTCCCATCATGCAGCAGGCCGCGGAGTTCCTCAAGCACATCGGCGTCCCATTCGAACTCACCATCGTGTCGGCGCACCGGACCCCGGACCGCATGGTCGAATACGCCAAGACCGCGCGGGAACGCGGAATCGGCGTCATCATCGCGGGGGCGGGCGGTTCGGCCCATTTGCCGGGCATGACGGCGTCGTGGACGTCGCTGCCCGTGATTGGCGTACCCATCGAGACCATGGCCTATCACGGAAACGATTCCCTCATGTCCATCGTGCAGATGCCGCCCGGCATTCCCGTGGCCACCATGGCCATCAACGGTGCCCGGAACGCGGGCATCTTCGCGGCGTCCATCCTGGGGGTCACCGACGAAGACGTGTACGCCACGCTGTCGCTGTACAAACAGGAGCTTTGCGAATCCGTGGAAAAGAAAGCCGCGGCATTGGAAAAACAAGGATACGAAAAGTACATGGGTTAGGTGTACAGGAGGTTACCATGCAGAACAGTTATTCGGAACGGTACGCCGCCGCCGGCGTCGACGTCACCGCCGGGTATAAAGCAGTCGAATTAATCAAGCGGCACGTCGAATCCACCCACATCCCGGGTGTTTTGGGCGGCCTGGGAGGATTTGGCGGGATGTTCCTGCCGGATTTAGCCGGGATCAAAGAGCCTGTCCTGGTATCCGGGACAGACAGCGTGGGCAGCAAGTTGAAGGTGGCCTTTGCTCTCGGCAAGCATGACACGATCGGCATCGATTGCGTCGCCATGTGCGTCAACGACGTGATTTGCTGCGGCGCCAAGCCACTCTTTTTCTTGGATTACATCGGCACCCACAAGAACATACCCGAAAAAATGGAAACCCTTGTTTCCGGAGTTGCCGAGGGGTGCCGCCAAGCCGGGTGCGCCCTGATCGGCGGCGAAATGGCCGAGATCCCCAGTCTGTACCAAAAAGACGAATACGACATCGTGGGATTTTGCGTCGCCTTAGCCGACAAGCAAAAACTTATTGACGGCTCCTCGATACGGCCTGGCGACGCCCTGATCGGGCTTCCCTCCTCAGGCGTACACAGCAACGGGTTCGCCTTGATCCGGCAGCTCCTGGGCGACAGCCCCGAACGGCTGGGCACCACGCTGTCGCCGCTGCCGCACAGTTTGGGCGAGGAACTCCTGATCCCGACAAGGATCTATGTAAAGCCTGTCCTTGCCATGATTGACGCATTGCCCGTCATGGGTCTATGCAACATAACGGGCGGCGGGTTCCATGAAAACATCCCGCGCATGCTGCCCGACGGCTGTGCGGCACGGATCATCAAGGACAGTTTCCCCAGGCCCGTGATTTTTGACCTGTTGGCGACGGCGGGCAAAATACCCGAACGCGACATGTACAACACCTTCAACATGGGGCTGGGCATGGTGACCGCCATGGCTGCCAAAGATGCAGACAAGGCGCTGAAGGCTTTGGAAGCCGCCGGCTGCCCGTCGTATGTCGTGGGTGAGGTCGTCAAAGGGCAGGGCGTGGAAATTGTTTAAAAACATCGTTATTCTCGCGTCCGGCGGCGGGACGAATCTGCAGGCCTTGATTGACGCCCAAGCGCAAGGCAAACTGGGCGGCGGGGTCATTGCCGGGGTCATTGCGTCCAAGCCCGACGCCTATGCCCTGACCCGCGCGGAACTGGCTGGGATTAAAACTTTCGTCGTTCCCCGGGAAAATTACCCTGACCGGGCCGTGTTTACCCAAGCCATCCTGGATGCCCTGGCAGGTTTTAAAGCCGACCTCGTGGTGCTGGCCGGTTTCAACTTCATCCTGTCGCCGCAGTTTACGGAAACATACCACAACCGCGTGCTCAACGTCCACCCCTCGCTCATTCCGGCATTCTGCGGGGATGGGTATTACGGGATGAAGGTTCACAAGGCCGTGTTGAAATCCGGTGTGAAACTCACCGGCGCGACGGTGCATTTCGTCAGCGAAGTCTGCGACGGCGGCCCTATCATCATGCAAAAGGCCATCCCCGTCCTGCCGCTCGACACGCCCGAAACCCTGCAGCGGCGCGTCATGGAGCAGTGCGAATGGGACATCCTCCCCCGCGCCGCCGCCCTGTTCTGCCAGGGGCGGTTGAAGGTTTTAAAAAATAAGGTATTCATCACGTAGGGCGCGACGCCTCGGCGCGCCGTGTAAATGAATTCCCGGCGCGCCGAGGCGTCGCGCCCTACAAACCGATATACGTAGGAGGTCGATCCCCATGAAACGACGCGCCCTGATCAGCGTTTCCGACAAGACCGGCGTGGTAGAGTTTGCCCGCCGTTTAGACGCGCTGAACTTTGAATTGGTTTCAACCGGCGGCACGGCAAAAGTTCTGCGTGCCGGGGGATTACAAGTGACTTCGGTTTCGGACATCACGGGGTTCCCGGAATGCCTCGACGGAAGGTTAAAAACGATTCATCCGGCCATCGCGGGCGGTCTGCTGGCCGTGCGCGGTAACACCGAACACAGGGAACGGATGGAATCCCTGGGCATTGGTTTCATAGACGTCCTGGTCATTAATCTCTATCCGTTTAAGCAAACCGTCCGGCGCCAAGGCGTATCCCTGGAAGAAGCCATCGAAAACATTGACATCGGCGGCCCCACCCTGCTCCGCGCCGCCGCAAAAAATTGGCAGGACGTCTTAGTCCTGACCTCCCCGGAAGACTACGGCGAGGCGGCCGACGCGCTGGAGAGCGGTTATGTCCCCATTGAGTTGAAGTTTAAACTGGCTGCCAAGGTCTTCGAACTGACGGCGCACTACGACGCTTTGATCGCGGAATACCTGCGGGGAACCACCCCGGCGCTTATGCGCCACCCCTCCATGGGAGGGGAATTGGGTGAAAACATATCATTTCCCCAATTCCTCACCTTGACCTACGAACGGGCGCAGGAACTGCGGTACGGCGAAAACCCGCACCAGCCTGCCATGTTCTACCGCGACGCCCGGGACATAGAGGGTACGACAGCCGGATTCATGCAGCACTGGGGCATGGAACTGTCATACAACAACATCCAGGATCTTGACGGCGCTGTCTGTGCCGTCAAGGAGTTCGACATCCCCTGCGCTGTCGCCGTCAAACATGCGACGCCCTGCGGCGTCGGCTGGGGTTCGGCCATCGACGAGGCGTTCATCCGCGCCCGGGATGCCGACCCGCAAGCCATTTACGGCGGCATTGTCGCCCTGAACCGGCCCTGCAGCAACCGGACGGCGGAACTGTTGGTAGCGGCAAAGCTCGACATCATCGCCGCGCCGCTGTTCACCGATAAAGCCCTCGAAACCCTGAAACAGCGAAAGAACCACCGCGTCCTGACCATTTCCAACCTGCAGGATCCCATCAACCCGCACGGCTATACCCTCCGGCGCGTCTTGGGTGGTTTGCTTCACCAGAGCGTTGATGCCGGCTTCACCTCTGCCGCCCAGGGAAAGGTCGTCACCCACCGCGCCCCGACGCCGGACGAAATCACCTCCCTCGACTTCGCTATGCGCGTCTGTAAGCACGTCAAGTCCAACGCCATCGTCCTGGTCAACGGTCAGGGTACCGTCGGCATCGGCGGCGGGCAGGTCAGCCGCATCGGAGCCCTTGACGTCGCCATCAAGGGGGCCGGTGACCGTGTCAAAGGTTCGGTCATGGCTTCGGATGCTTATTTCCCCTTCCACGACTGCGTGGAGACCGCCCACGCTTATGGCGTAACGGCCATCATCCAGCCCGGCGGCAGCGTCCGTGACCACGAATCCATCGAATTGTGCAACCAGCACGGCATGGCCATGATCTTTACCGGTATGCGGCATTTCCGACATTGACAGGCAGGAGGACAATACCCGTGAAACAGGACAATACCCGCGATTTTACCGCGGCATTGGCGTTCATTTCCGACAAGTTGAAAGGCTTTACACCCAAGGTTGCCATGATCCTGGGTTCGGGGCTGGGTTTCCTGGGCGACCAGGTGGAAGACCCAGCCGCCGTACCGTACGGCGACATACCCGGCATGCCGGTATCTACGGCGCCGGGGCACGCGGGCCGGTTTGTCTTTGGGAAACTGCGCGGCGTCGATGTCGCCGTCATGCAGGGGCGCATCCATGGCTACGAAGGGTACACGCCGCAGGAGCAGGTGTTTGGGCTCCGCCTGATGATCCTCCTCGGCGCCAAGACGCTGATCGTCACCAACGCCAGCGGCGGCGTCCGGGAAGATTTTGAACCCGGCCAAATCGTCGCGCTGACCGATCACATCAAGCTGTCCCCGGACTCCCCCCTGACCGGCCCCAACGACCCGGCGCTGGGCGTACGCTTCCCCGACATGAGCCGGGTGTACACGCCCCGCCTGAGGGCGCTGGCCGAGGAACGCGCCGCCGCGCTCGGTATCCCGCTGGCCCAAGGCGTGTACATGTTCTTCGCCGGGCCGCAGTACGAAACGCCCGCCGAGATCCGCGCCGCCCGCACCCTGGGCGCCGACCTCGTGGGCATGTCCACGGTGTACGAAGTCATCGCCGCCGCCCACGCCGGTCTTGACGTGCTGGGACTGTCCTTGGTTTGCAACAAGGCGGCCGGTATGGTGTCGGGGCACACCCTGAGCGAACAGGAAGTCCTGGACTCGGCCGAGGCCGCCCGCCCGAAATTCTCGGCGCTGGTGCTGGAATGCCTTGAAAATCTGTAGGGGCGGCCTTTGGCCGTCCGCGGCATACGCGATCATTACGGCGCGCCGGGTCGTCGCGCCCTACGAGGAGATTTGCCATGAATAACGCAGACAAGTTTGACATATTGTTTACCGGTGTGACGGTTTACACCGGGGAAACCGTTTTAAAAGACGCCTGCCTGGGCGTGGCGGGGCGCAAAATCGCGTACATAGGGGGGGAGCCGCCCTCCCTGCCCGCCGAAAGGACACTGCACAAGCCGTATTGGGTAATTATGCCCGCCCTGCGCAACGCCCACACGCACCTGCCCATGACCCTGCTGCGGGGATATGCCGACGACTGCGACTTGCAAACCTGGCTGTTCCAGCACATTTTTCCGGCCGAGGACCGCATGACGGCTTCTGACATCGGCTGGGGTACGCGGCTGGCGCTGCTTGAAGGCATCGCCACGGGTACGGTCGGATACACCGACATGTACGAATCGTGCGGCGAAATCGCACAGGCCGTGGCGGATTCCGGGGCGCAGGCCAACATTGCCCGGGGCATAATTTGCTTCGAACCGGACTTCGACTGGTCAAACAATCAACGGGCGGCAGAAACCGAAGAACTGGTGAAGAGTTGGCACGGGTATGACGACGGTAGGATAAAGATTGACGCCTGTGTCCACGCCGAATACACTTCGTATGATACCGTGTGGAATGCGGCGGCAAAATATTCCAGTGAGTATAACTTAGGGATGCAGGTACACATCTCGGAGACCAAGCGCGAACACGACGCCTGCGTCGAGAAGTACGGCGCCACGCCCACCGCCATGCTTGACAAATCCGGCGTCATGGGCACGCGCACAACCGTGGGTCACGGCGTCTGGCTGACCGACGAGGACATAGACATCTTGGCCGCGCGCGGGGCAGCCGTCGCGCATTGCCCCGTCAGTAACCTAAAACTCGGCTGCGGCGCCGCGCGCGTGATCCAATGGAAAGCGCGCAGCCTTACCGGGGCCTTGGGCACCGACGGGTGCGCCAGCAACAACACCATGGATCTGTTCGAAGAGATCAAGCTGGCCGTCACGCTGCAAAAGAACGCCGCCCTGGATTCCGGGGCATATTCCGCCGCCGAAGGACTGCGCATGGCGACAGCCGGGGGCGCGTACGCCCAAGGGCGCGAACAGGAAACCGGTGTCCTTGCCCAAGGCAAGGACGCGGACCTCATCGCCCTGGATTTCGACAAACCCCACCTGTCGCCCTGTTACGATACGGCGTCCCATTTGGCATACGCCGCCAAGGGGTCGGATGTGTGCCTGACCATGTCCCGGGGGAAGGTATTGTATGAAAACGGCGTTTGGCTGACCTTAGACCGGGACAGAATCTTGCATGAGGCCAGGAAGATAGACTTGCGGGGGTGATTCCCACGGCCAAAGAGCAACGGCAGAACTTTCTCACCGGCGCGGCCATCTTGGCGGGCGGGATCGCGCTCGTCAAGGTGCTGGGCGCGCTGTTCCGCATCCCGCTTTACAACCTGATAGGCTCCGAAGCCAACGGGCATTTTACCATTGCGCATAATATTTTCGGTTTTCTGCTGGTCGTCTCGACGACGGGATTGCCCATCGCGCTGTCCAAGATGGTGGCTGAATCGACGGCGGCCGAACGGCACCGGGAAGCGTCCCGGATATTCCGGGTGGCGCTGGCCGCGTTCATTGTGATCGGTTCCATGGGAGCGCTGGCCATGCTTTTTGGTGCGCGGTATTATGCCAATGTCCTGGTCGAAAGCCCGGAATCCTATTGGGCGGTCATGGCCATCGCGCCCAACATCTTCTTTGTGATGCTGGCGTCGTCCTACCGAGGATTCCACCAGGGGCGCAGCAACATGGTTCCGACGGCTACCTCCCAAGTCATCGAGGCCGCCGGAAGGCTGATGATCGGTTTTGCGCTGGCGTGGTGGCTGCAGCGGGCCGGTTACGGCCCGGGAATCACGGCGGCCGGCGCCATCTTGGGCGTTACGGCGGGGACGGCGCTGTGTACGGTCTACCTCGCATTTGTCAAAAGGCCGGGCATCCCGGTCGGCAGCGTGCAAGACAGCGCCAGCCATAAAGCGCTGTTGAAACGCCTGGCCAAGATCGCCGTCCCGATCACGCTGGGGGCGAGCATGCTGGCGCTGGCCAGTTTCATTGACGGCATTATGGTCGTGCGGCGCTTGCAAGAGTCCGGCTTGAGTCAAGACGAACTGATGCGGCTCTTTCGGCTGGGTGAAATCGCCGAAGCATCGCGGCATGCCGGCGCCACCGCTTTATACGGCATGTACGGCGCCGTCATGAGCTTGTTCAATCTTCCGACGGCCATCATTACGGCGCTTTCGGTCAGCATCATTCCCGCCGTTTCGGCGGCGCTGACGCGCAATGACCCCGAGAAAGCCCGCGGCAGTGTGGAATCGGCGCTGCGGATAACCGCGCTCATCATCCTGCCCGCCGGGATGGGGCTGTCGATTCTGTCCTGGCCGATATTGAACCTGCTTTACCCGCTCCAACCCGTGTCCAACCAAACCATCGCCCCGGCGCTGGCCTTGCTGGGACCCGCCGTCCTGTTCAACGCGCTGACCCTTTTACCCAACGCCGTCCTTCAGGCATACGGCAAAGTAAACGTTCCCATCTTTTCACTCATGGCCGGCGGATTGGTCAAGATCGCCGTGAATTATGTCCTGGTCGGCAACCCCGCCATCGGTATTCTGGGCGCGGCGTATGGCACGCTTTGCTGTTACGGCGTAATCGCCGCCATCAACCTGACCGTGCTGATGCGGACCAAAGCCTTACCGCCGCTCGGCAGAACCTTTTTGCGGCCCCTAATGGCGGCGGCCGGTATGGGTGCGGCGGTTTGGTTGACCTATCCGGTGCTGGCGCGGTTCCTTGGAGAGCGTTTGGGCGCTATCTTGGGTATCCTTTTTGGGATAGTCCTATATATTGCGCTGGTTGCGGCCTTCCGCGCCATACGGAAATCCGACCTGCTGCTTTTGCCCAAGGGGGAAACCATGGCCCGTTTCCTGCGCTTAGACTAAAATCGCGTTTTTTTGCGCTAAATGTAAAAAAACACTTGCAATTACAGGTGAGACTATGGTAGATTACCTACAGCGGAAAGAATACGGGATCCAAGACCTCCTCGGGATCATGGCTAAACTGCGGGGAGCGGACGGCTGCCCCTGGGATCGGGAACAGACCCATGCCTCGATCCGGGCCAATGTACTCGAAGAAGCCGGGGAAGTGGCCGAAGCCATCGACAGCGGGGACGCCGCCTCCTTGACCGAAGAACTGGGCGACCTCCTGCTGCAAGTCGTCTTTCACGCGCAAATCGCCGCCGAGTCCGGTACGTTTGCCTGGGATGACGTAGTCAATGGCATTTGCCGCAAACTCATCGACCGGCACCCGCACGTGTTCGGCGGGCAGCGGGCGGAAACCGCGGAACAGGCTTTGGCCTCCTGGAATGCGGCCAAGCGCAGGGAAAAGGAACGCCGCACCCCATAAGACGCTCTCCCAAATAGGGTAGCGATAAATTCATCATACAAAAGAATGAGGAGGCAACTCGAAACCATGAACAAGAGCGATTTGATCAGCGTCGTAGCAGAGAAGACCGGATTTTCCAAGAAGGATTCCGAAAAAGCCGTAACCGCTTTCCAAGATGCCATCACCGAGGCGCTGGTAGACGGAGACAAAGTGCAGCTGGTAGGCTTTGGGGCGTTTGAAGTCAAGAGCCGCGCCGCCCGCGTGGGCCGCAACCCCAAAACCAGCGAGAGCATCCAGATCCCGGCTTCGAAAACCCCGGTTTTCAAACCCGGTAAAGCTCTCAAGGACGCCGTCTCGAAGTAATAGACGATTTACT